>Ga0082212_10011498_pt1 | contig 11227 bp, 9 predicted proteins | sample TergutNt197P3_FD_71548 | JGI IMG/M metagenome (GOLD analysis project Ga0082212, IMG submission 71548) | Neocapritermes taracua P3 segment gut microbial communities from Petit-Saut dam, French Guiana - Nt197 P3 | ecosystem: Host-associated > Arthropoda: Insects > Digestive system > Gut ... | reverse complement strand
TGCGACTGGGGCTTGCTCGCCCTGCAAATTGGATTCTCCTTCCACTAACCGATGATTATTCCCCTGCACGAATTGGAGCCGAATCAGGAAGCCGATGTCTTTGCGCTCCTGTCCGAAAAAGAATCGGCAAAAACGAAAGAAGGCAAACCGTATCTTCGGGTTACATTTCGTGATTCCCTTCGTGTAGTCCGGTTTCCTGTTTGGTCGGATACTGCCGTTTACAAGGACATCAAGGCATATAAAACGGGGACGGCATGCAAACTTCGGGCAATTTATCGGATCGACCGAAACTTCGGACCGCAGTTGGAAATTCATCGAATTCGTGAAGTCGAAGAAGCAGATGTCCAAGACGGTTACGATCCGATTTCGCTTCGCCCTGTCTCGCCGTTTTCTGCCGACCAAATGTTCGAAGACGTGCAATCATTGGCGAAAGAACATCTCGGCGAAGGTGCATTGTCCAGCATGGTTCAGAAAATTCTCAAAGACTATCGGACATCTTTACTGACGGGAGTGGCTTCGCGGCAACACCACCACAATTACGTCGGCGGATTGTTGGAACACACGCTTTCCGTAGCAAAAATTGCTCTTGCTTTGGTCGAACACTATCACGAAATGTATCCGGGACACAAACACGAAATTTCCCTGCCGCTGGTCGTTGCCGGAGCAATTTTGCATGACATCGGCAAGATTCGGGAGTACGAGCCGCACGTCGGTTCACATCAACATTCGGTTGCCGGGGAACTGATCGGACACGCCATTCTCGGTCGGGACATTGTTCGGGAAGCGGGGCAAAAATGCGAATTGGAACCGGCGGTGCAAACGCATTTGGAGCATATCCTTGTTTCTCACCAGCGATTTCCCGATTGGGGGGCGGCAAAACCGCCGATGTCGTTGGAAGCCATGCTCGTGCATCATGCCGATTCCTGCGACGCACTGATCGGTTGTTTTTGGAACATCTTTTCGCAAGATTCGATGGAACAACCTCTTACCGGCAAGAAACACGTCATCGGTTATCCGCTACTGAAACCGCCGTCTATTTCGTTGTTCGAGCAGGAGTCATGACAACTCCAGAGGCGACACGATAAATGGCGAGAACATGATGTTTTTCGGAAAAATTCTTTGCGACCTTTGCGGTTACAAAAAATTTCCCCCGTTTCCAAATACCATTCGCTATTTTCTTCTCTCACAAAGGCATAAAGCACACGAAGGACTCCTTTGTGTGCTTTGTGCCTTTGTGCGAAACAAAAGAAATCCATTGGAGAAATGCTGTACTACGCTACGTCCATACCTCGTTTTCGCTCTTGACCCAAAACGGCAAAATGCCTATCCTTCCCGCAAAGGAAAGACCGCTCTCTTTGCGAATCGATGATGAAACACCTGCTCCCAACCGTATTATCTATTCTTGCCGTAAATGCTGCCGTTTTCGGACAAACGCCGAACATGCCGGTAGTCAAAATCGAAGCAACGAACATCGTTGCCGAAATCAACGGCGAAAAAATAACCCGAAGCAGTCTCGCCGCCGAATGCCTTCAACTGCACGGCGAAAAAGAATTGTGGGATCTCATCAGCACCATGCTCGTTCGCCTCGAATGTGAGCGGCAAAAAATCAAGATCACCGCCGAAGAAATCAATGACGAAATCAAGCGAACCGCTCAAACGTTCCGCTTGAGCAGTGATGAATGGTTAAAATTACTTCAAGACCAACGTAACATTTCGTCGGAACAATATCGACAGGACCTCATAGAGAAACTGGCTCTCGGAAAACTCGCCGGTCCACGGATCAACGTCAGTGAAGCAGAATTGCAGCAAGCCTACGATGCAGAATGCGGTCCCGCTGTTCAAGCCCGACAGATCGTTCTCGCTACCAGAGCCGATGCCGAAACGGTTCTTGCCGAACTCAAACAGCATCCCGAATCCTTTGCCGCCATTGCCAAAAACCGGTCGATTGATCCTGTTACGCAACCTTACGGCGGAATGTTGCACCCCATTCGCCGTGGTTCACTCGGCAATTCCGATGTGGAAAAAACGCTCTTCGCCCTGAAACCGGGAGACATTTCACCGATCATTGAAACATCGGCGGGACATTTCACCATTTTCAAGTGCGAGCAACATTTAGAGCCGCTCGAAGTTGATTTTAATGCCGTCAGACAACAGTTAGACCTCAAAATTCGGAATGCGAAACTCCGGCAGGCTTCCGCTGAAGTCTTTCTCGACTTGCAACGGCAGGCGAAAGTGCAAATCGTCTTCGGTGAACCGGCTTTGTACACTCAATATCCGGGCGTTGCCGCTCTGGTCAATGGACAAGTCATTTCACAACAAGAATTAGCCGAAACGTGCATCAAAAAGTACGGAGAAGTGGTCTTGAATGATATGATGAGCCGATTTCTCGTTACCCAGGCGTGCAAGCGGGCAGGAATCGTGATTACCGAGCAGGACATCGACAACGAGATTAGGGAAATGGCATCCAAGTATTTAGCGTTCAAAGAGGACGGTTCCGCAAATGTTGAACTTTGGCTCAAGCGGGCAACGGAAGAGTCGGGACTGTCGGTTTTCATGTATCGGAAAAATGTGATTTTGCCGGTGCTCTCTTTGAAACGGTTGACGAGCAAGCAGGTCAACGTTACGGAGCAGGACATACAGATGTCCTTTGAGGCGAATTACGGTCGCCGAGTTCGTTGCTTGGCAATCTATTTTAATGCGGGCGATCAGCGTCGGGCGCAGGAAGTTTGGCAAAAAGCGAACCAGCACAAGACGGAAGAAAATTTCGGCGACTTGGCGGAAAAGTATTCGTATGAACCGGTTTCTCGTATGGGCAGAGGAGTGATTTTGCCGATTGCCAAGCACTGTGGTTTGCCGCAGTTGGAAAAAGCGGCATTTGCCTTGCAGCCGAACGAATTGTCGGAGATCATTCAGGTCGATGACCATCTTGTGATTTTGTATTGCCTCGGTCATGTCGAACCACTGGCGGTGAAGATCGAAGATGCGAGAGCCGACTTGTATGCGGACATCTTTGAAAAAAGGCACCAGGTGAAGATAGCCCAATACTTTGAGAAACTGTACGAACAAGCGGCGTTCGACAACTATCTGACGGGGGAATCGCAGAACCCCGCCGTGGAAAAAGCGATGCGGGAAGAAGTCATTCCGCAACGGTAAGCGGATTAGAAATAGGAATAGCGCGTTTCACGGCTAAAACGCAAGCGGACTACCATCATTTTCGTCCGCAGCAAATTGTAACGCACTTTACCGTTCGCTGATTTCTGTCATGATTCCGGCTTCTTTTTTGCCTTCGATGACAGCATCGGCAAGGTTGCGGATGATGACTTCAATCGAACGAATCGAATCATCGTTGCCCGGTATCGCCAAGTCAATTTCATCGGGGTCAGAATCGGTATCAATCAGTGCCACCGTAACGATGCCCAATTTCTTGGCTTCCTTAACGGCGTTGTGCTCCTTTTTGGGGTCGATGATGACCATCGCTTCGGGAAATCGGTTCATGTCCCGAATACCATTGAGGTTACGGTACATCTTGCGGTATTCTCGTTGGAGCGACGACTGCATTTTTTTGGAGTACGTGTGCAGTTCTTCGCCGTTGAGAATGTCTTCCAACTGCTTGAGTCGAGACAATCGACTTCGGACGGTCTTGAAGTTTGTGAGCGCACCGCCGAGCCAACGTTCTCCCACGTAAGGCATTCCGCAACGGACACCTTCGTTCTTGATCGTTTCCATTGCCTGGCGTTTTGTTCCGACGAACAAAATCAGACTTCCCTGTGCGGCAACTTGCCGAAGGTACTTTTTGGCTCGCAGAAGACCACGGACGGTTTCCCGAACATCAATGATGTGAACATTTTTTCTGCGTCCATAAACGTAGGGACGCATTTTTGGATTCCAATGACTGGCGCGGTGTCCGAAGTGGACTCCGGCATCAATGAGTTCCTGTACAGAGACAGGGGGCTGAGCAGAAGACATATTGTATTTCTTTCTATTTACCTATTCTTGCGGCACACAGTCGAACATGGAACTGCGTTGGGAACAGGCGCACGGTCAAGGTAAAAGGTTCTTCCAGCCGGACCGAACAGCGGGAAAACACGTCAAATTAACGCCTGTAATTCTACTGAAAAAATGCAATTTGTCAATGGGCATCAACGGCTGCAAATTACCGTTCTGATTTGAAGTTCACAAAGCAATAATCAACTGTCACGCCCGCGAAGAGCACTGAGATGGCACAAAGGACACGAAGAAAAAATGTACAACATTGACGTTGAGCAGTATAGATGCTATGTTTTGGACAGTAGAAAAAATGAGAGCGTGTATTCAGCGAGTTCAATCGGCATCGGTAACACTTCCGCAAGAGGAACATCGGCTCACCGGCGAAATCGGCATCGGGCTGTTGGTGCTACTCGGAGTGGGAACGTCCGATTCCGAAACCGAAACAGTGTTGCTTGCCCGAAAGTGCTCCGAACTGAGAATCTTTGAAGATGAGAACGGCAAAATGAATCGCTCTCTCACCGATGTCGGCGGTTCGATGCTCGTGGTGAGTCAGTTTACGCTCTATGCCGATTGCCGACGCGGTCGCCGACCTAGTTTTACCAATGCCGCTCCGCCGGAACTTGCGGATCGTCTCTATCAGCGTTTTGTCGAAGAAGTTCGGCAACGAGGCATTCCCGTCGCCGTCGGAGCGTTTCGGGAAGAAATGCACGTCCGGCTCGTGAACGACGGTCCCGTAACGCTCTGGCTCGACACCGCCGAAATGTAAAAAACAAATATCTGTACCGAGCCGTCGTGCCGAAAGACTCGGCACAAAAGTCTATGCTGAAAAGTGTGCTCGACAATTTCTTTGCGGGCAGTCCCACCAAGGCGGTTGCCGCCCTGCTCGATGTTGTCGGTGTTGTCGACGATGTATTTGGCGGGTATTCCGGCGGACGAACAGAGCCGCAATCGTCAGATTGCGGAATCCTCTGCGCCCTTAGTAGCACAAAGCCCACCCAACAGCGCGCCCTTATACCCAAAAGTATCTACACAAATTAGAACCCCCAAAAAACAGCCTGTAAGGCTGAAGCATAATAGCCCAGGGCAACGCCCTGGGTTACGAAATGCCCCCCAAAATAGCCGCCCTGTAAGGGCAAGGCAAGAACGATTTTTCCTTGCCCTTACAGGCTGAAAATTCGCCCTTGCAACGCAGAACAAAATTGTGTAGATACTATTGCCGTTGGGGCTTGAAAATGTGGGAGCGCGCGAGTCCGCCAGTTGACACCGGCGGATCGAGACAGTTTGCCCAACGGGGAAACCTTTAGCCGTGAAACACGCTGTATCTTACATTTCCGCATTGGCATCGTATCGGAAGACCGTCGTCGGCATACTTTGGTGTTCCGAAATGTTAAAGAGCGGTGCCCAACGGTCGATTGCCGACTTCAATTCTTCCGGCTTGAGCGGCGAAGCCCACAACACCTTGATTGCCGTGCCGCAATGACCATTCTCAATATCCGCCATCGTCGGAAGCGTTGCCAAAATCGTTCCGTGATAACAGAGTTTTCGCAACGTCAGATACGCCACTAAAAATTCCGCCTGCCGACCTGGTTTGAAACGAAAGAACGTTTCATACGCCTGCGAATGTTGCTTTAATGCACCCAATAATTGCAATTCCACGGTCGGCGGAAGCGTAAACGTCGTTCCCAATAACTGGTCGGGATCGGTAATCGTCTCATCTTTATCCAATGACCGCATGATCGTTTCGATTCGCTCCAGCAGGGTTTCATTATCTCCCGGCATAGATTGCGGCAAGATTTTCGTTGCCTGATTCAATTCGCTCACTCCGTCGAGCATCACGTCCATCAATTCTTGCGACATTTCGAGTTGGTCCTTTCGGACGTGATCGAGCAACGTTTCTAGTTGGTGTGCCAGACTTGCCGAAGCAGTTACACCCAACATCGTGTAATTTCCCTTTGCCGCATGAAGCCGACGGAACGCCTCTTTCATCAACTCCGGGTCTTTATCATTTTCCAATGACAAGAGCGCATCCTGTAATTCCATCAAGCCGCGAGAGAGTTCCACTAACAAGTCAGAAATATCGGTGTCAGTCAAATCTTTTTGGCTTGTCTCTTCCATTCGATTGGCAATTCTGTCCCTCTGGGCAGAGAGTTTCGACTTGGCAATCAACTCTTCCTGTGTATGCTTCGTTGCGGTCGAACTGGGCATCGAAGTCCCGAAATCTTCGTCGTGGTGCGGTGCTTCCTCGCTGAATGCCGCCGCATCGTCGTGTCCTTCTTCTTCCATGACCAAGGGGTCCCCCACCGCTTTGGCGACGGTCATGTTGATGTCCACGGTCATTCCCACACGTCCGCCGGTAATGATACACGTACCGGCAATACCGACCACGTCTCGGTTGAACATATCGGTAACAAGCGGGACGTTCACCAACTTCGATGGTGCGAGAAATTCCGAAACGATGCACGCAATTTTGTCTTTTTTTCCTTCGATAATCACGACCGGCACGACATCGGGTTTCATCAAACGTGTTGTTTCGCTCCCCAGCAATTCGGACAAGTCAAACAACGCCAGCGGCGTACCGAGATATTTGATAAAACGTTCTCTGTCCATCGAGGCTTGAATGTCGTCCGGTGTGAGTCCCTGCAAACTCACGACTTGGTCGATGGCAAGAGCGTAGAGCGTTTCATTGCACCGCACGATGAGCGCATCAATGATGTTGACCGCCTTTAATTTCGGGATTCGGAGTCGGAAGGTACATCCCGATTTCGGTTCATTTTCCAGTTCGATGGTTCCATTGAATTCGGAGACCATGTTGTTTGCCAAGTCGAGTCCCACGCCGCGTCCCGATGTGTCGGTTGCTTTTTCTTTCGTCGAAAATCCCGAAGCACAGAGAATTCGCAACAAGTCCGGGTGCTCATTGGGATGAAGGATGCCCAATTTGAGGGCGCGGTCGATAATCCGTTGCTCTTCGATTCCGCGACCATCATCGGAAACGACGATTTCCGTTTCGTGTTCGTGTTCGATGGCTTTGAGCAGGATAATACCGGTCTCGTTTTTGCCTTCGTGTAGCCGCTCGATGGGCGTTTCGAGACCGTGGTCGGCAGCGTTACGGAGCATGTGCAACACCGGTTCGACGAGTCGTTCGGCGAGGGCTTTATCGACGAGCACCTTGTCCCCCTCGAATTTGAGTTCGATCTCTTTTTTGAGATTTCGGGCAAGGTCTCGTACCGGACGGCGGAACAGTTTGAAGGTTTCGCCGATTTCGACCATACGAATTGCCATGACGAGGTCGTGCAGGTCTTGGGAGATTCGGGCAGAGGACTCGTCGGCGGTCTTGACAATTTGCAAATCGCTTTCGGACATTGGGCGATGGTTGGTAACGGCATCGACCATATCCCGCTGGAGTTCGTGCAATGTCGAACTGGTGATGATGACTTCACCGGCGAGATTGAGCAGTTTATCGAGGTGTTCGATGCGGACCAGCATGCGGTCCACGCCGCGATTTTGATTCGGATTGGCTTCGGACATAATTTCAAACGCAATTCCTTGACCGGCTCATTATACACCAATGGGGCAGATAATGCAATTTCAAATGTTCGAGGCTTGCAAGGTAGCCAAAATCCCGTCATTTCTGTGCAGGTAGAAACCTTGTCTGTTTGTTTCCGCAAGAATTTTTTGCACGCACCCGCAGGACATTGAACTCCCGAAAACCTCTTGCAATCCCGCTCACTCTCGGTAGAATCGCTCCGATAAATAGATTGTATCCCGTTAACTATTGGTCGTTTTTTGTGGTTCATCATTTTTTACCACCAGAAGACACGAAGATTTCACAAAGAAAATAACGGTTCTGTATAAACGTGTTACAGTTTAGGTGCTTCGCATTAAAGGTTCAATATGTTCATCACATTAGACGGCGGCGATGGTTGTGGAAAGAGTACCCAAATCCGTCGTCTTGCTGAAAAATTGCAATCGCAAGGACACCGAGTCGTCTGTTGCCGCGACCCCGGTAGCACTCCACTCGGAGATGCCGTGCGAAACATTTTGCTGAATCGACACGAACTGCATATTGCCGATATGACCGAAGTGTTTCTCTTTATGGCGGCACGTTCCCAATTGGTACGTGAAGTGATTCGACCAGCATTGGCAGCCGGTAGTATCGTGCTTTCTGACCGTTTTTTGATTTCGACATTCGTCTATCAATGCCATGCTGGTGGTGTTCCGGCAGAGATATTGGAAGCGAGCAGTGATGCTGCCGTCGGCGAAACCTTGCCGGACTTGGGAATCGTTCTGGACATTCCTTACGAAATTGCCGTACAGCGGATCGGAACGCGGTCGGTACCGGACCGAATGGAACGGAAAGGGGAAGAATACCACCGTCAAGTTCGGGAAGGTTTTCTGAAATACGCCGCCGCCGAACCAAACCGATACACTGTCGTCGACGCAACTCCTTCGCCCGAAAGCATCGCCGACGTACTATGGAAAATTGTGAATGAAAAGATGAATGTTCCGCCGCCTAACCTTTGAGTTGTTCGATGTACCCGTCGATTAGTTCGAGACAATCTTTTTCATCCAAAATATCGGTAACAGTTAAGTTGAGCACAAACGATTCCAACATTCCATAAAGATGGTGAGCAGCCGTTTCGATCTGCAGGACTTGCAACTCGTCGGCGGCAACGGCTTCACGTAAAAGTTTGGCAACAAGATATTTCATACCGAACGTGTGTCGGCGAACTTGGCGGCGAACATCTTTGCCGTGCTGTTTTTGCGTCAAAATGTAATCCAAAATGACGGTCAAAAAAATGCGATTGTCCGCAAGCAAACGAACTGTCCGGTGCAGGATGCGCACCAATTTTTCGAGGGACGTTCCTTCGTGATGCCGCAACACGTTTTCGACAAGTGTGTTCAAATTGCCGGTACCCAATTTGATGGCGTAGAGAAACATTTCCTCTTTGTTTTGAAAATACTTATAAATGGCGGTTCGGGAAAGACCACAGCGGTCGGCAACCTTTTGATACGTGACCCCGGCATACCCTTCCTCTGCGAACAGAGCAAAGGCTTTCGTTAAAATCTGGATTCGTCGCTGGTGATGATCAACAGTGGTCGTCATTATCAAATAATTTAGCCGGTACTCCGTTTTTCCTATTCCTTTTCTTGTTTTTCGCTAAAAAATTCCGACACGAAATCGCCGAGTTTGCCGAAAAAGTTTTTTCGCTCCGGCAAAATGTGTTCTCCTTCCAACTCGGCAAGTTGTTGCAATAACTTTCGGTGTTCCGTTTTCAGTTTGCGTGGGACTTCAATATAAACCTGAATATGCAGGTCACCGGCAATGCTCCGGCGAGGAATCGGCATGCCCCGTCCACGAAGCGTAATCACATCGTTGTTCTGCGTGCCAGCAGGAATTTTTGCCTTTTCCTGACCGTCCAGCGTTGGAATTTCGATTTCCGCTCCCAATGCCGCCTGCGTATAACTGATCGGTATCCGGCAAATTAAATCCTGTCCATCGCGTTGGAAAAGCAGATGCGGTTTGACCGTAATGAAAACGTAACAATCGCCCGGCATGCCTCCTTCGGGACTGCGTTCTCCTTCCCCCTGCATCCGAAGCCGCATACCGGTATCAACTCCGGCAGGAACCTTGATTTCACGGTTGACCGTCTGCTGGATCATGCCGTATCCCCGACAGTCGGGACAGGGGTCGGTAATGATTCTCCCTTCTCCCCGACATTTGGGGCACGTTGTTTGAATGGAAAAAATGCCGGTGGACTGCGTGATGCGTCCCTGCCCCCCGCAATAAGGACAACGTTCGGGAGATTTTCCCGGTCTGGAACCGCTGCCGTTACAAGTGGCGCAGGTTTCGTGCCGCCGGAATGTAATCTCCTTCGTAACGCCTCGTGCCGCTTCGTGCAGGTCGATGGTCAAATTGCACCGAACGTCGTTCCCCTGAGCGGGTCCGCGTCGCCTTCCTCCTCCGCCGAACAAATCGCCGAAAAAAGAGCCGAATGCTCCGAAAATGTCGTTGACATCGTGAAATTGCGTTCCACCGCCATTTGCCTCAATGCCCGCATGACCGTACTGGTCATAGAGCGAACGTTTTTCAGGATTGCCGAGCACTTCGTAAGCGGTCGCACAAAGTTTGAATTGCTCGATGGCTTCCTCGTTGCCCGGATTGCGGTCGGGATGGTATTTCATCGCCAATTTCCGATAGGCGGTGGAAATTTCGTCTTTGCTCGCGCTTCGGGCAACTCCGAGCACTTCGTAATAATCCGGTTTCGACATAGAGGGATATTGTCTGTCATAGCGTCGATTTGTCAAGCCGATGCAATACAGTCCGTTTGCAAGTTGGCAAAATGAGTTGCCATTTCGACCCTCTCAATCCTTCGGGACAGACTCCACAACGCGCAAGGAGAAAACTCACTTTCATGAAAGTATAGGAAATTGCGGCTCTTTCGGGTTAGATGATTTCTCTCGTTGGTCGAAATGACGTTCCCTATTTTGCCTGTCTTACAAACTTGCAAACGGACTGACGTGAAGAGCACGGGTGTGCGACGCTCAGATTGACGAATCGACGAAAAACGAATATACTGAAAGAGGTATTCCCCCGCTTTTCTAATGACACAATCCTATGAGCAAGCCTACACGTCGTGATTTCCTGAAACAATCTGCCGCTGCCGCTTCGGTCATCGGCACCGTTCCTTATTTTCTTTCGAGTCAACAGCCTGTTCTCGCCCAAGCCGCCAGCGACCGGTTGCGGATGGGTGCCATCGGATTCGGCAGTATGGGACGCGGTGACGCATCCAACTTTTCCGGCATCGCCGACATCGTCGCTCTCTGCGATGTCGACTCGGTGCGATTGGAAAATGCCGCCAACGATAGAAATATCGGACGACTCAAACCGGACACTGTCAAAGACTACCGCAAAATCCTCGAACGAAAGGATATTGATGCCGTTACGATTGCCACCCCGGATCACTGGCACGTCAAAATTGCCATCGAAGCGTTGCAGGCTGGCAAACATGTCTATTGCCAAAAGCCGCTCACGTTGACCATCGAAGAGGGGCAGTTGATTCGTGCCGCTTGCAAAAAGTACGACAAGTTAGCCTTTCAAGTGGGAACGCAGCAACGTTCCGAAGAGGGGCTACACTTCTTGAACGCTTACATTTTGGTCCAGAAGGGATTGATCGGCGATGTCAGGAAAGTGCTCTGCGACATCGGCGGCAGTCCCCGGTGCGCTCCGCTGTCAGCAGTG
>Ga0082212_10011497_pt1 | contig 11227 bp, 5 predicted proteins | sample TergutNt197P3_FD_71548 | JGI IMG/M metagenome (GOLD analysis project Ga0082212, IMG submission 71548) | Neocapritermes taracua P3 segment gut microbial communities from Petit-Saut dam, French Guiana - Nt197 P3 | ecosystem: Host-associated > Arthropoda: Insects > Digestive system > Gut ... | reverse complement strand
AAGAGTGCAAAAATACATTTGGGGCAAAAAAATCATGCTCCGGTCAATATGCGGCATAAGGAGGCGCTGGCTGATTGCGGCTCTCGCCCATAACTTTTGCGTATCAGAGGGCGGCGCTTTTTTTGAGGGGAGGGCTGCGTTTGTCAAAAATGAATTTGAAAACAGGGGGGATATGCTCTATGAACTGGCATATAGCCTCCCAAAAGAAGAGTTTTCAGAGTTCTATAGTAAAATTGCGTAGTTTGCAATTCTTGAAGCTCATTTTGCAATTACAGTATATAGTAACAACATAGGCAAAATGGTATTTTTCAAACCTTGTGGTGCAAAGAAGGGATGATTGCCGGTTTAACATGCATTTTCACATATATCCAAAACGATTAGGCTTCTGTTGCAATCCCTCACCCATCTTTGCAGCCTGCATAAAATATAACAGACTATTTAATATATGCAAGTTATGTATGGAAAGCCAAACTAAGGACAAACACTTGAAGGAAAAGGTGGGTTATGAGCACAAACAACGAAGAGACTGCCAACAGTAACTGGATCGTACATAGACAGATATGCCCCGAATGCAGCAAGTACACTTGCGAGAACTCATATAGCTACTTGGCAGCCGCAGGCACTGGGCATAAAGAGCCATTGCAAGGGGCAACCGGCCTTGACGGGCCACACAATCAACCTGTGCCGTGCAGGTCGGCTCCAGGCACACGAAACATAGACGGCTTGGATGGGCTTATAAGCCATTTGGAGGATATGGGTTATTTGGACATGTCAACAAATACTGTGGAAATACTGAACACGCCTGTTCAGTTGGTCCAAGGTATTTGGGCTGCCCGCAATCACTACAACAATCTTGTCGCGGATCCAATTGGAGATATAGGCACGTTAGGACCCACAGGCGCTAAAGATCCCACAAGCATTACAGCACCCACAAGCACTGCAGACCTCACCGGCGCTATAGAACCCACAGGCGCTGCAGGATCCACAAGCACTGAAGACCTCACCGGCTCTGCAGAACCTACAGGCGCTGCAGGATCCACAAGCACTGAAGACCTCACCGGCTCTGCAGAACCCACAAGCGCTGCAGGATCCACAAGCACTGAAGACCTCACCGAAGCTATAGAACCCATAGGCACTGCAGAACCTGCAGGCGCTAAAGGCTCCACAGGCGCTAAAGATCCCACTGGCGCTGCAGGCAAGAGAGGGGCAACCGGCGCCACTGGAGCTCAAGGGGCAACTGGAGCGACTGGGGCTCAAGGAGCAACTGGCGCAACTGGCGCCACTGGCGCTACTGGCCGCAAGGGGGCCACAGGCGCTACCGGAGCTGCTACGATTAGCAAACTAAAAAACATTGAAGATTCGATCTCTTCAGGGGCTGTCAGGGGTGTCAATACTTCCAATGGGTACATCATGGGTAATGATGCCATTGCAGTGGGGTATTTGACAACGGCTAGAGGGCGGGCTTCCTCAGCACAAGGATTTATGGCGACAGCGCTGAGCGATTTTTCCCATGCTGAAGGCAACGCCTCCGTTGCAGGCGGAAATGCCTCACATGCGGAAGGGAGTTCCACAGAAGCCCAGGGGGTTAATTCACACGCCCAAGGCAACCTCACTAAGGCATTTGGGGCTTCATCCCATGCACAGGGAAACACAACTGTGGCAAAGGGAGCCTCTTCACACGCCCAGGGATCCTCAACCTATGCCGGCGGATCAAACTCCCACGCCCAAGGGTATTCCACAGAAGCTGCAGGCAATAGCGCCCACGCCCAAGGTTTTGGCACTGTTGCAAGCGGGGAGTATTCCCATGCGCAAGGGTTTTATACAACCGCTTCCGGCAACGGGTCCCACTCAGAGGGGATGCAAACGGAAGCTCTGGGCGATTCATCCCACTCGTCTGGATATGGCACAGTCGCGCAGAATGCTTTTTCGACAGCCATAGGCAGGTTCAATGCCAAGGCTGCCCCGGGCGACTCGTTCTTGCCTTATGACAGCGCGCTTATCATCGGCAACGGGTATGACGGGGCTAGTTGGAGAAGCAACGCGTTCAGGGTCCAATTTGATGGCAGGACACACTCCGGGGAGTCGTTCACATCTGCTTGCGCTGGGTTTGGGGAGATGTATGAGTGGAAGGACGGCAACCTCGGCAATGAAGACAGGATCGGGTATTTTGTCTCATTGGAGGATGGGCTCTTGGCCAAGGCAGAACCTGGCAGCTACGTTATAGGAGCCGTTTCCCCAGGGTTGTCTGTTGCAGGCAACACACACGGCTGCGTATGGCATGAAATGTACATAAAAGACGAATGGGGAAGGGTCGTATATGAATGGATTGAAATAGAGAGGGAGCCGGAAATGAGCGCTGACTCGAAAACCGCGGATACCGTTCATGCGAAGCGACCGGTTCTTAACCCTGGTTTTGACCCTGCTGCCAGTTATTTGCCAAGGATAGACCGGTTTGAATGGGCCCAAGTAGCAATGTTTGGGCAAACCTTGGTCAGGGATGACGGCAGCTGCGAAGCTAACGGTTTTTGCGTTTTAGGCCAAGGAGGCATAGCCACCGCAAGCGAAAGCGGCGGGTATTATGTCATCAAGCGCACAGGGGAAGGGCAAGTTCTTGTTTTGCTTGACGGGCCAAAACACATGTGAATTATATATTACCAAACAGCCATTAAAGACATGCGGTTTTGCCCATGCCTTTAATGGCTGTTATTTTCGCTGCCAAGCTTTCAAATAACTAAGAATTTACGCCAACGTGGCTATCGCTTCCTCCACCCCTGTGGATGCAGGCTCCTGGCGCCAAACCTCGATAATCTGGCGAGCCCTAGCGACAACCCTTGCGCGCAGCTCTCCTGCCTCGCTTGCCTCCAAGTATCCTGCCTCAGGGTAAACCCCGAAGTCGTTAAGCTCCCTCTCCACACGCCTGATAGTGGTTTTTGGGGCTTTATAATACTCGCTTCCCCTGATGCGTATAAACCTCCAACCCATGCGCTCAAGCACAATTTGGCGCTCGATGTCCCCCAGTATCTGCTCATCGGTGCTGTAATGGGACTCGCCGTCGCATTCAATGGCGATCATTTGGCCTTGGCATATTGCCACCATGCCGATCTTGTACGCCCCAGCTTCCCATTGCAGCTTGATGTTGAAGCCTTGGGAATTGAGGGCTTTGGCTATGGCATCCTCAAACTGTGAAGATGCTTTTGCCTGGTGTGAGGTTTGTATGGCTAATTGGGGGTTTTGGGCGTATTCGAGCAAATCGCGCCTTATATCCCCCGGCTTCAAATCGTGGGCATAGTCCAGGGAGTGGATTATCCACATCTGGTTTTTTGCCCTGCTTGCCGCTACATTGAACCTCTGCTTATTCGATTGCCCCGCGCCTTCTGTGCGCAAAGACAATGGGCCGTCGCCCTCGTTGTTGTCGACCATTGACAATACAACCACATCACGCTCATCGCCTTGCAAGTGGGAAGGATCTCCGCACAGGATTTTGCGCCTGCCAAACTCTGACACGCTCATATGGGCTAAAAGGATTTTTTCGATTGCCAGGGCTTGCTCCTTGCCAAGCAGGGAGATTGCGCCGAAAGTCGCAAATTCGTACTCCTGCTGCTCCATGCATGACATAATCAATGCAGCCGCCATTTCCGCTTCCATCTGGTTTGCCTTTTTCCGGATGTCCCGCCTTCCCCCTTCGACTCGCAGGGAGATTATCGCCGGGATGGTTTTTACACCGCTACCGTCCCTTAAAGGCTTGATTTTCATATCGTAGGACAACTTGTTGCTATAGCCGATGATCTCGGGCACACACCTGAAATGCTCTTGGAGCATTAGAGAGGGGAATGTAGTGCCGACGATGTCATAAAGGGATGTGGTTGCATCGTACAAATGCCAGTTTTGGAATACATCGGAGATATGCTTCTGTTGCAGGGAATAGACTTGCCCAGAATCAATTCCCACCGCCATGGGGCTGACCTGTTTGTCGTCGCCGACCACTATGACACGTTTTGCCATATATAAGATTGCCAAGGCGTCTATGCCTGATTGGCTGGCTTCGTCTATAATCAGCACATCAAATTTGTTAGCTGCAGGATCAAGGGTATCGATAGCCTCAGAGATAGGCATTATCCATGCGGGCACTGCCATTTGGCATCTTGCCATTTGCTCTTTGGCTTGTTTTCGCAGCATTGGGGCGTTTTTTCCGGTGCCTTTGCCTATTTTTTTTACTGTGAGTTTCCAGCCTTCCAAGGCTTGTTTCAAATCCAGGTTTTTCTCAGTGCGATGCAGCAGCTGGAGCCAGGCTTTCAAGGAGGCCAGCTCCCCGGTTTTTTTGCGCAAAGCAGTTGCCAAGCTATATTGCTCGATTATCATCGCATCCAGGGACTGGTTGTGGAGGCCTGCGATGATTGCGTCAAATTGTTTCCACTTCCAAGCGTCTTGGATGTTTTCAGGGCACTCCCCTTTTCCATGGATTCCGACCCTGTTGGATATTGCCAAAGCCCAATCAGGCGCGCTGGCTTCGAGCTGGGCCAACAAGGAGGCCCGAAGGTTGTATATGGGGCTTTTCGCATATACAGCAGAGTATTCCTTGAAAGCAATATCATACTCGTTCGCTTCCCTTTTGCGCATAGCCTCCAGCATCCGATGGCAGACAGGGGAGCTCTCGTTTGACAGGGAGTTTTCGCATTGTGCGATTTGGCTGTCGATTTCCTGTATCTCCAAAAACAAATTGGCGATTTTTATATGTGATGGCAGCGTTTCTTTGATTGCCATCAAAATCTTCCCAAGCCTTTCAAACTCAAAGTCCAAATCCGGCTCAGGGAAAACCAGGCCGGGGTTAAGGCCTGCGAGGCTTATTCTTTCTAATAGGGCGCTATACTCTGCTTCTTGCCAATCAAGGTATCTCTTGATTGCCGGTATGCGGCGGGCGCAAATCTCCTCGGGCTCTTCGCCCAAGTTTGAAAAGGATGCCCGTTTGTCTGTTTTGGCCATAAGCTCGTCCCAACACAACGCCAAGCCCAAGCGCATTTCGAGCTGTGTAGCGACAGCTGCAGCTAGCTCAAAGTCTTCGGGCGTTGAGAGAGGCTTGCCGTTTATAGTGGTTTTATAAGCGGTTGAAAGCTGTTTGTCAAAGACCAAGGATGATCTTGGCACTTTCCCTGTCTTGCTTTGGAGGCTTGCGAGCCGGCCTATGGATTCCTTGAGTATTGCAGGGTGCAAAACACTGTAGAACTTGATTTTTTTGCCGAAGGTTTTCGATGCCAATTCCTGGGAGTATTCATAAGACTTTTCAATCAACTCGACCAAAGACAGCCAATTGCCCCTGTACCCCCCGCCCCTCTTGCCGTCAATCGCCGCGCTGACCATCCACCCGTCAATTTGGGCGAATTCTATAGCATATTGGTGGAGGGACAACAGAGCCTCGCTATCGGCTGCTGGAGACACCACTTGGCGTGGACCGTCTAATACCTGGCTGTTTTTTATGTCCACCTTGCATTCCAAGCCCAAGTCTTCCGAGAGGGCTGCGATCTCCTGGACGCACTCTCCCCTTCTGGTGATTGTGGCATCGAAAACCGACGGAGGCAATATTTCATTGGGGCTTGGCATATTTGCCTCAAACTCAAGCTGGTCTTCCACAGAAAGCTTGGCGTTGCTTCCATAAAGCTCCCTTAGCTGGTGCAGGGCTAGCGGCAAGGGGGCATGAGCCTCCACAGGCCCGGGTATGTAGGAGAGCTCAAAACGGTTGTCTGTCAGGAACCTCGCGGCTTCAATTGGCAAATATCCCTTGCCTTTGATTATGATTGGCGTGTATTCGCTTTTCAGTATTTTAAATATCTGCCTTCTTGCATCTGCCAAGTTTGCGATGATGGCTTTACGCATTTGCTGTGCATCGTTGATTTGCCGCTCAAGGCTTGTGGCCGAGTATCTTGAGAGTTTCTCGGAGATGCCTTCAACTGAGGAGACCATGTCTTTATTCGTTCCATCCAGCGCAGTGACGCATAAATCCTGGATCTCGGCGGGGATCTGGCTTTTAAGCACAGACAAGGCCTTTTTTGTCTGGGATGCCACTAGCACGCTTTTGCCTTGGGAAAGAAAATGCCCTAAAAGGTTTGCGATGGTGTGTGTCTTCCCCGTCCCAGGCGGGCCTTGAACCAGCACTGCGTAGTTGTCTTGGATGCGTTTGGCTATCTCAAGCTGCTCCCGGTTTGCCTCCTTTGCCAACAGGATCGACTCGCTCTCTCCGCTTAGGGATGCAAACTGCTCCTCAAGGGTGGGCACGCTGTTTTGGCTATGGATGTCGATTTCCCCCCCTGAGACCAAATCTACAATTGAGCGGGGGATTTGCCCGCCATTTTTAATATCCTTTAGTATTGACTCGATGCACTTTATCGTGCCGTCAATACGCTTTCGCAAAAAGAAGACGGGTCCATGCGCTATCGAAAGGCCACCGCCGGCGCTTGCTGCAAGCTCGTTAGCCAACCTTTTTAAAAACAGGGCAGACTGGAGCCTGTCAAGCGGATGGTACTCGTTCTCCGCAAGCTCTGCCTCATGCTTTTGGATTGCGGCAAAGCTGGCCACGCTTATCCTTTGCAGCAATGCGCTATACAGCTCAGGGCTAGAGTCAGAGTCGGTTATCCTTATTGTGTTTTCCTGGAGGTCAAACTCAAGGTTTGCGCGCTTCAACAAGACAGGGTGGTTGATATCATTTCCGTTTGCCCATGACAAAGAGCCTTCGCCCAAGACTAATTCGAGGGATTCTGATTCCCTCTCAAGCTCTGTATAGAGCTCGAAAAGCTCAGTAAACAGCTTGGCTGCGCTGTTTTTAGCCCTCTCTGCCTCTTGCCATTTTTGGCGCTTGACGTTCCAGAGGTTGTATTGGAGTTGGATGCCTGCATCCCCTATTGAATCCATTGGCGCAGGCAGGTCTATCGCATAATTCTTCCAGCCTTTTGCCAGCATTCCCCTGATAGAAGCAGGAGGAACAGGGCAGTCTGTGTATTCAGGCTTTATAACTTCCAAGATGGTGGTGTCAAAGTCCGGCTCCGCATCAACTGTTTCCCGGTAATAGATGCGGATGTTGTCTGTATCCTTCGGGATCCTTGAAAAAGGCAGGCTCCAAGGCTGGCGGGCAATGTTTGACACAGCCGTATACTTCATAGCTATCAAATCTTTTATGTATTCAAATAGTTTTATGGTTCTCTGTGTGTAATCCAAAGTTTGCCCCCTGCAGGTTTTACTGCAATTTTCGACATCTTTAGTTATAGTATAACACGAAAACGGCTATTGAAAATAATGGATGCTTTTTAATATTGTTTCCAACACAAGCCCTTGCCAGCAATTCGATATCAGGTTTTTTTGGCTGCCAGGTGCACTTACTACTTGGCATATTCTTTTTTTGACGAGGCCGGTAGGCCTGTATTATGCCAAGACGTTTAGGCCAAAGCAGATATCGCCGAAATGGTTGGCAAGCGGTAATGCCTCCCATCACAACCTTTGTTTGCTCCTTGCTGTGGCGATAGGCTATCCTGTCTTTGTTGTGCTTGCCTTTTTCACCGCAAGCCCTTCAACCTCTTTCCCATTAGCTGGGCGAGCACATCCAAGCCCATATCAAGCGACAACGCCAAGAACCCTTGGCTTGCTTTTTCAATTATGCTTTCCTGGTCAATAATTGTGCTAATTGCTTGACTGCATCCTGTCCTGGCTGGCATTCTCTCATAGTAGAAGCTCCATTCCAATTAATATTTCTTATTGTTCAACACAATTTTACTATAGTGGCTGGCGCTGTTTTATTTGTTTCAAAATTCTACGGAGTTGGGGATATCATCGACAGCTTGATATGAATAGATCCTTATGCTATAGTTGAATTGATGGAAAAATATGCAATACACACTGAAATCCGCAGAATTCAATGTCTTTTGTTCCCGGCCATAGCATGAGGGAAGTAAATCAATGAATACTCGCAATTTTGATTGGTTGCAAATTTAATTAAAAAGGAGAGACTAAAATGGCATTAACCCCAAAAGAGAATTTAGCCTTGATTTACCAGAAGAAAGAGCCTGAGTACATGCCACTCAACATAGACTCGCAGATGATCCGCACACCTGGCGCAGGCCTTAGGACTGTGGTCTACGACGGGAAACCGGCGCAGCAGTTTTCCCAACAGGATGGCGGGCTTGACTGGTTCGGGCAGAACTGGATATACGAGCCGAAAGTAAACGCGATCAACCCCGACGCTAATAACTACCTAATCAAGGATGTCGCAAATTGGAGAGACTACGTCACCCTCCCAGACGTGGACGCAATTGACTGGAATGCCCGTTTTGAAAAAGAGGCTATTCCCATTGACGAAACCAAGATGCTTCAAGTCAGCGATTCCATAGGTATGTGGGAGCGCGGCTTCTCCTCAGTTAGGATAGACGACCTGCTGACAGGCCTTTTGCTCGAGCCGGAAGCCATGTTTGACTTTTTCAGCACAATAGCGGACCACAAGATCAAGCTCTTTGGATACTACATCGACTATTACAAGCCCGACATCCTTCGCATGAATGACGACTATGGCCATGGCACAGGGCTCTTCATGTCGCCTGACACATGGCGCGAGATCATCAAGCCAAATCTAAAGAAGATCATTGACTCCGTCACATCCAAAGGGGTCATGTATGAGCACCATTGTTGTGGCTACTTGGTGCCGCTGGTCGAGGAAATTGCTGAATTGGGCGCAACTTCTTGGAATGGCATGCATATCTGCAACGACCCTGGCGCATGCAGGCAAATGTTCAACGATACGATCGTGGTCAATGGCACTGTGCTGGACACCCAGTTCTTGGACAGCCCTCTCGCCACCGAAGAGTCTATCCGCGCACACATCCGCGAGATGATGGGCAAAGTGTGGCCAGGCAATTTCATTATCAGCGGAAACGCGACTGTCCATACCGATAGAAATGCTATTATCCTGGACGAGATGCTAAAAAGCGGGCAGCAGTATTTCAATAACAAGAGGCCGGACTTTCCAGACTACCATTAAGCACAACCATATTCCTTCCCTGCGCGGGATTGGCCCGCGCAGAGAAGGAGCTGGCAGGGGATGGCAGGATACATAGTTAATAATGCCGTGCCAGCTCCATTGGCCACAATATTTACGAATATGGGCGCAATGAAAGGAAGCGGATACTATATAGCTTGCCATACCTACGGCGAAGCCTGCCTAGCAGCAGCTACCATGGCGTGTGCAGCACCAAAGCAGCCGGCAGCAAATTATACTATTTTATGTATATATTAAACCTCAAATTTAGCCTAAATCCATCCTTAACCATCTTAACCTGCCCTCAAATTTAATGAGGCCAGGTTTTTTTGTTATAGCAGGCTGCATTTACGCAAGAATGCGAAATATGGATGAATTGTTTTAGAGGGGCAAACTTGCCTGCGAGTTTGGGAAATGGATGCTTTTGTGTTTAGTGGCGGCGCCTCTGCTCCATGCGCCCTGCCAGCTCTTCCATTATACCTGGGATGTCGATTGCTTGGGTGCAGTGCTCGAGGCAAGTTGCGCATGCTGTGCAGTCGGCAGGGGTTTTTTCCATCTCCCGCAGCTTATTGGTAATTGGGGCTGACATTGCCCATGAGTGGATGCGCAAATCATTGTATGCTTTCATCATTTGCGGGATATCCAGCTGTTCCGGGCAATTCTCGAGGCAGTAATCGCACTCGGTGCAAGGGACGACAATTTCGCCTCGAAGCAGATCCCTCGCCTCTGCAAGGACGGCCTCTTCCTCGGCGCTTAAAGGAGAAAAGTTGGCGAATGTGGCAACGTTGTCGATAATCTGTTCCATTGCAGACATTCCGCTTAGTATGACTTGGACGCCCTCAAGACCCATAAGCCACCTTAAGGCCCATGAGGCAAAGCTCCAATCAGGATGGAAATCCTTGAGGAGTTTGGAGGGAGCTTCGCTCAAGCTTGCCAGCCTGCCGCCACGGAGAGGCTCCATTACCGTGATAGGTATGCCTAAGCCATTTAGTATTTGATATTGTTCGTCGGCGCCAGCAAAGGCCCAATCAAAGTAGTTGATTTGGACCATTGCCATGTCCCAAGGATGGGCGGCCGCAAAGCGCTTCAGCGTCGAGGCTGGCGCATGCGAGGAAAAGCCCAGATATCTGATCTTGCCTTCCTTTTTTAGCTGTTGGTAGTATTCGATGCATCCGCTGTTCAGGTAGTTGTCTGCGGACTGGTCGTTCAACACAGCTTGGAACATGTAGACATCCACATATTCAGTTTTCAGCCGTTCTAGTTGGGATTCAAAGTGCTTTTCAAAATCTTGGCCGCCCATTGCGTTGTATTTGGTGCATAAGACATATGATTCCCGGGGATACTTTGACAATGCTTGTCCGAGAAACTCCTCAGATCCGGCATAGATATGGGATGTGTCGTAGTAGTTGATTCCGCTAGCCATGGCATAGTCGATTATTTCTGCAGCTTTTCCATAATCGATCGCCCCGCCATGGAAACTGCTTGGGCTGCCGGGCATCCGCGGCAAGCGCATGTTGCCCATTCCCAGCATTGAGAGCTGTCTGCCGTCGAATTGTTTATATTGCATTATTCCTCGTTTGTTAATTTTTTTTTTGTTCCAGACCGGTCGTTTTCATTATAACTTGGCACAGAATCCTTGCCTAGCCCACGCGGCTATAGAATACAAACCCCTGGCCGCTATATCTCCAATCTTGCGGCTATTCAGCGGTTATTGCCGTGCCCTGCCTGATTGGGCCAAAAATCATGTTTTGCCATTACCTTGGCCAATCATTGGATGCAATGTATGGTGCAAGATATAGCTGGCACGAAAAGAAATGTGGTTTGGCCAATGCGTTTCTTTGAAGGCTGGTTTTTATTTATAGGATGCAGCAGAACCAACTAATGATATTTGGATATATGGACGAGAATAGCTTTTTGCAATTGTTTTTTCGTTAATCATACATACAACTCAAATTTGTATTTGTTGTTGTTATTCTTCGATTGTGTTACAATTTTAGTGCGGCTGCCGATCAGCAATCGGCAGCCAAATTATCGATTGCCTTTCAAGGCGCTTGTTAGCGCGCCTTTAGGAGAAAACAGAAAGACAAAATCAAAGAGGAGCAAAACATGTCAAAAATTCAAGAAGTAGCACAAGCCGTGGAACAAGGCAAGCTGAAGCAGATCGACGCGATAGTCGAGGAAGCTTTGGCGGCGGGGGATGCCCCGGAAGCCATCCTT
>Ga0082212_10011496_pt1 | contig 11228 bp, 8 predicted proteins | sample TergutNt197P3_FD_71548 | JGI IMG/M metagenome (GOLD analysis project Ga0082212, IMG submission 71548) | Neocapritermes taracua P3 segment gut microbial communities from Petit-Saut dam, French Guiana - Nt197 P3 | ecosystem: Host-associated > Arthropoda: Insects > Digestive system > Gut ... | reverse complement strand
TCATATGATGAAGGGGCTGTAACAAAAGTAGTATATTGGCTAGCCAAACCACAATATATAGTGGTTGTTTGGTATTGTGTGCACAATATGTTGATAGGGGCGGCATTCTGCCGCCAGCTTTTGTTACAGCCCCAAAATCAGAAGCGTATTCATTTTAAAAAGTTGTCATGAATGCACCTTCAGCTGCAATGAACATCGGTGCGTTGAAAGCTGTTTTGGCGGCTGTATGCTATTTCGCCAAAATGCGTGCAACAAAAACATCTTTCTCTCATTAGGCAGCCGGGAGACCGGTCACAATTGGGATTAATCGGTTTGAATTTTAAGCGGCGGCGTTATTGTTTATCTTTTCAATAATCGCTCGCAAATCCGAGAATATTTTGATATCGTCAAATATCTCGCTCAAGCTTCCCATATCGGAAAACGGGCTCTCACGCAGTACGGCGAAATCTTTCATCATTCCTGTTTTAACTATGTAATTGACAATTTGCCTTGTAAAATGCATTTGTCGGCTGTCTAACCCCGCGTCGTTCAGAAATGCTGAAAACGCATGATTTGCGGCTTGGAGGCTGAGCCCCACGATGGAGCGCACCAGTTCGCCCAGAGGAGTTTTGCCGAATTGCGCGTCATATTGTTCCTTTGTTCCGAGCTCGCTCCAGAGGATGCGTTCTAGCTCTTTTACGTCGGACGGCGTTAATGGTATGTTTCCCTTGAGTTTGGCTATAGCTGGCGTATCCTGATGCTGCAGGATGTAATAACTGACCTTGCTCTTGTAGTTGGCAAGGTCGTCATTGTCGAGTTGCGACTCGTTCCACTCGACGGACAGGATGTCGTCGGTAAAATTAGTGTCGTAGCGGCTGCGTTCGTTGTCCGGGATGAATTTTATAAGGTCGCGCAGAGCAGCGCGAATGTCTTCGTAGTCTTTAATACCCGTCCGTTCCAGATAATCGTTATTTAGTATCTGCTCGATCAGCTCCTTCTGTTCTCCGACAGCGGGGATAGAGGCGTAACGCGACAACTCACGAACTTTCTTTATGAGGTCGTTTTTTGCTTTCTTATAAGATTTGCCCGCCAGCATGGCAAGCTCTATCTGATAGAGCAGCATGTCGAACCGCGCGGCGGAAATATCGTCCTCCGAGGGCGGGATGAGCGGCGCTATATGTTCGGCGATTTCCAGAGTGTTTTCATACGTGAGGGTGTCGAAATCGCTCTCGTTTTGAAATTCGTCAATGAATCTGAGATGTTGCCTGACGGCGAAATTACTGCTGTTCAGCGTCTTTATCCGCGCAGTGAGGTCATTTACAAGTTCAGCGCGGTAATTTTTGAGTTCGTCGGTCTGAAAGGCTAACTCCTGCAATTTATACGCCATCTCGACCTTCGTGTTGAACATCCGCTCCTGCAATGTGGCGATGGTTCCAGCCTCGCGCCCTTTGGAGCCAAGCCGGAAGAAGGCAAAATTATTACACAGGTCAAAGATGTAAAACTGTTTTTTATCCTCGCCGTCAATAAGCCCCGGGCAGATTCGTGTGCCGCGCCCTATCATCTGCCAGAATTTGGCGCGGCTGAATACTTTTTTGAAGAAAACGAGGTTGAGTATCTCCGGCGCATCAATGCCGGTATCCAGCATATCCACCGACACGGCGATCTGCGGATATTTCTCCCGATCGGAAAAATCATCGATGATGCTTTGCGCGTAATTCGTATAATTGTCGATAACGCGGCAATAATGAGGATGATAATCGGGGAACTCCTTATTCCAGACCTCAAGAATTTTCTCCGCGTGAATGTGGTTTTTTGCGAATATGATGGTCTTGCCGATTTTCGCGCCAAAATCCACCCGCTGCCCGTGATTCATCAGTATATGCAGAGCCTTTTTGATGGTATCGTGGTTGAACAGCCATTCATTGAGCGCGCTCTCGTCGATGAAAGCGGGAATAATCCCGTCCTCGTCCGCAAATGTCTTTTCATATTCTTCTTTTTCATCCGGAGAGAGGTCGTCGTAAACGATTCCATGGGTCATAAACTTGAGTTCCGACTCTATCGAAATAAAATCCACCAGATACCCGTCCCTCACCGCCTGTGACAGTTCATAGCCATAAGTGGGCACGCCGCTTTCAAGCTCGAATATCTCGTAAGTATTTTTGTCTATATCGTCCTTTGGAGTGGCGGTTAAGCCGACAAGCAGCGCGTCAAAGTAGGTGAAAATGTCCCTGTATTTGTTGTAGATGCTGCGGTGCGCTTCGTCCACGATGATGAGGTCGAAATGCCCGGGCGTGAACAGGCGCCCGCCCTGCTCGTCGGTGGTGTTGTCTATACAGTTCATCATGGTCTGATAGGTGGAGAACACCGCGCGTGAGTAGGCTTCTGTCTTGTTCTCGGTGAGATTGCAGAGGGAAAGGTCAGGCATCAAGTTATGAAAGGCGCGCTTGGCCTGCGTGACAAGGGCGCTGCGGTCGGCAAGGAACAGCGTGTTTTTCACCCAGCCGTTGCGAATCAGAACATCCACGATGGAAATGACCGTCCTCGTTTTGCCGCTGCCCGTCGCCATGACAAGCAAAGCTTTGCGGCGGTTGCGCTCGCCGAAAGCGTCGCATACCGCCTGAACAGCTTCTTTCTGATAATAACGGTTTGATATTTCTTCCCTGACCTGCACCCCCTTAAGCTGCGCGCGGCCTTTCATTTTATTGAACTCCTTCTCCAAGTCCCGCTTGGAGTAGATGCCCGATATGGCGCGTTCTGGATAATACTTATCGTTCCAAATGCGGGTCTCGTAACCATTGGTCATAAATATTACAGGGCGCAGCCCAAACTTCTTTTCAAGGTAATCGGCGTACAGCGCGGCCTGCTGGCGGCCTTTTTCAACGTTTATGCTCGTACGTTTTGCCTCGATGACGGCGAGAGGCAGCCCGTCGTCGCCGAACAGTACATAATCAGCTTTTCCGAATCCTGATTTGTTCGGCATCTCGTCTATAGGATATTCGCCCATCCAGTTTACGCCGCGCTGCCAACCGGCGTCATCCAGCATGACGTCGATGTATGCCCTGCGTGTCTCTTCCTCGGTGAAATCCATCGGTTTGACGGTGTAGCCATGTTTGAGTTGTGAAATGCGTTTTGCCGTGAATTGTTCGCGTTTTGTAGAATTACTTTCGAGCAGGGCTTCAAAGTCCATTTTGGACGCTACGGGCGCGGTTATTTCTGCGACCGGAGCGGCTTTCACGGCGGGCGGTAATGGTTTATTGAATATAGTTTCCTCGTAGTTCGCGCCGTAGCAATAATTGATAAAACTCATGAAACTGTGCAGATTTTCCAGCGCCAGCACGGCCTGATCGGCGGTGACGTTTTTTTGATTATGGAGCGCGTTATTTCCGAGCTTCCGGATGTAATTTATCTTCGGAAACAGTTCCGTCGGAAGAAGGTCGCGGAAATCCTCGCTTTCCACCAATGAGGCAAGGCGGTCGTCGTATGGTTTCGAAAGCGACTCGTCCGCGCTGTACAGCCATTTGACCGCAAACTCCAGCGCCGTCCGGCAGCCGGAGGCGCAAAAGGCCGGGCTGATTGGCAGCACCAACTCCGCCTGCGCCGCTGTATCGGCGAAGGCGGCGAACTGCGGGTCGGATTTGAGAAAGTCGAAGTTTGTCATGGCGCGCTACACATCCCTATTTCAAATTACTCTGTCCGCGACAAGGTTTTTACTCTTGAGAATCATTGCTCTTGAAAAAATTTCAAACATCCCGCATTTTAACAAGCGCTTCGGGATAGGAATGTTTTATAGAAACAACTATCCCTCTGAATTCACAAGGAGCCAATAACAGCAAAAGCTCTAATCGCATGTTATCCCCAGTTCGCTTTCCTTTTTCTCTCGGCTTTTTCAAGGTGGGATTTGTCACAAGATAAAGCTCCATGAAACGAATTGGATAAGCATTATCAAGAAAGATTTGCCCGAAACGTTTTGTCATAAAATCTTGTAATGTTGTCTCAAATTTGCGACGTATATTTTTTACATCAATTCCTTTTGCGCTTTTTACATTTTTGTCTTCTATCAAAAAATGTGCATAACTCTTGTTGTGGCGCTCAAGTGTCACAAGATGGTCGATGCTCGGAGGCGTATCGCCTAAATGAAGGCTGTTATAGTAATCGTCAGGCGCCAATACCACAACGGAATCATCGCTGATTATTTCGTCGATATAAGGTTGCTCAGGTTTGCCATCGAAACAACACTCTGATTTTTGCTTGATAAACGGAGCGAGATTTGAGTCGCTTTTTATAGCGTTTATCATTCTCGTCCACCGTTCAGTTTTTCAATAATTTCTTCGCGCTCGTCATATAGTTTTTCAGTAGTCGAAATAAAATTTTCGTCCAATACGCCCAACTCGTCCATCTCCATGACCCTGCTCACGCTGCCTTCCAGGGTTGGCTCCATCAAAATAGGTAAATAATCGTCACACGACAGGCGCCCGCTGAGTACAAAGTTATTGAATTTATTGAACATATAATTGCTGTGCGTGGAAATCATTGCGCTTATTCCAAGTTCTGAAAGGCACACTAATTTTTCAGCCAAAATCGCCTGTTTTTCGGGATGCAGGTGCGCTTCAGGCTCTTCATAAAAAAGTGATTCCATTGGTAAAGTAAACAATTTTCTTATAATATGAACAAGCGGCGCAAGCTCTCCAACCATAGAAGAAGCGTACTCAACTCCTATTTCTCCCGCTACATTATGAGGCTTATAATAAAAAGATTGTTGCTGTTCATTGAAACTTATATCTCCGTCTATTAGCTCCTTTTCAATATCTTCCGCAATTTTCATGATTTTTTGCTGAAAAAGTTCAGTTGGAGCAAACGGGTTGGGATGTAAAAGTGTCGCTATGTAATCAGCGACGGGTACTGTAAGATGTGGTAAAGGAATATATGGATTTTGAAGCACCCCCCTTATTTTTGATATTTCAGCTATAGTTGGGGCTAACGCTCTAATAAATCCTTGGTAAAGTCCAAGCCTTGACGCTGGAATAAAATGAGGGACCAGATGTTTACCAAAACATTTTGGGAGAAGTGACAGCGCTGTTGAAATTTTTTGTTCCTCTGGCGTCAGTGGTGGAAAATCATATTTTACTTCAGTGAGACATAATTCGCCTTCTTTTTCACCGAAAACCACGTAAAAAAAAGGAGATTCCGACTCCAAAACGATTTCCAACTGTTTGCCGGAATATTTATTTGAGAGGTTGCCTCTGCCAAACGTGGCGTTGAAATTTAACTTCATATCTCTAAAGATCGGGTGATTATTAAATTCTTCAACAGAAAATATTATTGCAGGGAATGATGACACAATACGATATAAATTCCTTATCAACAGGTAAATTACATTCATTGCGCACGACTTGCCAATATTGTTAAGCCCGTAGTTTACAATAAACTTTTTATTCAAATCAACTTCATAATTTTTTATAGGGCCAAAATCCCTGATGGTTATTTTCATGAGTGTGTTTCCCTTCTTTCTTTGCAAGTCTACGTCACAATATATCACCATTAAAGCATTTTTGCATCAACGACTTGTAATTTAACTCCAGCAGGCCGAGGCTTTTTTTGAGTTGTGTTTTTTGTTCCTCTACGCGCTCGGTGAAGGAGGCGAATTTGTTTTGAAGAGTAACGGGCGGAAGCGGAAAACTCAATTTTCTCAGTTGCACGCCGGTCAAATGCGGAATTGTGGCGGTTCCTACTGTGTCACGAAATTGTGTCTTTTTTGCCCTAAAGTAAAAAGCGTACTGAAGGTAAAAAGAATTACATTTACTGGGATTGCATCTTACTCTGTGTATTGCTTTCTGGAAGAAGCATTTATTTATATTACCCTTCCATACCGCGCACCGACCAACTTCTCCGCCCTCACAAATCAACAAATCACCATATGATAAAGAATATTCGTTTTGATCCTTTAGATCAAAATCCATATAATTCAGTTTCTTTAAATCAAATTCAAACCATTTAACATTAAAATTTGCCAAATATGGAAAAGCATAAAGCCCAGTCTGCTTTTTTCCATCCAGCATTTTACCTAAACGTGAAGACGTTATATCAGATAATAGTGTTTTCTCCCACCCCATTGGGTTCGTTACCGGGTCGCCGAACATTTTGATAAACTGCGACCTGATGAGCAAGTCCAGTTTTTCTATCTGAGTTTTGCGTTTTTCGATGAGAGCGCTGGCGCGGTCAAGAACATCGGCGATTTTTTGTTGAATGGGCAGAGGTGGGAGGGGAATTTGGATATTTGAATACATAGATATCCAATATCTTTTATGCAATTCAGTATCAATCCTGACTCTTGACATGCAATAAAACAAATATCTGATACTGGCATCTTTGCGAGCTTTTAAAATTTTCATTGCGGATGATTTTACCTTAAATGGAAAATCGACATATTTTATGGCTGTTGTAAAATCATCGAATATTATTACTGGCAAGTTGTCTTTAAATATATTATATTCTTCATTTGTATATCCAAGGATAAAGCTTTGTCCGGCAGTTAGCACAGGGGTACAATACGCTTCACTATAATCTGTGTTTTGAACTATATATTTTGTGGGCTGCTCGTACACTATAACATCCCCCAGCCGCACCATCTCCCACTTACCCATCAATCTTGCCGCCTTTTAAATATTTTGCCATATCGCGGTCAAATTCGGATATATATTTCTTGTCCTGCAGAACGCGGAATGATTCATAAACGTTCTCGGCTATTTTTACAGCATCCTCATGAGAAACTTTCCCTTTGCCTTTAAGAACACGGCGGCGGTTGTTTGTCAAAAAGTTATCGGTTTCTTTCAGCCAATCCGCCATACTCATCAGCACTTCGTCCTCCGCCATAAGTTCAGCGTAGTCTATAAACATTGTAACAATGCGGTTAAGTCTTGATATTTCTCTTTCATTCAGGTAATTTTTTGCTATAGTTACATCACTTTTAATAATTTTGCCGTCCGGAGCGGCTTTCCATGTAGTCAAGCCCATTGTTGGGCTATCAATGTCCGCTCGCTCGGCTATAAGCTCGGCTGCGGTCTTGCCTGTTACGGCATAATGCAGTTTGTTTTGCGCAAACGAATAAAATTCTCGCGTAAGATTGCTGCTTTTATCATAATCGTAACTGCACTGCTCGAAAATATCCGCTATTTTTTGATACGCCCGCCGCTCACTTGCGCGTATTTCGCGTATGCGCTCAAGCAATTCATCAAAATAGTCGCGCCCGAACGCTCTGCCATTTTTAAGCATATCGTCGTTGAGTACAAAACCTTTTTGAATATATTCGCGCAAAGTCTTTGTAGACCATTGTCGAAATCTTGTCGCTTTTATTGAGTTCACTCGATATCCTACGGCAATTATCGCATCAAGGTTGTAAAATTCAATAATGCGTGTTACTTGGCGGGTACCCTCTTTTTGAACTATTTCCTTTTTGGAAACAGTTGCTTCATGTGCAAGTTCCCCTTCCTCGAAAATATTTTTAAGGTGTTTGGCAATAGCAGGAATTTGAACATCAAAAAGTTCAGCAATCACCTTTTGTGTAAGCCAGAATGTGTCATTCTCAAATCGGACGTTAATAGCAACATTTCCGTCATTGGTTTGATATAAGACAATAATGCTTTCATCACTGTTTTTCATCAATCAGCGCCTCCAACTCCGCGAGTCCTTCACGGATCTCCCTTTCCAGTTCATTTATTTCGGCAAGTATCTCGCGTGGGTGCGGGTAGTTCTCCTCCACATAGGAGCTCTGCTTGTATTTATTAATAGAAAGGTCGTAACCGTTGCTCACTATTTCGGCCTTTGGCACAAGAAAGCTCTGATCGGTTCGCACGCGGCTTTCCTCAGCGGCGAGGTTCTGGAAACGCGCTGTGATGTCGGGTATGTCGCTTTGTTCTGTCGGTGTGCGCTTGTCGTCGAGACTGTACCCGTCAGAGCGCATATCGTAAAACCAAACTTTGTCTGTGCCGCCCGCGCCCGTTTTTGTAAAAATAATGACGGCGGTGGATACGCCCGCGTATGGCTTGAATACGCCGCTTGGCATGGAGATGACCGCCTCCAGCCGATGATTTTCGACAATTTCCTTTCGGATATCCGCATGGGCTTTGCCCGACCCGAACAGAACGCCGTCCGGCACGATGGAGGCGCAGCGCCCGCCGTTTTTGAGCATACGGAGAAACAGCGCGAGGAACAGCAGTTCGGTCTTTTTGGTCTTGGTGACTTTTGTGAGATCGGTTGACACGATATCATGGTCAAGGCTGCCCTTGAATGGTGGATTTGTCAGGATTTTGGTGTATTTGCCCCTGTCTGCGTTCTGATCGGACAGGCTGTCCTTATAAACTATATGAGGGTTTTTTATCCCGTGCGTCATCATGTTCATCGCCCCGATGCGCAGCATAGTGCGGTCCATATCGTAGCCTGTGAACATGGCGTTATCGTAGTGCGCTTTTTTGCCCTTGTCGTAAAAAATATCATCCATGTATTTACCTTTGAGGTATTCGCCCGCCGCGACCAAAAAACCGCTCGTGCCGCAGGCGGGATCGCAGATGATGTCGTCCGGGCGCAGGTCAAGAAGCTCCACGATCATGCGGATGATGTGGCGCGGCGTTCTGAACTGGCCGTTAGTGCCCGCCGTAGTGAGCCGTGAGAGCATATACTCGTACAAATCGCCGCGCACATCTTTCCGATCCGGCGCTTTATCGACGAGGGCATAAAGCTCGTCAAGCGCCGTGATGATTTTTTCCAGAAGCTGAGGGGTGGGGATTTTGAAAATGGCGTCGTCCATGTACTTGGCGTATGCGCTGCCGTTGTCCGCGTGCAGCGTTTTGATGAACGGAAAAATCTCTCCCTGCATCGTCCTGTACATTGTATCGGCGGGTTTGTCCCGTAAAGATGACCATCTTAGATACTCTTTGCCGGTAAATATGCTTTTATATGGCAGGTCGAGCATAAGGCTGTCTTTTTTTCCGGTGTTGTCCATCTCGTCGAGATCGCGGATGAACATGAGGTATGTTATCTGTTCAATGACGTCGAGGGGGTTCGTGAGCCCTCCCGTCCAGAACATCTCCCATAACCGGTCAACTTTATTTTTCAATTCGCCCGTTATCATTTATCTATCTGCTCCTCAATTCCGCCGCTTTTTGTTTTTTGATGATTATGCTTCATTTGTGACTTCAAACTTAATTATAAATCAATAATACACTATAGTCATATACATAATCAGAACGAGGTCTTTCAAATGACAAAAAACGATGAAAATTCAATTCCGCCGTATACTTCCGCCATGAGTGCGTGGATTGAAACTTGACAACTCTAATAAAACACCAGATAATCCTATGTAACGCCCCATTCGGGCGCGCATGAGGATAGAAATGGAAAGGTCAGATTAACATGAACAAACCGCCTTATACCATAACGGAGAAAGCCGCCAGTTTCTTGGCGAAAATCGTTGAAGCCGCAACGCGGCTTGAATACGGCACGGGCTTCAAGCGTGATATAAGGCTGCACAGGGAAAACCGCGCGCGGACGGTTTATTCGTCGCTTGCCATTGAGGGCAACTCCCTCTCTCTTGCTGATGTGGCCGCTGTAATCGAAGGTAAAACAGTTGTCGGGAAACAGTCGGAAGTGCAAGAAGTAAAGAACGCATACGAAGCTTACGACAGGATTATGACGTTCAACCCATATTCTGTGGACGACTTCTTGAAAGCGCATAAACTGATGACAGACAGGCTTATCGTAGAGTCCGGCAAATTTCGAAGCGGCGACGCGGGAGTGTTCGACGGTGACAAAGTAGTTCACGTTGGGGCGCGGTCGCAGTTTGTTCCAAGCCTTATTGACGAATTATTTAATTGGGCGAAAGAATCGGACTTGCATCACCTATTGAAAAGCGCAATTCTGCATTACGAAATCGAGATAATTCACCCGTTCGAGGACGGCAACGGGCGAATGGGTAGGCTATGGCAGACGCTGCTTCTCGCAAAATGGAACGAGATTTTCGCTTGGATACCGATGGAATCAGTGCTGTACGAGAACAGGCCGCAATACTATCAGGCGATAGAGGACACAAGAAAAGTGAACGATTCAGGGGTGTTTATCGAATTTACGCTCTCCGCAGTTTTTGAAATTATTTCCGCACAAAGATATTTTATGAAAGAAGCATATAACGGTTTATAACGGGGGTGATAGTTTGGATTTTACACATATTAACGAGCTGAAAAATAAACTTAAATCGTTGCGTCCCTTGAATGAATCTGAGATAAAAAGGCTGCGCGAGGAATTCATGATAGAGAGTACTTATAACTCAAACGCCATTGAAGGTAATACTTTATCTCTCAAAGAAACGGCGCTTATATTGCAGCAGGGAGTGACAATAGACGGAAAGCATATCAGGGAACATCTGGAGGTCATTGGGCATAAAGACGCCTTTTACTGGATGCTTGAGCTCGCGGACGCAAAAACTCAGCTCACAGAACGAGTCATAAAAGAACTTCACTCGCTTGTCCTAATGAATGACGCAGCGAATAAGGGAACATATCGAACTGTTGAAGTTGCCATAGTTGGCGACAATCATAATCTAACGCCGCCTTATCTTATTCATGAACAGATGGAAGCGTTGTTAAGCGGATATGAAATCCTGAGACGAGATAAGCACATCATAGAGGCTGTTGCGGAGTTCCATTTGCGATTTGAAGGCATACATCCTTTCATTGACGGAAATGGAAGGACAGGACGCCTAATAATGAATCTCGAACTCATGAAGGAGAGTTTTCTGCCTGTGAACATCAAATTCACAGACCGTAATACATACTATGACTGTTTTGGTAGTTACTACAACAATAGTAGTGCATCGGAACCATTAACGCGCTTAATAATGGCTTATGAGGAAGAAGAGATACTGAGATATATCAAAAAGCTGTCTTAATAAGTGCTTGACGTCCTCCCCTCCCTAAAGTGAGGGGATTCCTGCAAAGACAACTGCAAAAACAGTTATCTTTCAGGTGGGTTCCTGCTTCTCAGGCGGACTTTGTTACGTCCATTCCTCCACATAAGCAGGCGACCGACAAGCGAAGCGCGTCGTGTCGATCGCTTAGTTTCTTCATCAGACCAGCACGGCTCGCCCAGCCGCTAATATATTCTTTGCCGCATTTAAATCGGCGTTTTCTTCATGCCCACACCTCACGCATACAAATTCTGACTGCGTCTTTCGGTTTTCTGCTGAGATGTTCCCGCACCTT
>Ga0082212_10011495_pt1 | contig 11228 bp, 11 predicted proteins | sample TergutNt197P3_FD_71548 | JGI IMG/M metagenome (GOLD analysis project Ga0082212, IMG submission 71548) | Neocapritermes taracua P3 segment gut microbial communities from Petit-Saut dam, French Guiana - Nt197 P3 | ecosystem: Host-associated > Arthropoda: Insects > Digestive system > Gut ... | reverse complement strand
CTCATTGCCAGATCTCCATGTGCCCAAACCCGAAACTGCGGAACGGCTACCAGTTTCTCGGCCGCCTTAAGCAAAGCCGCACCAACTCCGCGCTCGCGAAACCGAGGATCAACCGCCAATTCCGCGCTCGCACCATTTGGACCGTGATCAATTTGGCAATATCCAATTATTTCGCTGCCGCCAAAGTGGTGGTTGAGCCTGTCGAAACCACCACGCCGACCATGTCCAATGTCGAGTGAAACCCGCAGATGGCTGATCTGCCCTGAAGCATTGTTCAAATTGAGTAAAGGGTGCTCGGAAAAGGGTGCTACGGAATCTAATTTCTCACATCTAGAACTCAACGAGAGAACTTGCGCTTGCTCGTTATCCGATAAGGCGCTTACCTCTACCTGCCAGTGCCTGTTTTCCGGATTATTCAGAATCCACCCCGCGTCGCAAAGTGTGGGCAATGGCCAAACCCGCCGCGGCGGCTCCCACGGCCGCAATGGCCACAGACTTTTTCGGGTTATCCCGAACCGTATCGGGAATTGTCGCGACCTTGGACGGAATTGTGGCAACCTTTGAGGGGATGGCGGCAACGTGTCCGGGAATGGTGGCTACCTTTTGCGTAATGGAATCCCTTAGGCTCACCGGATTGGCGAAGCGCAACATATCCCAGCCGCGCTCTGTGGCGAGTTGCCGTAAGTTCCGATCTGGGTTCACCACCGTCCCATGGCCTACCGCTTCTAGCATGGGAACATCGGTAATCGAATCCGAATAGGCATAGGATTCGGCTAAATCGTAGTCGAATTCCTGGGCCATTTTCTGAATTGCCTCTGCTTTGAACTCGCCGTAGGCATAGAATTCAATATCGCCGGTGTACTTCCCATCCCGAATGGTTAATACCGTGGCTACAAAATGGTCAGCGCCCAACAGTTTGGCAATCGGCTCCACCATCTCAGTGGCCGACGCAGAGATGATCACTACGTCATGTCCCAACTCATGGTGTTCCGCAATGAGATTGACGGCCTCTTGGTAAACGAAAGGGTCAACGTGTTCCGCAACAGCGCCGTTTACGATTTCCCGAACCCGCGCGACATCCCAGCCAGACGCCAATTCCGAGAGTTGCCTGCGCATTTTTTCCGTGGATTCGGCGTCGGCTCCGCCCAAGAGATATTGAATCTGAGTAGCGGCGTTCCGTAACACGTCAGTTTTGGAAACGATGCCGCCGTCGTAAAGCGGCCTAGTGAAAGCGGCTGCCGTGCTGGTCGCGATGATGGTCTTGTCGAGATCGAAAAAGGCGGCAGGCTTGCTCACACCAGCTATTGTACCCAAAATTTTACCTAACGGGCCAAAATCCCGGAAAATCAAGGCTCAGAGTTAATCCACAGGCGCAGGGTTTTGCCGATCAATCCGCAAACCTGTGGATAACTCATACCCCGCAGTCCTAGGGAGCAATCAGACTGGCTCCCATGTCAGCAAACGTGAAGTTGATTGCGGTGATTGGTTCGCGCGGCGGCGCCGGGACTAGCTGTTTGGCGGCCTCGCTCGCTAAGTCCGTGTTTGACCGGTTGGGACGCGGTGTCCTGGTTGATTTGTGCCATGGCGGCCCCGGCATTGAGGTTCTGCTGGGAATTGAGACGGAGCCAGGGGCACGGTGGCCCCAAATGGTAGATGCCCGGGGAGAGATTGACGGAACCGGCCTGGCGCACGCCTTGCCGAAATGGCAGGGGTTGCCGGTATTGTCCGTAAGCCGCTCGGAGGTCACGGCGCCTGGGGACGAAACGGTTTTGGACGTAGTTGCCGCCCTCCTAAGAAATGGCGACACCGTGGTTCTCGACCTACCCGGTTCTGCCGCCTGGACGCTGGCCACGCGCGCTCTACTTTCCGACGCCGACCAAGTGCTGGTTACCTCTCCCGATACCGCCGTCGGGTTGGCGGGTGCCATCGCCACCACACTGGCAGTAGACGGGCAAAGGCCAAAAGGGCCACGCGCCACGGGCGATTCACGCGCGATGGTGTTGCGGTGCCAATCAGGCTCACGCACCACCTCTCCCGACATCACTGACCTCACCGGCTGGCCCGTGGCAATGCGGTACCGCGACGATCGCAACTTGGGAACCGCGATCGAGTTCGGTGCCGGGCCACTCACCAAGTCCACTAAGCGCCTCAACCGTGCGGGCCAAGCTTTAGCGAACGAGTTGCTCTCATGACCACCCTGACTGGGACGACAATACTGAGCCGGGCGGAAGTTCGCCGCAAGCAGGATGGCGGAAACCAATTACTTGATGAGAACACGCTTTCCACAGTTCGTTCGGCTCTGTCCAGCGGCGATCTCGGAATGGGCAACCTGAGCCCGGCGGGTGATTCTGATGGCGCGGCCATCTCGGCAGCGCTTACGGCGTCGGGCCGGGTGCTGGGCTCAGACGCCCTTCGCGAGCTGACTCTAGCCGCCCGTGCGGAGCTGACCGGTGCTGGCCCCCTCCAATACTGGCTCGACTTGGATGGCGTCACCGACGTGCTCGTGAACGCTCCGGGCGAGGTCTGGGTGGAGCGCCACTCGCAACTGAGCCGAGTCGCCCTGGACCTCGGGTCGGAAAACAGCCTGCGTGCTCTAGCGGTTCGCCTCGCGGCGCTGGCCGGGCAGCGGCTAGATGACGCCAGCCCGATTTGCGATGGCTCCCTCCCCGACGGCACTCGGTTTCATGGGGTGTTGGCCCCGCTTTGTCGGTCGGGCGCCGTGATTTCCTTGCGGGTTTTGCGGCAGGATCATTTCACCCTGGAAGAACTACGCTCCCGGCACATGTTTCCCCCAGAGTGGTACCCGCTGCTCCGCAATCTGGTGCAGCGGCGGGCAAATGTGCTCATTAGTGGCGGAACGGGCTGCGGAAAAACCACCTTACTGGCCGCACTTTTAGGCGGCATCACCGAATCGGAGCGCCTGGTCACCGTGGAGGAGGCCCGCGAACTCAACCCGCCGGTAGCGCATCACATTCCCCTCATGGCCCGCCGGTCGAACGTGGAAGGTGCTGGAGAGGTTAACTTGGCCGATCTGGTGCGGGCGGCCTTGCGGATGCGCCCCGACCGCCTGGTTTTGGGGGAGTGCCGGGGCGCTGAGGTGCGTGAAGTTCTGGGGGCCATGAATACCGGGCACAGCGGCGCGTTGGCAACCTTGCACGCAAACTCCGTGTCGGGAGTGCCAGCTCGCCTGGAGGCACTAGCGGCCTTGGCGGGAATGACGCGAGAGGCCACCGCCGCTCAAACCCTCGGTGCGGTTGACGTGGTGTTGCAGCTCAAACGCCACCAGGGCCAGCGTTTGGTGTGCGAGATCGGGGTGCCCGTGGCCACCGAGTCCGGGCTGGGCATGGAAACGGTGGCGCGCTGGAATGGCACTGGCGATCCTGAGGTGGAACCGGGGCCTTGGGCCGAGTTCACCCGGCGGTGGCTGACATGAACCCCGCCCTAACCGCGGTGGGCGGCGCTACGGCTGCCGTTGTTTGGTTGCTCTTGCCGGCAGGCGTGCCGCACCGTTTCCATATGGAGAACCGAGGAGCCACGCCAAACAGGCGCCAGTGGCTCCACTGGAACCGGAAACGTGAGGTTAACACGCAATCGTTGATTTTCACAGAGGTTTCGGCACTCTTACGGATTGGGATTCCACCGGGGGCCGCTTGGCGTAGGGCCGCCGGCGTTGCCGTGGACGAACTCGGGGTGCCCTTCCCAGAACCCCTGGGCGAGCTAGTGGGCACCCGTCCTGCGAGCGCCATGATTGCTGCTTCCCGCCTCGCACTCACTCTGGGGGCGCCGCTTTCGGGGGTGTTGCTTAATATCTCTAACACCCTCACCGCCGACGACGACGCAAACGCCGAACGCGAAGCCGCTTTCGCCGGTCCGAAAACCACCGCTCGGGTGCTCCTGGCGTTACCGCTGCTGGGGTTGGCGCTGGGCTGGCTGTTGGGCGGAAGTCCCATAGCAATCATCACCGGGGGAGGGCTGGGTTCCCTTTCAGTTTTGCTGGGCCTGGCTCTCCTCGGCGTGGGCCGTCTGTGGATCAATCGGCTCATTCGGCAAGCCCAAAATTCTGCGAGGGCTGGTACCTGATGAGCCTGATGATGAGCCTGTGGTGGCTCACACCTTTGTTGGCTGCCCTGCCCTGGCTGGCGCGCTCCAGCCCGCAACGGGTTAAGGCGTTACCCGAAATCCCCGCGGTAATCAGGCACGATGCCGAACGCCTTCCGATAGTGGTGGTCATGGAGTTGCTGGTAGCGGCATTGAGCACCGGAGTTTCCATTCCCCGCGCCCTAAGCGGCGTCGGTTTGGCGATTGGGGGATTCGAGGGTACTGCCTATTTGCGGGCAGCAAAGCAATTGGAACTGGGGGCACACTGGGAAGAAGTCTGGGAAGGGGCGTCTGGCGGCTTGCGGTTGGTGGCGAATGCCCTTCGGCCAGCGTGGGAAGAAGGCGCTGCCCCCACCGATTCGCTGCGGGCCACCGGGGAGGCCGAACGGCAACGGCAACGGGCAGCCGCCAAACTCGCGGCAGCCAGGCTCGGGGTGCGCCTGGTGTTGCCCTTGGGATTGTGTTTGCTCCCTGCCTTTGTATTGATTGGTCTGGTACCCATCATGATTTCCCTCGGTTCACTATTGGTCCTAAATTAAGGAGGTCAAAGTAGAGCGATAAACCATTAACGAATACTCAACTAGTTACTCACCATATTAGTAAGTAGAAATTTACAATCAATTGAAAGGCAATTAATGGAACAGCTTCTTAACGAGAACATGTTGGCATTTGATCCGGAATCCGGTTTGGCCACAGCCGAATACGCGGTGGCCACCATCGCGGCCGTCGGTTTCGCGGGTCTGCTCATCGCGATCCTGAAATCGGAAACCGTGCGGGGAACGTTGGAGGGGCTGATTACTTCGGCACTTTCCACGTTCTCCGGGTCGGCGTAATCGTTTTCGGCTCCCTGCCGCAAACGGAAAATTGAACAGATAAGGATATATCAATGAATTTCGCTGTAATTGGCTCCAGGTTCGGACATATTGGCAGGACGAGGCGCAATTTCCCACCTCTCTCCACCGCGTCGGGAATCCCTGAACCAAGTGATCTCGAATCTGGGGCCATTACGGCGGAGTTCGCCACCGCGCTTCCAGCGGTGGTGCTGTTGATTGCGGTGGTGTTGGCCATTGCGGCGGTAATGGGAACCCAACTCCAGGTCAGCGATGCAGCGAGGGCCGGAGCGCGTGCCGCTGCCTTGGGATCCGATGAAACCGCCATCGCGAACGTCATCGGGCATACTGCGGGCCTCAGGGCCACGCACCACATCTCAGCCGATGGCCCCTGGCTCACGGTTTCGGTATCACGTTCGGTGGGACTCGGGCCATTGCGATTGCACCCCATTCAAGTCACCGGCACCGCGACTAGTTGGCGAGAGCCGTGAAAACCCGAGATCCAGAGGCGGGTTCGGGCACCATTTTGGCCCTCATGGTGGTGTTCGTGGCATTTGTTGCGGGCGTTGCCTTGATTGGTCTGGGCACCGCGCGCCACACCCGTTGGCAGGCACAGACCGCCGCCGACTTCGGGGCGCTGGCCGGGGCGAGCGCCCTGCGCACGGGGTTTGAGGCCTGTGCGGTGGCCGCTGCCGCTACCGCCCGGAATCAGGGCAGCCTAGTCAACTGCGAAATCCTCAGCTTGGGTCGAGTGCGGGTTGACGCTGTAGTGCCGATGCGCTGGCTTCCGGGTTGGCAAGCCGTGGGATCGGCCCTGGCTGGTCCCCGGCCTCCCTAGGCGATCACCTTGCTATGCCGCTACACTCTCCGAAACTAGGACGTCAGCAGCTTCCCGGCGTCATCATCGTCATCGTCGGAGAGAAGCAAACCCAGCAGTTTGATGGCGGCTGGTTTATCGAGTGGGGAGTTGAAGTTCCCGCACTTGGGTGACTGAATGCAGGAGGGGCAACCGCTTTCGCAGTCGCAGTTCACAATCAAATCGCGGGTCGCCCGCACCCAATCGCGGGCGATTTCGTAACCCCGGTTTGCGAAGCCCGCGCCGCCGGGGTAGGCGTCGAAGACGAACACGGTAGCCGCTCCGGTATCTGGGTGTAAGTCCGTAGAGAGTCCACCAAGGTCGAGGCGGTCGCAAGTCGCGAACAAAGGCAACAGCGAAATCATGGCGTGTTCGGCCGCGTGTAGGGCGCCTGGAACTTGATCGGCGGTCAATCCAGCTCGCACCAACTCAGTGGCGGGAACGGTAAACCAACTCGCCACGGTGCTCAAAGTCCGTTCCGGTAATTCCAACGGCTCGGTGCCTAACACCTGCAGGTCGGGAATGCGGCGTCGTTCGAAACTCACCACCTGGGTGGTCACCTCCACGGGGCCATATCCCCAGCCAATTGGTCCCCACTGCTTCTGGGCCTCGGTGTCGGTAATGGTGAGGGACAGCAGTTGCCGCGACCAGGTGCCGTAGTCCACCTTGCGTCGGGTGACGAATGCCACTCGGTCGCCCAGGTCCAGCTCCTCCACCACGAACATCTCGCCCTGGTGCACGTAGACCGCGCCGGTGTGGACCTGGCCATCGGCGGCGCCGGAATCCACGGTGCCCAGCAACCGCCCGGTATGGGCCTCAACCACTCGGATGGGAGGGCCACCACCTCCCCGTAAGTCCACTAGGGCAGCCGCGGACTCGGAATGCGTCCAGAACCAGCCAGCTTCCCGGCGGCGCAGCAAACCAGCGGTAGTGAGCTCGTCCAAGATGGCGGCGACCTCGCCCTCGGCGCCGAAGTCCGAGACCTCGCTCAGCAGGATCGGTTTTTCGGCAGCAGCGGCGCATAGGTGCCCAGCGATGACGAACTTGTTGCCCGGGTTGAAAACCACGGCCTCCAGCGGACGGTCGAACACGGCCTCCGGATGGGTGACTAGGTATTGGTCCAAGGGGTCGTCGCGCGCGATAAAGACCACCAAACCATCGGCCCCGGCCCGGCCCGCGCGTCCGGCTTGTTGCCAAAGCGACATCATCGTGCCGGGCCAACCCGCAATCAGCACGGCATCCAGGCCGGAAATGTCAACTCCGAGTTCCAGGGCATTAGTAGTGGCCAGGCCCAGGATTTCGCCGCTTCGCACCGCGGCCTCCAATGCGCGGCGCTCCTCGGGGAGGTAACCGCCCCGGTAGGCCGCAATGCGCTGGGGTGCGCCGGTCAAGTCCTTTCGTAACCGCGACTGGGTGGCCGAGGCGATGGTTTCCGCGCTGCGGCGGGAGCGGGTAAATACCAGGGACCTCAGCCCAGTACTGGCTAGATCCGCGAGTAGCTCGGCGGCTTCGCCTGGGGCGCTGCGGCGGGTGGCAACGGCGGCGGGGATCACTCCAAACGGGGCTGGTTCGGGAGGTTTACTGGGATCGGTTAAGTCCGTGGCGGCGCTCAGGGGATCGGGAAGCTCTGTACCCATTGAGCCGATCTCGGGCGGCTGCCACAGGGCAATCACGCGGTCCCCGTGTGGTGCGGTGTCGTCCGTGACTGTGAACACGTCATCTGGTGCAACACCAATGAGGCGCGCGGCCGCACCGGCTGGGTCATGGGAGGTGGCACTCGAGATTACGAACACCGGGCTGACGCCCCCGTAGTGCCTCACGAGCCGCGTCAGGCGTCGTAACACCTGGGCCACATGCGCCCCGAACACTCCACGGTAATAGTGTCCCTCGTCAATGACCACTACTTTCAGGCTCTTGAGGAACCGTGCCCAGCGCCGGTGCCCGGGGAGCATCGAGTAGTGGAGGAAGTCCGGGTTGGTGAGTACCACATCGCCGTATTCCTGGATGAACCTCCGCTGATCGCGTGGGGTATCGCCGTCGCAGGTTGCGATTTGCAGCGGTCGCGTCCCTACGGGCAGGGCGGCTTGTAAGCGCCGGAGCGCTGCGAGCTGGTCAGCCGCCAAGGCCTTGGTGGGCGACAAGTACAGGGCCGTGATTGGGGCAGTGGCATCCAGGATTTGCGACAGCACCGGCAGCCAAAACCCTAACGACTTCCCGGTACCCGTGGCGGTCGCCAGCGCGGTGTGGCGCCGCTCCTGGATGGCGTTCGCCGCGTCAACTTGGTGCACCCAGGGCCGCGAGATCCCGAGACTCTGGTACGCCGCCACTAGGTTGGGGTTCGCCCAATCGGGCCATTCGCTTAACGTCTCCACGCGTTTGGGAAGGGTCTTGGTAGCAGTGAGGCGTTCGGAGCGACCAGTTCCAGCGGTGAGTATTTGCAGCGGTGTTACTTCCAACGACGACGATGCCGCGTCATCCTGCCTATGCGTTAAGTTAGCGCCTGCCGACGCCGCGTCATCGTGCGTCATCGTGGCTAGACGTTGCGTCATCGTGCCACCCGAACGCGCCGCCTATCCGACGGAGCCCGGTACTTCCAGCCGCAACGCTTGGGCTAGGGCCTTGCTCAGGTACCAGGGGTCGACGGTGGAGGCCAGTTCGCGGGCGGAGTGCATGGAGAGGATGGGTGCGCCGACATCGACGGTGCGGATGCCGAGCCGGGTGGCGGTGATGGGGCCGGTGGTGGAGCCGCAGGGGACCTCGTTGTTGGAGACAAACTCCTGGTGGGGCACGCCAGCCTCGTGGCAGGCGGTGTTCCACAGGGCAGCGCTGATCGCGTCGGTGGCGTAGTGCTGATTGGCGTTTATCTTAAGGATTGGTCCGCGCCCGACCAAGGGTTGCTGGTCTGAGTTGTGGAACTCGGTGTAATTCGGGTGAATGCCGTGGCCCACGTCGCACGAGATGTGCCAGGAGCCCGCCAGGGAGCGCGTACGGTTCTCGGCTTGACCACCCAGCGCGAGCACAATGCGGCGCAGTACGTCTTGCAGGAAAGTCCCGGCGGCTCCTGAGCGGGTATTGGAGCCGATTTCCTCATTGTCAAAAGCCGCGAACACGGAAATGGTATTGACGCCCTCGGTGTCGAAATTCAATATGGCGGTCAATGCCGCGTGGGTTCCCAAAAGGTTATCAAGTCTACCCGCCGCGAATAGCGCATTACCCGCTCCGAACGTTTCCGGGGGTTGGGTATCGGCGGTGAACATGTCGTATCCCACAATGTCCTCCCGCCGGAGAGTACTGGGGAAATGGTGGGTTCCGGCTAGATAGGCGAGGATATCGGCATCTTCGAGTTCGCCCAATCCCCACACTGGTTGCATATGGCGTTGGCGATCTAGTACCAAGTTATCGTTGGCGGATCGGTCCAGGTGAATCGCCAATTGTGGGATTCTCAAAAGTGGGCCGCTGCGAATCAAATGGGTGGTGCCATCTTTGGTGACAATGCGCCCGGCCAATTCGAGTTCCCGGTCTAGCCAGGAGTTCAGCAAAGGAGAGCCATAAACCTCCACCGCGGCCTGCCAGAATCCCGCCGAGCCAAAAGTGGGGCTAGGTTTTAGTTTGAACCCCGGGGAGTCAGTGTGGGTACCAATGATGGTAAAAGGGGTATTTGGCCCGGCAGTGGGTGGTACCACAAAGCAAATCACGGCGCCGTCACGGGCTACCACATAGCGCTCACCGCACACGATATTCCATTTGTCGAGTTCGCTAATTACGTGATAACCGGCCGCCTTGGTGCGGCGGATAATCTCGGCTACCGCATGGTACGACGACGGCGATGCCGTAATGAATGATGCTAAATCCGTGGCATGTACCAGGGCGTCTGACGGCACTAATCCGGTTGACAACTGGGAGGGGCAACTACTATTCCAACTGTTATTGAACTCCACTACCTTACCTAACTTGGCTCTGCGTCCACTTGGCCCACAGGGCATGGGATTGTAATCCATCCGTAACGAAAATCGAAGTCTTCCGGTGGGCACGTTTTGTCCCAAGGCTCACTTAGGCTGGTGCCATGTCCGAGGTTCGCGGTTCAGCGCCGCTGTGGCCACGCATTGTGTGCGTGGTGGTGGCGTTGATTGCCGCGCTTGCGGTGTACCTCACCTGGTACCTATTCGTGAGCACTGCCACCGGGCAAGCGGTAGACCGCGCGGCTTTCGAGAGTGCGCGGGCCCACCAGTACCAATTGTGGCCCTTGGTCGCGCCCTTGCTGGATGTCATCTCATACACGCTGGTGGCCATCGGTGCGGTGACGGCCGTGATAATCGCCTTTGTTCGACGACGATGGACGTTGGCGCTGCAGGCCTTACTGGTGGTAGCGGGTGCGAACCTCACCACTCAATTCGTTAAGTCGTACTTGGAGCGGCCCCGGATTCTGCCGGGGTGGACCGGTCCCAATTCGTTGCCTTCGGGCCATGTCACGGTAGCCGCTTCGGTTTCGGTGGCGATTTTGCTCACGGCACCCAGGCGCTGGCGAACGCCGGTTGCGGTGGTGGGCGCTTGCTGGACGTTTTTGATCGGGCTTTCCACCTGGATCGGCCAATGGCACCGCCCCGCCGATGTGGTGGCCGCATTGCTAGTGGTGTGCGCCTGGGGGGCGTTGGTGTGCGCGGCATCAGGGGTGGGGTCGTTGGACACGGCTGATTCGGTTGACCTGGGTACGGATCGGGGTCCACCACCTGTTCAGGTTGGGGGCCGCTGGACCCGGATCATCCCGGTGGCGGCTGCGGTTTTGGGGATACTGGCGCTGGCCGCAACTATGGTGGCCTTCGGGGCGTTGGCGCTGGGGATACGACAAGCGGGTGCATTACCTGAACAGTCAACCGTTGCTTACGTGGGTGGTTTCGCGGCGATTTTCGCTTCGGTATTCGGTGTATTCGGCATTCTGCTGTGGCTGCGGCAACTCACTTTAACGCCGTATCGGATTGCGGAACTCCGCTCCGCGCGCGAGACTCATCTGAGCCAAGCTGGCGTGCCATCGCGCCCAACAGGAGCCCAATGACTAGACAAAACGGTAAGGTGCGGCCCAAACGGTTTGGGTAGCAGTTGCAACTTGATAACGCGCGCTACTGGGAAGTGAGTAATGTGTCCCGCAAATTGGTAATTGTAGAATCGCCCGCCAAGGCGCGCAAAATCGCCGACTATTTGGGTCCGGATTTTGTGGTAGAAGCCTCAATTGGTCATATCCGCGACTTGCCCCAACCCTCCGAATTACCGGCCGAAATGAAAAAGGGACCATACGGCAAATTCGCGGTTGACGTTGAGAACGGATTTGACCCCTATTATGTGGTGTATCCCGATAAGAAATCCAAGGTTAGCCAACTCAAGAAACTCCTGAAAGAATCTGACGAGTTATATTTGGCAACTGACGAGGACCGCGAGGGCGAGGCCATCGC
>Ga0082212_10011494_pt1 | contig 11228 bp, 5 predicted proteins | sample TergutNt197P3_FD_71548 | JGI IMG/M metagenome (GOLD analysis project Ga0082212, IMG submission 71548) | Neocapritermes taracua P3 segment gut microbial communities from Petit-Saut dam, French Guiana - Nt197 P3 | ecosystem: Host-associated > Arthropoda: Insects > Digestive system > Gut ... | reverse complement strand
GCCTTGAGTATGACATCCCCGCCTTTCCCGGCGCAGTAAAAAGTGCTTGAGGTATAATAGAAATACCCGGCCTCAGCGCTTGTCACGCTGCCTTCCGCTTTTTTGGCTATTACCGCTCCATTTTTTTCATATTTCTCGCCTGATGTAGGGCGGGCGGACGGCGAGATGTTGAAATATGCGCCTTTCAGCCCTTCCACGGCGATATTGATCGTCAGATCCGCCCCCCTGACAATGCTGTTGTCGCGTGAATCTGTGCCGACCATCGCCGAGCCGGACAGAGTAATATCACCGTCCTCCCAAAATATACCGTCGCCGTGATGAGCGCCGTTGTCGGTTATCAAAGCCAGGCCGCCCATAGTGAATGCCCCTTTATTGAGCACGCCGCCGCCGTTGTTCCTGTGCTGGCCTGGCGCCAGGCTTGCGACATTGTTTTTGATTACTGCGCAGTCACCCATGCTGAACGTCCCGTTATTGTACACGCCGCCTCCGTCAGCGCCGTAGTTCCTGCTGATTTCGGTCGAATCGCCCATGCTGAATACGCCATTGTTGAATACGCCGCCTCCGTCGCTGTTGGTCGCATTAATGGGCATATTATCGGTGATAACAGCCCCCTCGCCCATGGTGAATGTCCCATTATTGTGTACGCCGCCGCCGTTGTTGTTTTCGATCACGGCCGACCCGCTCATTTCAAAAGTATCCTCGTTGAACACGCCCCTTTTCTTGTTGTCTTTTATCAAGGCCGACCCGCCCATGAGAAATACGCCGTGGTTGCTAACGCCGCCGTCTTCACGGTTGTCTACTATTTTAGCCTCGCCATCCATGCTGAATGTGCCATAGTTTTCAACGGTGTAGCCGGAGGAGAAAGCGCCATAGCCGCTGACTTCAGCCGAACCGGTCATGAAAAATGCCCCGAAATTGCAGACGCCGCCGCCTTCACTGGCCATATTGCCAAGGACAATGGCGCCGCCGCTCATTTTGAATGTCCCCTCTTCGCCCGTATATACGCCGCCGCCCGTACTGCCACCTATAACGCTTAAGGGTTTGGAGCGCGCCACATTCCCGCTGATCTCACCGCCGTTCATGGTGAACGCGCCGGCGTCCACGAACACGCCGCCCCCTTTGTCTTTGACTATATCCAACATGCCCGACGACAGTATCATGCGCAATGCCTCTTCTGTGTATTCGGATTTCAAATAGCTGAAGCTGCTGCGCAATTCATTGATGTCTTTGTTGAATATTTCTATGCAAACGGCCTCGTTGCCGCAGATTTTCCCCTCGTTCATGACAAAGTCGCCGCAGCTGACGTACACCCCGCCGCCAAAGCATGAAATGTTGTCCCGCAAAACAGCGCCTTTGTTCATTGTGAAAACACCGCCGTCGACCATTACCAGCGTGGATGTGTTTTCCGGGTATTCGGTTTTGTTGCCGTCGATGACAATGTTTTCGAATATGAGCCCTGACCCGTCGGAAACTGTGAACAGCCCCGTGTTTGTAAATAATTTTGTGTAAGACTCGGCGCCCCACCCTGCTTCAGAATCTATGCCTTCGTCCCCATCGATGTCGTCATCTGCATATTCGTCTTCATCTATTATGTCTTCATCTATATATCCATCTTCTATATATCCATCTTCATCTTCATTTATATATCCACCTGAGTCTCCATCTATATCTCCACCTGTGTCTTCATCTACATATCCATCTGCATCTTCATCTTCATTTATATATCCATCCGCGTCTTCTTCCATGCCTCCATCCGCGTCTTCTTCCATGCCTCCATCCGCGTCTTCTTCCATGTATCCATCCGCGTCTTCTTCCATGCCTTCATCCGCGTCTTCTTCCATGTATCCATCCGCGTCTTCTTCTATGCCTTCATCCATGTCCCCATCCGCATCCTCACCTGGACCGCCGACTGTATCGCAAACCCCGCGCCGCAGCGTCTTTGCGGCGGAGGTGTTGCTTGATACAGTCAGCGTATGGCCCGTATTTGATACCGTCAGGTTTGATGTAATGTCAAAGTCAGCGCCGATTTTTATCACTATATCCGCGGAGCCGTCGTTGAAAAACGTGATCGCGTTTTGCAGCCCTTCATGATCCATGACCGGGTTGCCCGGATAGGCGGACGGGGGCACAGCCTCCTCGGCCCCGCCATCCGCTTCCGCCTCCGCTTCCGCCTCCGCCTCAGCTTCCGCATCCGCCTCCGCCTCCGCCTCCGCCTCCGCCTCCGCTTCCGCCTCCGCTTCCGCCTCAGCTTCCGCCTCAGCTTCCGCTTCCGCCTCCGGCGCGCCGTCTGTTTCGGCAAACGCTATGGCAGGCGAAAGGCTTATCGCCAGTACTATCGCCAGTAATGCCGCTGCGGCTTTCAGATGCATCCTACTCCCTCCAAAGGGAGATGACCCCCAGCCAGTACCCGCCGTACAGGTCGTCTTCGCCGAGCTCTTCGATCACGGCCAAGGCGATCTCATTGAAAATATCGTCGTCTATGTCATAGGCCGTTCGCAATGTCACCGAATCGCTGTTCTTCAGCCCTGCTACCAGTTCTGCTACGACCTCTGAGGTTTCAAAGTAGCGTTCTTCGACCCTGTAGTATTCATTGCTCTCGTTTGAGCCCACGTAATTGGCCAGGTACCTGTCCAAAATGAAGTCCCGGTCCTCGACAAGGACCGCCGCCGCCTCATTGTCCGGCAGGTTCAGGAGCGCATTGAGGAAATATGGGTTGCTGTTGTTCGTCACATCGACGCTCACCCATTCGTCATCCTGGTACACACGGTTCCATGCGTGGCTGACAAGGCCCTCCAGGTTCCCTGTCACCACGATCGACTCAAGGCCAGCCGCGTCGGCGAGCAGTTTGAACGAGCCGGCATACCCCGCGCACACGCCAACGCCGTTTACCAGGATGCCGAACGGGGTGAAGGAATCATTGAAGCTTGGGTCAACATACGCGTAGTCGTTTTCCATCGCGTTCTCAAGCGCCGCGAAATCGTATTCCGCGTTGTCGCAAAGATACTGGTTGATAGCGAATTCCTTCTCAAGCGGCGTCATCCCGTCCTTGATGATCTCGTCTATCACTTTGGCGACTTTCTCCATTATGGCTTCCTGCTTCATTTTGCGGGTATCTTTGTCGTCCTGGTATTCCACGACCAGCATATTGCCCGATGTGAGCGAAAGCCCGTCAATGCCCAGGATAAGCGGGTTTTGGTAATATGCCTCGAAAAAGGCGTCCAGCAAGTGCTCCGTATCAGATGCCTCCGTGAAGGGGGCCAGCGGGATGGAGGGCACGCCCGCGATCATGCTTTTCGCCAGGTATTCGCTTAAAGCGTTCGTGGCGAACACTTTTGAGTTTGCGGCGACCTCCGGGATCTTGACATCCTCGCCCTGCCCGCCTTCGCCATCCCCGGAAGGCTTTTCCGTATCCAGGCTTATGGTGTTCCCTGTGCCGCTGCCGCGCATCATCGCTTCCTGCCGGCCCTGGATCACCTTCAGCTCCGTTTCCCAGGTATCCGGCGGGTCCCATACCCTGCATTGGCCCTCAAACGGCGTACTGGGCAGCTTCCATGTGATAAACAGCAGGAAGACCTGCGTGATTTCCACGTTCTCTATCTCGTAGTTTGGGCCCTCATCAAAAGTCATCCAGTCTTCGATCCTTGCATCGGCGCGCTCAAAATCATATTTGATGGTCTTGTAGACAATATTCCCGTCACACATCAACACCGGTACCTGCGACGGCAATTGGCCTATGGAATCATAATAGATGCCTGAGGTACCGTCAATCTTCCTGGTATTATAAGCGACGGTCCATGGGAGCAGCTGCGATATATCGGTGTCCCTAAACAGCCTGCTGACATTCGAGTGGCCCCCGTTCCCGATCGCTATGACCCCAAAGTGCCTGTAATAGTACTGGTTGGAGGGATAAATGGTCTGGCCTTCCTCAAGCTCGACCCAACTCGGCAAATAATCATCTTCGATAGTGTTACGGCCGGTAATATAGAAGACATTCGATTCCTCATGCCATTCCGTCGTGTCGGCGTCAAGGACAGCCTTGACGCCTGCGTTCTTGAATGATGGCAGGGTTTCCCCTTCTTTGTACAATTCTGTATCGATTATGATATAGCGCTCGGCGCCCTCGACCTTTTCCCACCGGTATGAAGCCAGGCCGAATTCATCGACAAAGAACTCCGCCTTTGGCGCCGGGAGCTCGGCCTCTACCTCAAAGACCTGGACGATCGGCTTTTCCAGCTTTTCGCCGGTCTCCAAATCGACCCACTGCACCAGATAGTAGCGCGGCATATTTCCCCAGTCGTTGAATTCGCCCAAATCGTCAAAGTAGATCATATCCTGGATGTCGGTCAGGCGTTCCTCCTTCATCCCCCTGGTATAGATATGGTTGAAGATCGCAAGCGCCGGGTGGCGATAAGGGCTTATTTCGATAGTGTCGACTTCGGGGAAATCAGGGTCCACATGCATATATGAGGGAAGTTCAACATCGAAATTCGGATCCGCGTAGACGTTAATAAGTTCCGTAGTCTTCTCATAGCCCAAATCAAGCGGGTTGAATTTGAGATGGAACTGGAACCTGTGATCACGCGCCACGGGCGGGATCGCCGGCAGGTAGACACAGTTGTCGTTGGCCGCGTACTTCGCCGCGATCTCGGCCGCAAGGTCGATGGCGTCCCTGCCCTCGATTATTTCTTCTTCTTCAACTTCTACTGTTTCCGGCACGGCTGTTTCCGGCCCCGTCTCTTCTTCCGCCTCTATGGCAGGGGTCGTACATGCCGTCATCCCGATCACCAGGATGACAGCGAGAAGGAACGCTATCATACGTGGGGTCTTTTTCATGTGAATTCACCTTATCCTTTCAAGTCTTAAACTCTGCACTACATAACAATTACTGCCGTTTTTCTGAAAACATGACTGCGTACGCAACAAGCACAATTATATTACAACATTAGAATTTTTAAATTCCGGTTCAATGTTTTTTGGCTTGGTCATTACGTTTTTTTCACGTTGCTTTTATGTGCTTTTTATGCCGGAATCTCCTTATTGCATGGATTCTTTGGACCGGCCGGGCCTGTCACTCAAGGCTTTTCGGTTCGTATTCAAGCGCTATGCGCGTGATCTCGCCGGTCTCATTGTTGACGCTGACTTCAAGGCCTTCTGAGTACTTGCCCCATTCGCAACCCTTGAGCACGGTGTTTTCCTCTTCCATGTCAGGCTTGCCGAACGCTTTGATGAAATCCTCGATGGAGGATTTTTCCGAAACCCCGCCAGGCAGCTCAAGCGATATCTTCGTGCTGTAGTCGGAGTACTCTATCCGCGTGATAAAGCAGTACTTTATGGGCTGCTGCGAATCAGAGTAATTCCTGATATTCGTGCGCAACACTTGATTCCCGTTCCTTATTTCGAAGCCTATCGCATAGTCTTTCGCCGCTATCATGATATTCTCATCGGTCACCGGGACCCAGCCATTGTCCATAAGTACACTAACAGGGACAGGCAGCTGTATGACCAGCCCGCCGTACCTGGCAGTGAAGCTGTTCCATGAATCCCCGAGTGCCGCGGGCGTTTTGTAATTTTTTACTACATCGGGCGCCTCGCCGCCCACGTCCTCTTTCTTCTCGCTCCTGATGAAATTCTGCATCCTGAGCCCATTGACAAGGCCTGTTTCCACGTCTATATCGACTCTGAGGACCGAATAGTAGTCAATGTCATATTTGTACGTCTTGCTGTACTCGCTTTCATAGAAATCCGTCGGCTCGCCGTAAGCCGCCAATAAATCCTCCTCCGGCGTCCCAAGCGTTATGCCCGCCGGGAAGACCAGGGTCGCGCCGTACTTGGCGTTGGAATAGTCCAGATCGATGCCGCCTACGCTGCACTCGGTCAGCACCCTTGTGTCCATACTGTCGTTCAGGAAATCCATATAGACCTTATGCTCGCCGTTCACCACGACGACTGTGCCTGTATAGGTGCCGGGGTCAAGCTTCTCGTTGGCGTAGTCCACCCCAAGCCTCTCTATGATTTCCCAGCCATTCGCCGCGAATTCCGAGAACGGGGCGGGCAGCTCATATATGACCCCATCAAGCTCGCATACGAAACTGTACGGATCGTCCGGCAGCTCACCGGCCCTGGCAGGGGCCTCCACCTTCTGTTCCGGCGCCGGTTCCGGCTCATTCCTTTCTGCGATGACAACGATGTCCATCGGGGCGTCTTTCTCGTCGGCTTCGTCCTTGGCCTCGCCGCCCTTGCAGCCGCCAAGCAATGCGATAGCCATGATGGCGCTTATGACAACAACTGTGATTTTCCTTATGCTTTTCATTTTCTGTTCCTTCTTTCTTTATCTATACCCTTGTCCGGCCGGGCCTGTTTCCCGATCCTGGTATATAGAGCTTCAATAGAGAAAGAAAGGTGCAAAAAAATTTATGGCCTGGCGATGTAGACCTCCCCGGTCCCCAGCGCCTCTTCCTCAAGGGAGGCGAGCAGATCCGCGCCTGGCAGCGCTTCCGCGGCCCCGACCTCTTCCGGGGACGGGCGCGTTGCCGGGTGCTTCGGCAGGAAAACCGTGCAGCAGTCCTCGTAGGGCTGTATGGAGATCTCATAGGTGCCGATCTCCCTGGCCTTATCCATTATATCCACCTTGTCGAATGCTATTAGGGGCCTGAGCACGGGGAAGGAGGACGCGCCGTCCGTCGCCGCGATGCCCTCTGCCGTCTGACTGGCGACCTGCCCCAGGTTTTCCCCTGTGATGAGAAAGCCCATGCCTTCGCGCGCCGCTATGCGTGAAGCGATGCGCATCATCGACCGGCGGATAAGAATCGTCATATGCTCTTCGGGGCAAGCCTCTCTTATGGCCTCCTGCACCGGCAGGATATTTATAATGTGCACGGCCACGCGGCCGCAATAGGAAGCGACCATGTCCGCAAGATCCTTTACTTTTTCTTCGGCGCGCTTGCTCGTATAAGGGTATGAATGGAAGTGGACCGCCTCGATCGTCATACCGCGCTTCGCCATCATCCAAGCGGCCACAGGGCTGTCAATGCCGCCGGAAAGCAGCACAAGCCCCTTGCCGTTCGTGCCCAGCGGCAGCCCGCCGAAACCTTTGAGCATGTCCTCAAAAATCAGCACATTCTTGCGGCGGAGATGCACATGGAGACGCACCTTTGGCTCGTTCACATCGACCTTGACGCGGTCCTCCCCGAAAGCTTCAAGGATGGCCTCGCCGGCGAGCGCCGCGATCTCCGGCGAGGTCACAGGCCAGCTCTTGTCGGACCTCTTCCCAAAGACCTTAAAAGTTAAGACGCCCCCGCAAAGACGCCGCCTCATCCAGGCAACAGCCGCCTCGTTGATATCCTTCTGCTCACGTGACGGCAGCTCCCATGCCGGGCTGACGGTCGCCACGCCGAATACGCGCAGCAGCTTCTTTGCGATAGCCGCTTCGTCTGCCGCCTCATACCCGCGCACGATGATCAGCCCTTCGGCGGTCTGGGCGGTCGCTGCGCCAAGCCCCTTCCGAAGGCGCCTCAGAAGCGCCTTTTCAAAATACGGTTTGTTCATGCCCTTGAGGGCGATCTCGCCGTACCTGACTATTAATATCTGCTGTACTTCTATCATTTTACTGCAGTGCTTACCTGTAGGAGGGCTTACCTGTAGGGCCCGTTGCGGCGGAACCGCGCTACTGCGGCCGAAAGGCGTTCCACCACAAAGTCCATCTCTTCGATAGTGTTTGTCCAGCTGAGGCCGAAGCGCAGTGCGCTTTCCGCTGCCTCGCCTGAGGCCTTTATGGCTGCCAGGGTCGTGCTTTGCTTCATGCCGTCCTTTCCCAAAGAAGAGCAGGCCGCGCCGGTCGATACAAAGATGCCGCTCTTTTCAAGCTCATGCACCAGGACCTCGGCCCTCGCGCCGATAAAACTGGCATTCAGTATATACGGGCTTGAACACCCGGGCTTGCCGGTCACCGAAGCGTCGGCGGGGCTGTTGATTTGCACGTAGGGGATCTGCTCCATGATCCCGTCGAGCAGGCGGCGCCGGCAAAGGTTTGCCTGCTTTGCGTGGCCGACGACATCGGCTGACGCGACGCGTGCGCAGGCGCCAAAGCCCGCGATGCCCGGCACATTTTCAGTGCCCGAGCGGATTCCGCCTTCCTGGCCTCCGCCGAAAACCATCGGGTGGAGCTTGCCCGGCGCAGCCGCGTAAAGCGCGCCGACCCCCTTCGGGCCGTGGAGTTTATGCGCGCTTACAGCCAGATAATCCACGCGCCTTAAATCACCGTTTTCGACATCGGTCGTAAGCTTGCCGAAAGACTGTACAGCGTCTACATGGAAGCGTATCTTTGCGCCGTGCGAGGAATTGTAAAGGGATGTGATCCGCGTCAGCTCCTCGATAGGCTGGATCGTGCCGATTTCATTGTTGACATGCATCACTGACACGAGGGCAACGTCATTTGACAGCATCGAGCGGAATGCCGAAGCGTCCACCCTGCCCGGATAGTCCGTATCCAAGCCGTGAACGGGGATCCGTTCCACGCGGACGCCCCGTCCGGCAAGAGCGTCCGCGGCCGACAGCACGGCCGGGTGCTCGATCCCGGAAACAAGAAGCGCACCCTTCCTCGCCGGCTGCCGTGCATCCGCGGCAGCGTTGCCCGAGTAAAAGGCTGAGAACAGCGCCAGGTTGTCAGCCTCTGTCCCCCCGCTTGTGAATACAATATTGCCTGGTTTGGTCCCAAGAGAAAACGCGATTTGATGACGCGCCTGCTTGACAAGCCTTTCCGCGTCCTGCCCGGCCGTATGCAGCGCGGACGGGTTGGCGTAAGTATCTGTCATCGCGTCACAGACCGCTTTTGCGGCCTCCTTTGACACCCGTGTCGAAGCGCAATTGTCCAGGTATATCTTCATCCCGCCTATTTGGCGTAGTCTACGGCCCGCGTCTCCCGAAGGACGTTCACCTTGATCTGGCCGGGGTACTCCATTTCGCTCTCGATCTTCTTGCTGATGTCGCGCGCGAGGAAGACGATGTCCTTGTCGCTGACCTCTTCGGGCTTGGCAATGATACGTATTTCGCGCCCTGCCTGGATCGCGTATGAGTGGTCGACCCCTTTGGTGGAGTTTGCGATCTCCTCAAGCTGCTGCAGGCGTTTGATATATGTTTCAAGCGTCTCCATACGCGCGCCGGGCCTTGCCGCCGACAGCGCGTCGGCAGCCGTGATAAGCACGGCCTCAAGCGTCTTTGCCTCATAGTCCCCGTGGTGCGCAGCCATCGAATCGATGACGGCCTGGGACTCTTTGTACTTTTTCAGAATCTCGATGCCAAGGTCGACATGGGTGCCCTCGCGCTCGTGATCGACGGCCTTGCCGATGTCGTGAAGCAGGCCCGCGCGCTTCGCAAGCTTTGCGTCAAGCCCGAGTTCGCCTGCCATCAGCCCCGCAAGATGCGAGACCTCTATCGAGTGCTTCAGCACATTCTGCCCGTAGCTGGTACGGTATTTGAGCCGCCCCGTAAGCTTGACAAGCTCAGGGTGCAGGTTGTGCACGCCTGTGTCGAATGTCGCCTGCTCGCCGGATTCCTTTATGACGTTATTCACTTCCTTTTCGGCCTTGTTGACCATCTCCTCGATGCGTGAGGGGTGGATGCGCCCGTCAACGATGAGCTTTTCGAGCGACAGCCTGGCAACCTCGCGCTTGATCGGGTCAAAACCGGAGAGCACGACCGCCTCGGGCGTATCGTCTATGATAAGGTCGATGCCCGTCATGCTTTCTATTGCCCTGATGTTCCTGCCCTCGCGCCCTATTATCCTGCCCTTCATATCATCGTTTGGAAGCGGCACGACAGAGACCGTGATCTCGGCCACATGATCCGCCGCGCAGCGCTGCACAGCGCCGGTGATGATCTCTTTTGCCTTCCTCTCGCCTGTCTCACGCGCCTCGGCCTCTATCTCCTTCACAAGCGCCGCCGCGTCGCCGCGCACGTCGCGTTCGATATTGGCAAGCAGGATCTGCTTCGCCTCGTCGCGCGTATAGCCCGATATTTTTTCAAGCTCGTCGTTCTGGCGGCTGATCGCGTTTTGCAGTTCATCCTCTTTTGCCGTCAGGCCCTTTTCCTTGCCTGCGAGGTCCGCTTCCTTTTTCTCAAGGTTTTCGATCTTGCGGTCAAGCGTTTCTTCTTTCTGTATGAGCCGCCGTTCGGATTTTGAGATCTCCAGCCTGCGCTGCTTTATCTCCTCGTCTGTTTCTTTCTTGATGCGATGGGATTCCTCCTTTGCCTCGAGCACCTGCTCCTTCTTGATGGACTCCGCTTTTTTCTCGGCGTCAAGGACCAGGTTCTTCGCTTTGAGCTCCGCATTCCCGATCGTTTTTTCACTAATGTTTTTGCGCCAAAGGCTGCCAACAAACAGCCCAACTACCGCAGCGATCGCGGCAACCAAAATAATCATGATTGTATCTATGACAAACACCTCCCTGTGTGACCCAAGCAGTCTATATCATCGAAACGGCGCGCGCCCATTCTTGCGCCGCGGGGTTAATAGTCAATTTCGTTCAGTTGCTAATATAACACCGAAACTATTATAATGTTTTTTAACCGATATTGTCAATTATTTGGAAATTGTTATTGTTATGAAATATTAATGCTTTGTGACAGACCTTGATCATTGACGGCATCAGAAAAATAGATAAGACCCTTCTGGTATTGCCGGCGCTGTTCGGCGTTATAAGCTGCGCCATGATTTCCAGCATCGACGGCACTGCCGCCGCGCCGCTTCCGAAAGAGGCCGTGGTCCAGATAACGGCCTACTGTATCGGCTATGGCCTGCTCATACTTGCGGCAGCCGTTGACTACAAGCTTTTTTTCCGCTTTGACAAACTGTTCTACGCCGCCGCTGTCGTCGTCCAATGCCTGGTCTTTATGCCCGGCCTTGGAGCGGAAGCCTACGGGACACGGGCGTGGATCGACCTCGGCTTCGTCTCCTTGCAGCCCTCGGAATTTGTCAAGGTGCTGTTCGTGCTCGCTTACGGCGCGTACCTTGCGCGCCACAGGGAAAGCCTGAAAACACTCGCGGGCTTCCTGCTTGCCTTCCTTTACGGCCTGCCCATCGCCGCGTTGGCCGCGTATGTAGATATGGGCTCGGGCATTGTCATCTTCTTCATCCTCGCGGCCATGGTCTTTGCCGCTGGGCTGCGCGCCGGGCTGGCGCTCAGGCTTATGATCGTCCTGGTCATATGCATCCCCCTCGTATTACGCCTGCT
>Ga0082212_10011493_pt1 | contig 11229 bp, 8 predicted proteins | sample TergutNt197P3_FD_71548 | JGI IMG/M metagenome (GOLD analysis project Ga0082212, IMG submission 71548) | Neocapritermes taracua P3 segment gut microbial communities from Petit-Saut dam, French Guiana - Nt197 P3 | ecosystem: Host-associated > Arthropoda: Insects > Digestive system > Gut ... | reverse complement strand
GATGAGCCTGCCGACTTCCGCGCGGATGTCGTCATGGGTGTTGGAGGATTCATTGGGGTACCAGACGATGTTGATGGGGCTGGTGTTCTTCTGCTCCTGCGCCGGGGCGGGCGCTTGGGTGGAGACCGGGGCCGGCGACTGAGCGCCGCTGCCCGGCGTATTTGTATCGCCGGCTCCGTTCGCGGCGAGGGCGCCGCCGGATGAGCCAGAGCTGCATCCCGCCGCGACCGCGATCAGGGCGGCGGCCAGCAGGAGTGCGGTAAGTACTTTTGACGCCGTGTGTCTTTGCATGTTTTTTCACCTTATCCTTGTTGTTTTTTTTAATGACGGCGATCCCGCCGCTATCGCTACTATTACATCTTTTTTTCCTTCCGCCTTCAATCAGGATATGGTAAAGCTTAAGTGTTTTTTTCGTAAAGAGGGATCTCCCCCCGGGCAAAAAAAGTTCCCTTTGCGGCGGGGAACCAGCCACAAAGGGAACCGTGCTTACGGCGCCGTTGATGTATAGCGACGCTTACCGGGGCATCACGAAAGCGGCGATAGCCACGGAGTGCAGGATGGACGCCATATTTACGAAAAGATGGAATACCGAGTGCATGTACTTCTTCTTCTTCCCCATGGCGTAGAATAATACGCCCACCGTATACAGAACGCCGCCGATGAGTATCATCACGAAAAACGTACTCCCCAGCACTTCCACGAGCCTGCCGATGCGAAAGACCACCATCCAGCCCATGCCCAGGTAGCAGATCATGGACACGACCCGGAAGCGCCGTATGTCGATGGAGTTGAGGACGATCCCCATGGCGGCCAGCCCCCAGATGGCGCCGAAGATGACCCAGGCGTCCAGGGGGTACGCCACGCGGAACCGATTGAGCACGATGGGCGTGTACGTCCCCGCGATGAGTACAAATATCGTGCAGTGGTCGATGACGCGAAACACCCGCTTCGGCTTCTCCACCCGCAGCCCGTGGTAGATGCTGGACATGGTGAAAAGCAGCACCACGCAGGCGCCGTAGACGCATCCGCTTACCACGCCCCATACATTGCGGCTGAAGGCCGCCACGATGGCGCAGGCGATGAGGGCCACCAGCCCAAGGCCGGCGCCCACGATATGCGTGATCATGTTAAATCGTTCTTCCCCCCGCGTATAGGCAGGCAAAGCCCTGAGGTTTTTGCTCAATACGTTTTTATTCAGTATGTTTTCACTCAAAATGAATCCCCCTTACTAGTCCTGCCGGAAGCACATGATCCGGCTTATGGTCAGGCCTTGCTCTTGATGAAGCCGGCAGCGCTAAACGCGATAAACGCCACGATATCCACGGCTACGATGGTGGAGCCCACCGGCGTCCCCCCGATGATGGAGGCCAGGATGCCCAGGGCCGCGCAAGCCACCGACAGGATCACCGAGCTCAGGGTCACCGCTTTAAAGCTTTTGAACACCCGCATGGCGGACATGGCGGGAAAGATCACCAGCGCCGAGATAAGCAGGGCGCCCACCAGGTTCATCGCCAGGACGATCACCACGGCCACAGCCACGGCGAGGATCAGGTTGTATACGTTTGTCCTGTTCCCCGTAGCCGAAGCGAAGTCCGCGTCGAAGGTCACGGCAAATATCTTATGGTAGAACAATAGGAACACGGCGATGACCAGAGCCGACAGGACCGCGCAGAGCCATACCTCCGCCTTGGTCAGGGTCAGGATCGACGTGGAGCCAAAGAGGCCGGCGCATACGTCCGCCGCCAGGTTGGCGGATTTGGCGAAAAGGTTCATGAGCAGATACCCGATCGCCAGCGCGCCCACCGAGATCATGGCGATGGAGGCGTCCCCTTTGATTTTCGCGTTCTGCCCGGTGCGCAGCAGCAGGATGGCGCAGATCACCGTGACCGGCAGCACGAGGAGCAGGCTGTGTGAAAGGTTCAGCGCCACGGCGATGGCCATGACGCCGAAAGCCGCGTGGGAGAGCCCGTCCCCGATGAGGGAAAATCGCTTCAGCACCAGGGTCACCCCCAGCAGCGATGAGCAGAGGGCGATGAGCACGCCCACGATCATGGCGTAGCGCACGAAGGGGTATTGAAAGTATACCGCCAGCTTGTCGATGGCCCCAGTCATAGCCGCTCACCTCCCGGCGCGCCGCTGTTGCTGCTGCCGCTTCCGCCCGCATTGCCGACGCCGACGCTGACGCCGCTGCTTCCGCTGCCGGCTGCCTCGGCGCCGCCCTCCAGGCCCGCCATATAGTCCGCCGCCGCCCCAAAGTACAGCGGCCGCTCCTCCCCCAGATGCAGGATATGGCTGGCGTAGCGGAGGGCCTCCCCCGTATCGTGGGAAATCATGATGACCGTCATGCCGCCGTCGTTGATTTCCCGGATCAGTGCGTACATGTCCGCCGTGGCCGCCGGGTCCAGCCCCGCCGCCGGCTCATCCAGCAGCAGTATCTTCCGGGCGGCGCAGAGCGCCCTTGCCAGGAGCACCCGCTGCTGCTGCCCGCCGGAGAGCTCCCGGTAGCAGCGCCTTGCCAGGTGGGCGACGCCCAGCTTCTCCATATTGTCGTCTGCCATCTGCTTCTCGTCCCGGTTATAGTATGGGCGCAAGCCGCAGCGGTTCAGGCAGCCGGAGCGGACGACTTCCCTCACCGACGCGGGGAAATCCTTCTGGGCCGCGGTCTGCTGAGGCAGATATCCGATCTCCCCCGGCTTGAGCCCGTCCCCGGCGGCAATCTTCCCCGAAGCGGGCGCCTTCAGATTTAGCAAAGCCTTCATCAGCGTGCTCTTGCCCGAGCCGTTTTCCCCGATGATGCACAGATAGTCCCCGGCGTTGACGGTAAAGGAAAGACCGGAAACCACGGTGTTTCCTTCATAGCTGAGCGTCAGATCCCGGCAGGTCAACTGGGGCATATTATACTCCTTCGATGCGCCGCGCGCTTCCCTACATCAGCGCTTCTTTCAATGCGGCTAGATTGCTTTCCATGATGGACAGATAGGTGGATTCACTTCCGGCGCCCTTGGGCGCTACCGACTGTATGGCGTCCAGCACCAGGATGCGCCGGTCTTGGCGCGCTGTGTTGCTGATGATGGTCCTGGCCAGGGACTGGTCGGCGCTCTCGGTCACCATCACGGCGTCCAGATTCAGCTCGTCCATTTTATCCGCCAGATAGATGATGGTCGCGAAGCTGGCTTCCGTCTCAGCCGAGCATCCGGGGAAAGCGGCGTGGTAGCTTATCCCGTAATCATCCAGGAGGTAGCGGAAGGGGAAGCGGTCCCCGAAGAGCAGGGTCCGTACCACGGCCGCGCCCACCGCCGCCTCATACGCCGCGTCCAGGGCCGAGAGCTTATCCAGATAAGCTTCCGTATTCGTATGATAAGCCCCGGCGTTGGCGGCGTCCATGGCGGAGAGGGCCTCGCAGATGACCCGGCAGAACCGCCCGGCATTGCGCAGGGAAAGCCATACATGCTCGTCGAGCTCATCCATCTCGTCGGGCTCGTCCGGCTCGTCCCCCCCCGGCTCCGCCGCGCTCCCGTGCCCCGCGCCGGCTCCGGCTTCCCCGGCGGCTCCAGCTTCCCCGGCGGCTCCGTCGTCTCCGGCGCCGCCGCCTTCCCCGTCTTCCATGCCTTCGACGAGTTCCTCACGCTTCGCTTCTTCCCCCAGGGCGCTCAGCAGGTGGATCGCCTTCCGATCGGGGTTCGCCCCGCTCAGAAGGGCGTCCGCCGCCCATTTGTCGGATTCGCCCCCCACATAGATGAAAAGGTCGCAGGCGGATATCCTGACCATATCGTCCACGGTAGGCTGATAGCTGTGCAGGTCCACAGGGTTGTTGAGCAGCAGCGTCAGCTCCACCCCGCCGGCATTGTCCCCAAGTATCTCCCTGACCCAGTCATACAGGGGAAATATCGTGCATACCACGGATATCCCGCCGCTCTGCGGCATCGGCGCCCGGGCGCAGGCGGACAGGGCAACCAGTATGGCCATGATGACTGCGGCGATTCTTCTCAAGCCCGATACCCTCCATCTACATTTCATATTAACAAAAGCCGCCCCAAAGGTCAAATGCGGCGGCTCTGATCATGGTATTGTACCCTGTAATGCTTTTTTATAGTTTCACGAAAGAGTAGCCGCCGCCATACCTGGTCAGTATGGCGAAATCCGACGCGTTTTCCTCGTCCAGCTTCTTTTTCACCCGTGAAATCACCAGGCGGAGCGCGTTGGAGTCATTATTCATCGGCGCCCCCCACACGTTGCTGTAGATCGTCTCCCCCGACAGCTCCTCCTCATCATGCTGTACCAGCAGCAGAAGCACGCCGAATTCCCTCATGGTCAGCTCCGCGTCGCGCCCGTCGACGAAGGCTTTTCGTTCATCTAATTTCAGCACCAGCGAGCCTTTTTCGATCACGGACGCCCCGGCTATCTTTTCGCGCGTTTGATTCGCCCTGCGCATCAGGCTTTGCACCACGGCGATAAACTCTTCTTTATCGTAGGGCTTTGTTAAGTAATAATCCCCGCCGGCGCCTAAACCCGCTATTTTATCCGGCGTCTCCGTTTTGCCGGTCAGAAATAGGATCGGCGCATCCGACTTTAGCTTAAGCTCTTCGCACAGGGTCAGTCCGCTGCCGTCCGGTAAGCCTATGTCGAGCACATACAAATCCGGTCGGTTATGGTCGATGAAAGCGCGGGCTTCCGCCAGAGTATATACGATGTGAGCTGCATACCCCAGCCGCGCAAGCAATCGGACATTGAATCGCGCGAGATCGTTGTCGTCTTCCACAATAAGGATCAAAGGCTTATCTTCAGGCATTGTCCGGCTCCTCCCTTAAGGAAAAAGAAATGGTGGTTCCTTTCCCTTTCTCGCTGTCTATCCAAATATCGCCTCCGTGGGATACGATGATCCGGCGGCAGACGAATAGCCCTATCCCGTGGCGCCAGTAATCCGCTTTCGTCGATGCGTATTGCTTCAGCGCGACCTGCGCCGTCTCCGCGTCCATGCCATCACCGGTATCCGCTACCCGTACGATCTGGCTTCTCCCTATCTGCTCCAGCTTCACCGTGATGACGCCGCCCCGGGTATGCAGCACGGCGTTTGATATGAGATTGGTCATCACCTGCTCCAGTCTGGCCGGATCCAGCCAGACCTTCGGCAAGTCAGGCTGCATCTCAAACTTCAGTACGTTTCCGGCGTTGTCCAACTGGGCAAACTGGGCTTTGCATACTTCTTCCAGCAAAGTATACAAGTTTGTGTCTTGACGGCTCAGCGAGAGCCTGCCATGCTCGATGGCTACAGTGTCCATCAAATCCAGCATGATGGTATCGATCAGCTTGATCCTTCGGGATATTACCTTCTGGTTTTCCCTGATTTCATCCGAATTAATCGGGGATTCGTTAAGTAAATCCAGGGTATCGCCGCTGCTTGCGGCGATGACGGCAAGAGGCGTGTTGATCTCGTGGGCCACGGTAGCGAGGAAGTCGCTCTTCATCCGGTCGTACCTCTCTAAAGTCTCGCTGCGTAAAGCCAGCTCGTGGATAAGCTCCTGCAGCTCCAACTGCTTATTATAGAAGAACCTTACGTAAATCAAGACCACCAGCAGGAGCAGGATACCGGAGACCGATATCCCGACGATCACGTCGCAGACATAGTCAAACTCCGACGGGAAGCTGGAGACCAGATCCGGGCGGTTGTAAGCTATGCCACAGCAGGCGCTGTACAGCAGTATCTCAAGGGTATTGACCACGATGCGCTGATATTTTTCCAAAAGGATGGCTGAGAAGATGATCGCTACAGCGAAGAAGCTCGGCATGCCGCTCTGGTATCCCCCGGCAGTGAAAAACAGCACGGGGAAAGCGATAAAAAACACGGTGACGATGATGATCCAGCTGCCGATCCTGTAAGTCTTCGTTTTCTCCACGACATACAGCAGAAGAGCGCCCGTAGCCGCTAAACCCAGATTGATGTTGATGTTGGCTGCCCCCGCGTTGGTCACGGTAGATAACACGGCTACGACGATGCCCGTGGTCATCCCCGATATCGTAAGCAGGTTAAACGCGAGCACCGAGAGGCTGAATTCTCTATTGAAATAGATTTCCAGAAAGCTTTTCGCGAAGTATCCCTTTCGCATAGCGGCGATCCTTTCTGAGATGAGCTAGCCCAACTGGGGTTACTATTTCAGTAAGCCTACTTTTTCAAGCATGCTGATCCTTTGCATGGAGCAGTCCATGCGTTCCTTCATCGTACAGTTTTTCAATCCTCTCGTTTTTCGCTGAAACCATCTGGATATCAAATGTTTTGTCCGCTGAAACCAGGCGACCAGTTTTATATCGGAAAGGGATATGAAGTCGATCCTTTCCAGTTCTCCCCTTGTCGGCACCAATAATGCGAGGAGAAGCATAAATTTGTTTTTCGGCAGCTTTTTTTCTTCATTTTCATAATACTGCCGCAGAAACCGGCCGGATAGCTCTCTGGCCGCGGTGTGCTTGCCGAATATCCCGCCTTCCCATATATCCTTAAGAATCATCTTTTCGCTTAGTTCATCGTGGTTCAGATAATCCGGATAGATTGAGCTGTCCATGGAAAAAAGCTTTATACACAGGGAAAAGACGCTTTCGCAAAAGCTTTTATAGCCAATATTCTCAATGTCTTCCCATAGTTTCTCCAGGGAGATTTCGCTCTTATAGGCATTATAATACAGCGTAATATCCGTTAACAAGCGTATCCCCATCCCATTGACTACAAAATGCTTCGCCATATGGTATATCATGTAAATCAGATGCTCGCGGTGACCTAATGTGAGTACCTGCCTGCCCATCACCTGGAGCCTGATAAAACTATCCGGCGACGTTAAACCCGCGTCTTGAAGCGCTTTATATCTTGGGGTGTTGATTTTTTCTTCCCATAGCCGTCTATGGACTTCATACCGGATACCCGTGTTTAAAATATAGGTGTGCTCATGTTGATTATCGACGGATACGGTCTCCTGAAGGCATCCATGGCTACGAAATATGGAAAGAAGACTGCCTTCATCCTTTTGATCGATCAGGATATCGATATCTCCCGAACATCTGGTCAGTGGTTCGGGATAGAGTTCTCCCAAAACCGGGCCTTTCAGAACGATCGGCGTAAATCCATCGTTTTTCGCTTTCTCTAGTACTGAAAAAAGGCTTGAGATCATACTCATTTGCTTAACCGCTAAGGAAAGCGTATTGCTTTTCCATACGGCGAGCAACTCCGGCGGAGGTTTTTGGCCCGCCGGAAGCTTTTCTACCGTACTGTATATCACCGCTGCGACGCCATGGGCGCAAGCTTCACTGTATACCGTATCCCAATCCGCTTCGCAGTCGGTTTCCGGTACCGCGCTCTTATTGACGGCGCATTGCAGCAGAACCAATAATAAGTCATAAACCGAATTCATTTATCCTCAACTTTCGCAAATCGAATATGCCGCCCAAACCAAGCGTGATTGTGCGCTATTGCAAATCCAGCCGGATCTTTGCCGCTTCGTTATTTCCTAACTCGATCAAGTACGCCCCGCTTTTCATGTATACGAATTGGATATACGTATCTCTGGTTTCATCCGGAAGAATTCGCGTTTGACGCGGTATGCTTTCGTCGTTCAATAAACCCATTACAGGGAGTACTTTTCCGTCCGGCCCGGTTATTTTCAGTTCATACAGCGAGAACGCGTAGCTATTCTCGCTTTCATTGCTAATGCTGAGTGTCAGGCGCGCGATCTGCTGCCCTGTGTTATCAAATGGATCATGAAAATCCACCCAGCTTACTATATCGGAAATACTGATCAGAAGATCATTGTAGATGAATGAATCATTAAGCTCATAGATATCTTTTTTCACAGGGCTTGGCGTTGTTGCCACGTCTTTGGGCACATCCGGCGCTTCCGTCACTTCCGGCGCTCCTGCTACTGTGGCGGCTCCGCCTCTTCCGGCTTCCGGCTTGTCCGCGTTCGCCTTAAGCACGCTTACTTCGGGTATCGTCTTCCCGGGCGAGGTCGCCCCGCTTGCTGCCGTAGCCTGCGCCTCTATCTCCCCGGGCGCTTCCAGCGCGAACGTCACTACCCTTTCCTGCTCGCCGGTCAGTTTCAGCGTGTATTCCCCAGCCCCAAGGTACTCGACCTGCGCCTGCACCTCAACCTCCGCGCCTTTTGGTATATGCCCGTTTCGTATCACGCTCCCGCCAAAGAGCAGCCCCAGATTGGTCAGGCGGCGCTCCCCCCGGTAACTTGAGATTTCATACATGTCGAAGTCGTATCCGCCGTCGGACTCATTTACAATTTGCATCGTGATCAACGCCGTCGGATGCGTGAGCCCGGTGAACGTATTCGCGTACTCGGCCCATCCCGGCTCGCTCTCTATGCTGACGATTTGCCCGTTGTACCGGAACGCTTCCCCCAACCCATAGACGTCCTTCTCCTCCAGCAGGCGCCCTTCCAGCTCCGGCTCCTCGTCCTCTTCATCGTCTGTTTCTTCCTCAACGTCTGTCTCTTCCTCGACGTCTGTTTCTGCCTCTGTGTCTGCTGCTTCCTCGACGTCCGTTGCTTCTCCGCCGCCCGGCGCTCCTATGGCAGCCCCGGCTCTTCCGGCTTCCGGCTTGTCCGCGTTCGCCTTAAGCACGCTTACTTCGGGTATCGTCTTCCCGGGCGAGGTCGCCCCGCTTGCTGCCGCCGCCAACGCCTCTATCTCCCCGGGCGCTTCCAGCGTGAACGTCACTACCCTTTCCTGCTCGCCGGTCAGTTTCAGCGTGTACTCCCCAGCCCCAAGGTACTCGACCTGCGCCTGTGCCTCAACTTCCGCTCCTTTTGGTATATGCCCGTTTCGTATCACACTCCCGCCAAACAGCAGCCCCAGATTGGTCAGGCGGCGCTCCCCCCGGTAACTTGTGATTTCGTACATATCGAAGTCGTATCCGCCGTCGGACTCATTTACAATTTGCATCGTGATCAACGCCGTCGGGTGCGTGAGCCCGGTAAACGTATTCGCGTATTCGGCCCATCCCGGCTCGCTCTCCAAGCTGACGATCAGCCCGTTGTACCGGAACGCTTCACCAAGAGTATAGACGTCCTTCTCTTCCAGCACCCGCCCTTCCGGCTCCGGCTCCGGCTCCTCGTCCTCTTCATCGTCTGTTTCTTCTTCAACGTCTGCCGCTTCTTCCTCTACGTCCGTCTCTTCCTCGACGTCCGCTTCCTCATCGCCTGCCGCTTCCTCGCCGCCCGTCACTCCTATGGCGGTCCCGCTATATTCGTGATCATCCGCCATGACGTCGGGAGTTTTTATGATAATCGCTTCGAGTACTATGGGAAAAATGACCTCTACCTCCAAGCCCGGCTCCTCCGGAAGCATTACCATAATATCTCTGGATTCTTCCTCATCCTCAAAAGAAAACACAAAGGTATAATCGCCGCCCCCGATATACTCGACAACAATATATGCCGACATTACCTCTCCCGGAGCTATCGCCGGCGCTTTGATTATCGTGTCTTCGAAAAGCAGATTCAAATCCGACAGGCGCCGCCCGTTCGGCCCCTCGACATAATAATGATCCATATTGAAGACAAAAACCGTATCGCCGATATTTTCAAAAGTAAACGGGATCTTCACGACCGGCTGCATAACGTTCGTAAAATAATTGGAAAAACTATCCCAGAGAATACCCTCGTCTATACGAATGATCATTTGGCCGATTAGAAAGCTGTCGAGAGTACGAAATGTCCAGAGCATCATCCCCTCTTCGTCAAGCTCTTCATCAAGCTCTTCTTCCTGTGTATCCTCGTCTTCGCTTAACGCACCTTCGCCTTCGGCAGCCGGCTCAGCCTCGCTCAGAGCCCCGTCGTCGTCCGCTTCCGGCAGCTGCTCTTGCTCTGACGCCGGGGCTTCGTAGTCCTCGACGAAAAACTCTTCTTGAGCCTCGCCCGCGACTTCCTCAGCAAATGCTTCACTTTCCGTCTGCAGCTCGGAAGCGAACACAGGGACAGCGCTCACATTCAGAAGTAGGGCGACTGCCATCAACATAGCCATGAATTGCATAAGTATCTTTTTCATATTTTTCATGCTCCTTAAGCGTTGGCGCTACATCGATAACCTGGTATTACACTGGTTTCAGTATAGCATGTTTCAAGTTTTTTGTGCAGTTCGGATGACACGGTGTGCAGTAGTAGGGAACTATGATTTATGTAAAATTCCATGAACATAACCCGCTACATCATTGATAAAAACAGTGCGCATCAGGATATGCAAAACTACATATACCGTTATCCCAAAGAGCGCGAGACCTCCGCAGTACAGTACCGTTAATAATGTGCCGCTCGTCATAACCGGTGCAATCCGGATACCCAAGCCTACGGCAATTCCCATAATAGCCGTCGCAATAATCATTTTTACCCATTCCCAGTGATCAGACTTCAGCGCTAAACTGCCAAGATGCTTTTTTAGTGAATATAGCAATCCAACCATTGTCAATAAACCGGTGATGGAAGAAGCGAGCGCCAAACCAACATGTGCAAATGGCTTAACAAATAAAAACTTTAGCGTAATGCCAATCAAGATCGACACACCTGATATGATAGCCGGAGTCTTAGTGTCATGCAGGGAAAAAAGTGTTCTTGTCAAAACCGTATTTAAATTTGCCGCGACGATCAACGGCGCGTACATGATCATCGCTTCGGCTGTCCGATGCGTATCGAAGGGAGTAAAGCTTCCGCGTTCATACATAACCCGGACAAGCGGTTCAGCAAGTAATATGACGCCTACCGCTACCGGCAAGAGTATTGGAGCTAATTTTTTGATGCATGATGATAAATATCCACGTATTTCCTCGATCTTCCCTTGCGCCGACAGTTCAGATAGCAGCGGAAATAATACCGTCGCCAGCGTCGTTCCAATCATTGCGGTAAATAAGCTGACTATCCTACTCGCATAATTAAGCGATGATATGCTACCAGACGCCAACGATGACGCAAAATTACGATCAATGATCAAATTAATTTCCTGGATAAGCGTTGATAACATGATCGGCGTCATTAAGATAAAAAACTCGCGCAGTTCAGGCGCCCGTATATCCAGCGTCGGTCGGTATGCATATCCCCTCCTTTTCGCCATAATCAGCATATAAAATAATCTGATGATGTTACCGACAATAACGCCATATCCCATAATGGCAACAAAGCCAATCTGCTTACTCATTATAATTGCTGCAATCGCTGCGAGATTAACCGGGACATTATTAATAGCCGCGAA
>Ga0082212_10011492_pt1 | contig 11229 bp, 8 predicted proteins | sample TergutNt197P3_FD_71548 | JGI IMG/M metagenome (GOLD analysis project Ga0082212, IMG submission 71548) | Neocapritermes taracua P3 segment gut microbial communities from Petit-Saut dam, French Guiana - Nt197 P3 | ecosystem: Host-associated > Arthropoda: Insects > Digestive system > Gut ... | reverse complement strand
AAAAGTAACTTACAGAGACGAACAAGGTAGGGTATTCCAGTTTATCACCAACAATTGGGATATAACCAATGATGAAGTTGCTTTGATTTACCGCTTGAGATGGACGATTGAGCTGGTTTTTAAAAAAAATTAAAACAGAACTTTCAACTCCATTTCTTCTACTCAGAAAGTGAGAACGGAATCAAAACACAGGTTTTGGCTACTCTGATCGCTCATTTGTTACTGACGGTTATAAAGCGGAGATCAATATCCCAAAAAGCGTTTTCGACCATTGCGGCATTGATTCGGATACATTTTATTAGCCATTTGGATTTGCATTGGGTAATTGAAAACGGAAAACTGAAGTACAATAAGCGGATAACAAGCAGGAACAAAATACCCGAAGCTGTGCAAACACGCTTATTTGACAAAGGGGGGTAGGTTTTGAAAAAATAACTTTTTGAACAGTAAAATGATTAAAAATCAAACAACTAAAAACTGTTACTAAAGTTTATCGGACAATAGTGAAAAAATATAAATATTTAATCTAATGAAATTTAAACCAATTTCCATATACAATTGGCGGCAATTTGGACGCATCAACATCCAACACACTGTTATTTTCCAAAAATAATTTCCTTTTCTAACATTTCTGTCCGTGTTTTTACTACCAATCGCACATATTCCATTGTTCTGTCTCCTTTTAATTTATTGCAATGACTACATAACAACTGATAATTTTCGTAATAGTTGCCTCCCCCTTTGGATTTGGGTATGATATGGTCAATCTCCATATTCCAAATATCAAAATGTTTTTTGCAGGCATTGCACAAACCATCTTGCTCTTGATATAATCGCTCCTTTATTGATTTTGTTGGTTCAACTTTGTATATATCAGTTCTTTGTGGTATAATCGTTGTGTTTACAAAATCTTTGAATATTCCTGCGTCATCGCTCAATCTTTCAACCAATACATCTGCGGATTGTTCTGCTATATCAATGCCGATCCATTTTCTGCCGAGTTGTTGAGCTGCGACGCAGGTGGTAGCACAACCGCAAAACGGATCCATAACAATATCGCCCTCGTTGCTGCTCGCTTTGATAATTCGGTATAGAAGAGCAAGCGGTTTTTGAGTGGGATAACCGGTACGTTCTTTATGCCACGAACGAAGGGCTTGTACATCATACCAGTCATCTTGCGCCGGTATTCCTTTCGCTTCATCCAAATACCTCTTTCGTCTTGCTATTCCATTCTTGGTATAAAATATTTTACCTTCTTCTTCCAACATTCGCATTGTTTCTATTGGACATCTCCAAAGTTTTGTATGTCCATGCCACTCATAAGTATAACCGCCACCGGTTAAACCCGATGCGCTTAAATTGTCCGACATCCAACGGCGTCCATTGTTGTCTTTATATTTATAATATTGTTGTATGTACTCTTCTTCATATTTTTGATACACGTCATTCCATATGGCATTTTTAGTTTTGGTGTAAAAAAATATAACATCTCTAACCCTTCCATAACCAATGGCATCACTATGACTCGTATTCCTCCGCCAGGAAATTTCATTTCTAAAATTCTCCTTTCCAAAGATTTCGTCTAAAACCGCTTTCAAATAATGACTTGCCGTAGTGTCGCAATGCAAATAGAGACTGCCTCTTTCTTTCAAAATGCGATGCATCTCTATTATGCGTTGTGCCATATAAGTTACATATGCTTTCATAGCTTCGCTGTGTATTGCGCCAATTGAGGCAATAAATGTGGTTAAAGCAGGATAGTTTTTTGCCAAAGTATTAAGATACTCTTCATTGACATCTTCCCAACTCCACATATCTTTAAAACTTGCACCTGCCGCCTTGCTGCCCACAGGTGCAGAATAAAACCTTTTTGAGTTGAAAGGGGGATCTAAATATATCAAATCAACTAAATTGCTGTTCAGCCCATTTAATATAAACAGATTATCATTGGTATAAAGTGTATTTTGAAAAACCATTTCTATTTTTTTGAAGCGCGAAGTTACATTTTATTTATTCATTTTTTTCATTTTTCTGCTGCACCATTCTGCCGAACAGTCCCGCCAACATAACACTCAATGCTTCGTATTGCGTATTTCAAGCGATTCACATTTGATTGTGATATTTTAATTTAATTTTGGATTGGAATCGCCAATAGAATTACAGCGTTAAGCGTTTGAGTTCACGAGAAAAGGTGTTTCGGATGCGGAGCAGGATGCGGATTTGTTCCATAAGGGTGGAGATTTGTTCCTGATCTTGAATTCCCTGAGCTTTTTCCAATTGAGTACAAAGGGATCGGTAAGCTTCTCCGGTAACTTTTGCCTTATAGATCAATACAGCCTTGGGGACTGTTTTTGCAAGATGCTCTTTTTCCGGAATTAAAGTGTCGCGAAAGTGTTTAATGGTAATGGGATAGCTTTCGTCTAAGAGCTCTAAAGCCACCTCGGCCACGGCAATGTCGGGGTGGTTGATAAAGTATTTTTGGTTTTCAAGGTCATCTGCCTGAGAAACATCTTGCAGATTGCTTTGTTTATCCTCTTTGGAAATCTGTTGCTCGATATGTCCATACTCGTCAAAAATGGCCTTATAGATTAGGTTTTGAAATTCGAGATCGTCGTTTCGCAGTTCTGCCGTTATGTATTGGGCAATGGTAATGAGGGTCTCTTTGCCAAGGTCATCCGTAAAGGTAAAGAGCGTTTGTTGCCCATACTTCAAAAGGTAATAAATCAGTTCTTTTTCGGCTGTGGCACAAAATGTTTGGGTAATAAACGAGGGAACGGGGATGTTTGATGCTTCCAAGAGTTTGGCATCTGAACCCTCTATGCCTCTATGGGGTTGGGAGATGCCCTCTTGAGCCCCAAAGATGCGTTTGCGGCGTTGGGCTGCCACCTCCTGCACCAATACCCCCTCTTCCACGCCAAAACGCCTTGCACACTCCTCCATATAAACCGTTCGGGTAATGGCATCAGGAATTACCGAAATACTATGCACCACATCGTTAATAAGTTGAGCACGTTTTAGCGGATCGTGGCCGCCCTCTTTGAGGAGCAGGTTGGTTTTAAAAGTGATGAAATCCTGCTCCGATTGGGTAAGAAACTCAAGCAAAGTGTGCGGGGCGTGGTTTCGGGCAAACGAATCGGGATCTTCTCCATCCGGAAAGAGAACCACTTTTACCTGCAATCCCTCTTCGAGCAACATATCAATGCCTCGTAAAGAGGCTTTAATCCCTGCGGCATCCCCATCGTATAGAACGGTCACCTGCGGGGCAAAACGTTTGATATAGCGAATTTGATCGGTGGTGAGGGAGGTGCCGCTTGAAGCTACCACATTTTCTATGCCCGCCTGAAAGAGTGAGATTACATCGGTATATCCCTCCACCAAGTAGCATTTTTGGGTGCGGGTAATGGATGGTTTGGCAAAGAAGAGTCCGTAGAGCGATCGGCTTTTGCTATAGACATCGCTTTCGGGAGAGTTGATGTACTTGGCCAACGCTTTGTCGGTACGCAAGGTGCGCCCTCCAAAAGCAATCACCCGTCCGCTCAGGGAGTGGATGGGAAAAAGGACTCTGTCGTAAAAGCGATCAACAAGGTGAGCAGGAGCATCAGTCGTTGCCTCTTTTAGGATGGATAGACCTGTGGCAACCAAGATATCTTGAGGATGTCCGGCGGAGATAGCGGCTTTGGAAAAAGCGTCTCGACTGTTGGGGGCGTAGCCCAACTGAAAAGTTCGAATGATGGAATCGGTAAATCCACGCTCTCTAAAATAACTCAATCCCACGGCTTTTCCCATAGGGGTGTTCCAAAGGGCGTTGTTGTAGAATTTTTGGGCGTATGCCGTGCTATTCATCATTGCCTCGTGTTTGAGTCGATGGGCTTGCGCCTCCGCTCCTTCCTCTTCCTCCTCTACGGTGATGCCATATTTTCTGCCTAGATATTTTAACGCTTCAATGTAACTAAGCTGCTCGTGCTCCATCACAAAGTTCACCACATTGCCTGCCTTTCCGCAGCCAAAACATTTATAGATGCCTTTGGAGGGAGAAACCGAGAAAGAAGGGGTTTTTTCGTTATGAAACGGACAACAAGCCATATAGTTGGCTCCACGCCGTTTGAGGGTAACAAATTCGCCGATCACCTCTACAATTTGGGCGGAGTCGATAATGCGGGAGATGATGGAGCGGTCGATCATGGGGTTGTTAGTAGTCAGTAGTCAGTAGTCGGTAGTCAGTAGTCAGTAGTCGGTAGTCGGTGGTCGGTAGTCAGTAGTCGGTAGTCGGTAGTCAGTAGTCGGTAGTCGGTAGTCGGTAGTCAGTAGTCGGTAGTCGGTAGTCAGTAGTCAGTAGTCGGTAGTCGGTGGTCGGTAGTCGGTGGTCGGTAGTCAGTAGTCGGTAGTTGGTAGTCAGTAGTCAGTAGTCGGTAGTTGGTAGTCAGTAGTCGGTAGTCGGTAGTTGGTAGTCGGTAGTCGGTAGTCAGTAGTCGGTAGTCGGTAGTCGGTAGTCAGTAGTCAGTAGTCGGTGGTCGGTAGTTGGTAGTCAGTAGTCGGTAGTCAGTAGTCGGTGGTCGGTAGTTGGTAGTCGGTAGTCGGTGGTCGGTAGTCAGTAGTCGGTGGTTAGTAGTCGGTAGTCAGTAGTCGGTAGTCGGTGGTCGGTAGTCAGTAGTTGGTGGTCGGTAGTTAGTAGTCGGTGGTCGGTAGTTGGTAGTCGGTAGTCAGTAGTCGGTAGTCGGTAGTCGGTGGTTAGTAGTCGGTAGTCAGTGGTTAGTAGTCGGTTAGTGGCTTTCTAAAGGAGGGGGATTAGAAGGATTTGAAGCCGACGGCTCTGCGTACTTCTTGCATGGTGGCTTGGGCGCTGGATCGTGCTTCAGCAGTTCCTTTTTCTATCACATAGCGGAGGTAGGTGTCGTTATGGTATATGGCTTCTATGCGCTCACGAATGGGGTTTATTTGTGTGCAGATATCTTCGGCTAATTGCTTTTTAAGGTCTCCGTAGCGGATGGTGCAGTTGTTGTATTTCTCGGTAAAAGAGGCTACGGTATCGGGGGCAGAAACCACCTTCATCAAGGAAAAGATGTTTTGAATTGATTCGGGCATCACGCTGTTGGGTTGTGTGGGGCCGCCGTCAGTAACGGCGCGCATCACTTTTTTGCGAATGGTGTCTGGATTGTCAATCAAAAAGATGCCGTTGCCTTCGCTTTTGCCCATCTTGCCGCTGCCGTCCAATCCGGGAATCTTAATAAGGTCGCTCCCAAAATTAAAAGCTTGAGGCTCAGGGAAAAGTTCAACATCGTAGAGGTTGTTAAAGCGGCGGGCAAAGACGCGTGCCATCTCCAAATGTTGCTCCTGATCTTTTCCAACAGGCACTTTGTGGGCGCGGTGGATCAAAATATCGGCAGCCATCAATACGGGGTAGGTGAGGAGCCCGGCGTTTACGTTCTCTTCATGGCCGCGAATCTTCTCTTTAAAGGAGGCGGTGCGCTCCAACTCCCCTTTATAGGCCACCATATTGAGCAACACATACAATTCCGACACTTCGGGCACATTGCTTTGCACAAAGAGGCTCACTTTTTCGGGGTCTAAACCCGCTGCCAAATACTCCGACAAAATGGCCTTTACCCCTGCGTGAAAATCTTGAGGTTTTGGGTGGGTGGTGAGGGAGTGCAGGTCGGCAATAAAAAAGTAACACCGATAGTTGTGTTGCATATGGGTAAAGTTGCGCAATGCGCCGTAATAATTTCCCAAATGGAGGTGACCGGTGGAGCGGATGCCGCTGAGAACAATTTCCATATTAATCTATTCTAAGTGTAAGGTACAAATCGTTTTAAATAATTATTTATTAAACTATTAAATATTTCTTAGGGTGGTTTTATTCAAAGAAAGCCAAAAGGTATGAAGCAAAAGTAACTGTTTTTAGTTACATAAGGATAAATAGTGGAAAAAATATCTATTTTTGTTTGCACAGATGAATGCTTATGTATATTTCGTATAACAAATTACAGGGAGCTGTTGCGGTTCCGCCCTCCAAAAGTTTTTCTATTAGGGCTTTGGCAGCCGATTATTTGGCAAAAGGAGGAAGTACGGTGCACAATTTATCTGATTGCGAAGATGTGGTGGCAGCGCAAAAGGCATTTTCATCTATGGCTAATGCCAAAATGAGATGGGAGCGGGGTGGTTGGAGCAACATGGCGTTAGAGGATTTATATGAGGAAGTTGTGGTCGATTGTGGCGAATCGGCGCTGACGTTGCATTTGGCGGCGGCGTTGGCAGCGTTGCATGATGGATCGGTATTTTTTACGGCGCAGGGCACTTTGATCCTTCGTCCGCTCCATTCACTAGTAGATGCATTAGAAGTTTTTGGAGTGCGGTGCAGCTTGTCTGAGATGGGTTTTCCGTTGCAGATAATAGGGCCTTTACGCCCCGTGAATGGTGTACTTGATGGCCAATGGGGTTCTCAAGCCGTGAGTGGGTTGTTGATGGCGTTGCCCCTTTTAGACGAAGAGTCCGAAATAATGCTGCATCATCCCGTGAGCCTTCCTTACATTAATTTGACGTTGGAGGTGATGCGCAGATTTGGGGTTGAGGTTGAGGTTTTGCCCGATGTTCAATCAGGAGCATTCCGATACCTGATACCCGGCGGTCAGAGGTATAGACCCTCTGATGTGACTGTGCCCGGAGATTGGAGCGCGGCTGCGGTGTTGATGACGGCGGCAGCGGTGAGCAGCGCTAAATATGGAGGGCAGAAGTGCGTGGTGTTGGGTGTAGGCGCTCCAAATGCCGCTGCTCCCGACAGTGTTATTATTCAAGCGCTTCGTGCTGCCGGAGTCTCCTGTACCTATTCCTCAATGGCTACGGATTGTTCCAAATCATCTTTTGTTGAAGGTTGGGAAATAGGAGTCTTTGGCGATTTGAGGCCCTTTGTTTTTGATTTGACAGATGCTCCCGATTTAGCGCCTCCTTTGACGGCATTGGCGGCATCAATCCCCGGCGTATCCATACTCAAAGGAGCCGGGAGGCTCAAAGGCAAAGAGAGCAGTAGGGGAGAGGCGTTGCAACAGGTGTTCAAACAAATGGGAATAGAAATAGAACTGTCTCAAGACAAAATGATGGTACATGGTAAAAAAAACTTTGCCCCTTGTTCGCCATCTGAGGTGTTGCATTGCCACAACGATCACCGGATTGCCATGGCCATTGCCATTGCCGCTGTGGGGTCAGATACTCCTCTATTCCTTTTGGGATCTTCTTGCGTAGCCAAAACCTATCCGCGTTTTTGGGATGACTTGGCCTCCCTCTCTTTGTAACTCTCTCTGTGGAACATATTGTTACTTGTGCGTTTGTTGCATCAATTCTGCCATTCGCACCGTCAGATTGGCATGAAGAGCCTCTATTTTGGCCTCAAGAGCCTCTTTTTCGGCTTTGAGTCTGGAACGCTCTTCTTCTCCTTTTTCCAACCCGATGGCTTCTCCCTCTACTCTTCCCATTTTTTTGCCGTCAAAAACACCCAAATCGTAGTTGTCGCCAATCACGTCTTCTTCAAATCGGGTTTGGTAGAGATGGTGGTCGTAATCTTTCTGCTCCTCTTCCGACATATTGTTGTAAAGAAGTTGTTCGCGAGCCTCTTTTAACCCTTGTGCAGAAAAGTGTTCGGGAATTTCCGTATTTTTCAGGTAGTAGATCCACTCGTCCAAACCGTCTTGGGCAACTTTGTCAAAATCTTGGGCACAAAGGATATAGTATTCCGGAAAGACCTCCCAAGCATACTCCCTGACAAAAAACTCTTTTTGTTTTTCTGTCAAAATCAAAGGGTTGTTATGGTGTATGCCCGTAAAGTCGGTAATGCCGTGATAGACGTAATCCCCGCCGTCTCCCAAAGGAAAATAGATGATATTGATGTGGTATATCTTGCGAATAGAGCCATATTTCCCTCCCTTTTTTATATGCTCCGTAATGGCTTTGGATACTCCGTAGAGCATTCGCAACAAATAGTCAACTTGGTAACTGTTTTGTACCTCAATAATCAAAAACTCTCCTTTGCTGTCTTCTACAAAGATGTCCACGCGGTTTATTTTGTCGTTGGGATCTTCTCTGTTTCCTTCGCTCTCTTTAATGGTGAGGATTTTGATCTCCCGGTTGAGCAGCACCGATAAGAACCCCTCCAAAACGGTGTAGTCTGCCTTATTGCGCAACAGCCGTTTTATTGCCCAATCAAAACGTATCAAATGATTCTTTGCCATATTGCCTGTTTGCGGATATTGCCGCAAAGATAATGAATTTTGCGCATGAAACCTGAATTTTGATAACTTTGTGCTATGAACTCTTTTGGACAAAAATACCGCATCTCCCTCTTTGGCGCTTCCCACACCCCTGTGTTGGGCGTGGAGATTGAAGGTTGTCCTGCCGGAATCTGCTTAGATGAGCTACTGTTTGAGCCTGATCTATCCCGCAGAAGAGGCGGCGCTCCGGGTACAACCCGTAGGGTAGAGCGCGATATTCCCCACATTGAGCACGGTTTCAAAGGAGGTGTTACCACAGGAGAAACCATTCGTATTGTTTTTGAAAACAGAGAGATAAAACCGGATGACTACAAACCTTTTTTGACCCATCCCCGCCCTTCTCACGCCGATTGGGTGGCGCAACAGAAGTACGGAAACAGCACTACTCAACTATATGGCAACACTGTGGAGGAACATCATTACCACCCGCCCACCGGTGGGGGAATCTTTTCGGGCCGTTTGACGCTCCCCCTTACCGCTGCCGGCGTGGTGGCCAAACGTTTGTTGCAAAAGAGGCATCCCAACCTGCACATAGAGGCAAAATTGATAGAAGTTGGCGGGTGTGGAATAAAAATGGATGCGTGGGAAAAGGCAATCGTGGAGGCGCAGGAGGCCGGAGATTCGTTGGGCGGCGTGATTGAATGTTGTGCTACAGGAGTTCCGGTGGGGTGGGGCGAGCCTTTCTTCAACTCGATAGAGTCTTGTATCAGCCACTTGGCTTTTTCGATCCCGGGGATCAAAGGGATTGAATTTGGATCAGGATTCGATGCTGCCAACATGTATGGATCGGAGCACAACGACTGCTATATAGATGCGCAAGGCCACACCGCCACCAACCACGCAGGTGGAATCAACGGAGGCATATCCAACGGAAACCCACTCATCTTTCGCGTTGCCGTTAAGCCAACGCCCAGCATCTCTCGCCCTCAGGAGAGTTTTGACTTTGCCCTCCGCAGAATGGCAACCCTATCTATCCAAGGCCGCCACGACGTATGCTTTGCGCTCCGTTTGCCGGTGGTGGTTGAGGCCATTACTGCCATTGTCCTTGCAGATTATTTGTTAATTAATCAATCAAAAACCAAATGAAAAAACTTTTACGACTCTTTCTTGAACTATTTGTTCTGATTGTCTTATGGATGTTGGGCATCGGGATCGTTGGCGCTATTCCCGTGATAGTTATTACGGTAGCTACTTCAATCCCTGTAAACGTTACTATGGATATGGTGAATTATCCTTGGATTGCGCTTGGAGGAAACATTTTTCAATGTTTGGGAACCCTCCTTGCCGTCTATCTCTTTTTTGTGATTTTTGGCGGAAAACTCAAAGATATAGGATTTTCAATAAAAGGAAAACTTGGCCACTTTGGATGGGGATTGCTTTACGGAACCGGTACCATTCTCTGCGGGTTTTTGATTCTGTTGTTATTTGGCTCCATTTCCATAACCCAAGAGCGTGTATCTATGCTCTCTATGCTTGCCTGTTTGCTCACATTTTTCTTTGTGGCGGTATCGGAAGAGGTTCTTTGTCGCGGGGCAATGATGACCATCTCCCTCAAATACACCAATAAAATGGTTGCCATTCTTGTACCTTCCCTCATCTTTGGAGCGCTGCATTTCTTAAACAAAGGATATAGTTGGCTGAGTTTTGGCAATCTCTTTCTTGCAGGCATTTTTATGGGGGTTTACTATCTATATTATAGAAATTTATGGTTTTCCATTGCCATCCATTTTGCCTGGAACTTTGTACAGGGGCCACTCCTTGGCTTTGCCGTAAGTGGCGCTACCACCCCCAAATGGCTGAGCCATACCCTTAACGGATCGTCCTTATGGACAGGCGGAGTGTTTGGGTTTGAGGGATCGATGCTCTGTTTGATTCTGTTATGTGTAGCCTCAGCAGCAGTTTATTATCATTTTAGAAAGGCTCCGGAACCCATTCCGTTGCCTGCTTCAACTACTCCCGAATCGATACCTCACCCACCTGCGGAAATTCAAGATTGTGGGTCAACGATGGATTGACGGCACTGAAATTATCAGCGATATTGGTATTGACCATTGGCAAGGCGCGAATTTTCGACAAAATATTGCCGCCACCGTTTTTGGGCTGTTTCGACAGCGAAAAAATCGCTTTTGTGCCGTATTCGGATATTCAGGATATTTTTTATCAAAACGACTTCAACTGGAACGTTGCGCCGTCAGACCACGAAACACGCGAATTTAAACAGGTTTATGCACAAATAAGGAAAACCATAGACAGTGAAATTCCGTGGGAAACATATATTTTCGATTTTGAAAAAGACGAAAAAGAGTTGAAACGGTTTATCCGTGAAAATTTTGTAATCGGGAAAACCGAACCCTCAAAAACTCGTATTGACAAAAACAATTTCATCATTATTTATACCAAATGGCTTGAAACCGTGAAACCTACCATTCAGGTAGATGATTGGACGCTTGCAAGGAAAAACGGAATTATAGATGGCGATTTTTATCTCGCCGACCTGCTTTCTGCCGAGAACAAAACGTTGAGAGAAAAATTGACAGTCCTGCTAAGAACCGACTTGTACGAACTGAATTTGAATGTACCCGATATAAGTCTGGCGCTCTTTGCGCGAATGGGGTTTTCCGACAACCAAAAGGCATATACGCAGTTTTGGGCAAAATACGAGCGTCCGCCTCTGGAAGAGTATTGGGATTATATTGTTGACCACCGGCATTTACTTGTTCCGCAGGATATACGAGAGCGAAAAGGAAGTTTTTATACTCCTAAAATCTGGGTAGAACTTTCGCAAAAATACCTTGCCGACGTTTTTGGTAAAGACTGGCAAGACGAATATTACGTGTGGGATTGTGCCGCAGGAACGGGCAATTTACTTGCCGGACTAACCAACAAATACAACATTTGGGCTTCGACATTAGACAAAGCCGATGTGGATATCATGTATGACCGCGTACAAAATGGCGCAAATCTTTTAGAA
>Ga0082212_10011491_pt1 | contig 11230 bp, 6 predicted proteins | sample TergutNt197P3_FD_71548 | JGI IMG/M metagenome (GOLD analysis project Ga0082212, IMG submission 71548) | Neocapritermes taracua P3 segment gut microbial communities from Petit-Saut dam, French Guiana - Nt197 P3 | ecosystem: Host-associated > Arthropoda: Insects > Digestive system > Gut ... | reverse complement strand
AGCTTGGCGGTCATTTGTGGTATGTCAAGTACCCTGTATGTAACGCCGACGGTAATACTCCGGGTGAGAACGTCAAGGGTGCCGTGCATGCTAAGGATGCAACGCATGCTAATGATGTAGAGTACGTCATCGTTGCCACAACGCGCCCGGAGACGATGCTTGGCGATACGGGCGTAGCCGTCCACCCCGACGATGAGCGGTATAAGCATCTAATCGGTAAAACTGTAATGCTGCCGCTTATGGAACGCGAGATCCCTGTCATCGCCGACGAGTATGTCGACAGGGAGTTCGGTACCGGGTGCGTCAAAATGACGCCGTGCCACGACCCGAATGACTTCGAAGTCGGGCAGCGGCACGGGCTTGAGCAGATCCTCGTGCTTGATGAGGACGCGAATATAATCAACAGCGGGAAATACAACGGGATGGAACGCTATGAGGCGCGAAAAGCCGTCGTCCGCGATTTGGAAGCTTTGGATTTACTTGTGAAGATCGAGGAACATACGCATAACGTCGGCAAATGCTACCGCTGCGGCACGACCGTGGAGCCAATCACTTCACCGCAATGGTTTGTGAAAATGAAACCGCTGGCGGAACCGGCGATTGAGGTCGTTAAAGACGGGCGGATGAGGTTTGTACCCGAGCGTTTTTCGAAAGTCTACCTCAACTGGATGGAAAACGTGCGCGACTGGTGTATCTCGCGTCAACTGTGGTGGGGGCATCAGATACCCGTATGGTATTGCGCCGACTGCGGCCATATGACCGTACCGAGGGAAGACCCCGATAAATGCGAAAAATGCGGGAGTCTGAAAATCGAGCGCGACCCGGACGTGTTGGACACATGGTTCTCATCAGCGTTGTGGCCGTTTTCCGTGTTCGGATGGCCGGACAAGACGCCTGATCTTGAGTATTTTTATCCGACGACCGTTGTCACGCCGGGTTATGAGATCATATTTTTCTGGGTCGCCCGTATGATTTTCTCAGGAATGGAGCACATGGGAGACGTGCCGTTCCGCACCGCCTTTATCCACGGGATCGTTCGCGATGATCTGGGGCGCAAAATGTCAAAGTCGCTGGGCAACGGGCTCGACCCGCAGGATATCATTGATCAATACGGCGCGGACGCGTTGCGTATGAACATGATCTCAGGCAACTCCCCCGGTAACGATATGCGCTTTTACACAGAAAAATGCGAAGCCATGCGTAACTTCGCGAACAAGATATGGAACGCAAGCCGCTTCGTGATGATGAACCTCACGATAGATAGAGTTGAGCTGCCTGAAAGGCTTGAGATCGAGGATAAGTGGATTCTGTCGAAACTGAACAGACTCGCGGGCGAGGTGTGCGAGAATCTCGACAAGTATGAGCTTGGCGTCGCTTCTGCAAAGATATACGACTTCATATGGGACAGCTATTGCGATTGGTATATAGAACTGGCCAAACCACGCCTTCAGGGAGGCGGTGACGGCGCTGTGAACGCGCAAAAAGTGCTGCTCTATGTTCTTGCAGAAATCCTGACGCTGCTGCATCCGTTCATGCCGTTCATAACGGAAGAGATATGGCAGTGTCTGCGGCAGGGGCTTGCAGGGGCGGGGGTCGAGGAGCGAGAGGTCAGCGTCGACGGGTCGGCGGCGTCGAGCCGGAATACTGATGATGAGGCCCCGGCGCTGATCATCCGGCGGTATACTGAGTTTCGCGAGTCGATGAGTTTTCCGGAGGACGAAGCGGATTTTGAGTCTGTTATAGCTGCCGTACGCGCCGTACGCGCGCGCCGCGCGGAGATGAACATTCCGCCGTCAAAAAAACCGAGCCTGATTATCGCTACCGATAAGCCGGATGTGTTCGAGGCGGGGCGCGTGTATCTGGGCAGGCTCGCTTACGCGGGCGAGGTTTCCATCGTTAGCGCTCCTCCTGATGATCTGAGCGGTCTTGTCACTGCCGTAACAAACGACGCGCGTTTGTTCATGCCGCTGTCCGAACTTGTCGACGTCGACAAGGAACGGGAGCGGATCAAGAAAGAGATAGTGAAGGCTCAAAGCGAAATAGAGCGCACAGAGCAAAAACTACAAAACGAAGCGTTTGTGACTAAGGCTCCGGAGCATATAATAAATGTAGAGCGCGAAAAGCTTGATAAGCAACGCGCCCTACTGGATAATCTTAACGAGAGTTTGAAGAACTTATAGAATATCTCTGAGTTCCTCGCGCATGCGGAGGGCTTCTGCTCGAGCGGCGGCTGCATAGTCGCCGCCTGCTTTTTTCCATGCCGCGATAACTGCGCGTGAAGAGTTGATAATCGCGCCATGCCTGTTCTTGTCGAATGCATAAGCCACATCGGACGCTGAGCCGCCCTGGGCGCCGTAACCTGGAACAAGGAAAAATGTATGTTTCAACCTCGCGCGTAATTCTTCGAGTTCTTCCGGGTATGTCGCCCCTACGACAGCGCCGACGCGGGTGAAGCCATAGTTGCCGATCGTATAGCGCGATATCTCTTCTATGAGTTCTCCTACTGCCGCATAAAGCCTGATTCCGGCGCTGCTGTCCGACGGCCCTGCGCTGCTGCCCGGCGTCCCTGCGCTGCCATCGCTCCGGGGCTCCTCGCTGCTATCGCAAATGAACTTATCCTGCAACTCCCCCGAAGACTTGTTCGACGTCTTAACAAGGGCAAATACAGCCTTATCATGTTTGACTGCCGCGTCGATGAACGGCTTGAGTCCGTCGGAGCCAAGGTACGCGTTCACTGTCAGCGCATCTACATCGTATGGACGTAACTCCACTCCGCCTACCATTACTGTACCCAAATAGGCTGCGCTGTACGCCTCTGCCGTCGAGCCAATATCGTTCCGCTTCCCGTCGCATATGACGTACATGCCCTTAGATTTTGCGTAATCGAAGGTCGCTTTCAGCACTCGCGATCCTTCGGGTCCGAGCGCCTCATAATATGCCGATTGCGGCTTCACCGCGGGCACGATATCGCACAGCGCATCGATCAGCCCGGCGTTGAACTCGTAAACTGCTGCAGCCGCTGCTTCAAACGTCTCCCCCATTGAAGCAATGTGCTTCTCCATGATTTGCGGCGGAATGTGCTCAAGCGCAGGGTCAAGGCCTACGACTGCAGGATTTTGCAGCTTATCGATTTTCTCCTGTAATCTATCAAATGACATAGTTAGTGCCCCTTGTTTAATTCTTTACCACTTGTGAAGAGCAGCTATTCAGAGGTTATTCCGAATGCTGCTCTTTCTACTTTCTTACTTGCAACTCCCTACCCTTACCCGGTTGTCCATGTACCTGTTAAAGTCCTGATAGTGACACATGAAGTCGTCGCATAAGACGCTCAGCCTCTTGACAATGAAGGCTCCCGCAGTAATCACCGCGGCTGTGATCAGCAGATAAACTCCTAACATATTCTTCGACCTCCTTTTCTGTTTTTATGATGTTTTTCTGTAGTGATTTCCCAACCAAAAACAGTTATCGTAAATATTGACACGGGGTTTAGCGCTTTTTCTCCTCTTTTATAATTATAGCATAACTGTAACATTATTGCAATCTTTTTGACTTGTTTTTGACTTGTCATCTTTTTGACTTGTCAGACTTATCAGTGCAACTTCTATATGTCGCTGTTGTAAAATATTATACGGTCAAACGACCAGGTATCCCTTTTTTGCCGCAACGGAGATTTTCGCCTCAATACCGGAATTGAACTGTAGAAAATCCGACTCGACACCGTCGCTGAAGATAACGCCGCCTTCCGGCATTTGCGAAGTGACATGCAGCGGCGAGTTCCTGATTTTCCCGAAGACAAGACTCGTTCCTGTTGTGTTGCTTGGGAAGGGTTCGCGTACCGAGTAGCGCAGATAATCACTGTCCCATTTCGGCATACTGACTTTACCGTGGATTGCCTGCCCCGATATCTTTCCGGCTATTCCTCTCGCCCCGGCGACGACGCTTTTCATCCAACCCGTGGAACCGAGCCCGGTCGATACGATGATTCCGCTGGATGATTGGTTTTCTTCCCGATCGCCGATCCTAATGGAATATCTCGCTGAGACATGGGTTTGTCTCCCTATGAAAAAATCATTGACAGCCAGAAGGCTTTGCCCATCGTTTAGTTCGGCGACCGCCATTGTTATTTCTCTTTTCTCTCTGCGGTTTTCCAAAACGTCCCTGACAATGTGCGTGAGATCGGGCTCCCGGAACGGAAGAAGGACGCCGTCATATCTGGCCGGATCAGGGTTCACGGCAATCAAAGGTTGGCCGCTCAAGTATTTTAGCGTGTTTGCAACTAGTCCGTCCTGACCGATCACCACAACGATATCGTCTTCGCCGAAGATGAAACCCGGGACATACTCCCTGTCGATCTGCTGCACCCGGGCCAAACTTTGCAACTGGCTGAATGAGGATGAGACGGAACTTTTATAGACCTTTGACTCTTCAACATACTCGTTGATGTCGCCGCCCATTTTATCGACATAAAAAGCTGCTTGCGTCATATTGTTGAATCTTTTGACCAGTTCGTCGGCCCGGGTCTGCCTCGTAATAACGATGACCTTACGCTCGGATAAACTCTTCATTCTGCCATCATCTCACGAATCAAGTCGGGCGTGATGTTCAAATGCCCGATTTTCTCTGCGTTGCCGGCAAGATTTTGGAATGCGTTTGCTATGAGCGCTTGCGGTTGCATTCCGATTGCGGCCAACGCTCTGATGACGTCTGTGTCAACGCCGGACAGCGCGTTCATCATCGCTTTCAGCTCATAGGCTTTTGCGTCAGCTTCGGCCTTGCTGTTTTCAGTGGCAAGAGCTATCAGGTTCTTTCTCTTCTCCTCAAGGGTGATCTCCGCGTCAAGTTGCTCGTTTCTCAGTTCGTTCTGCTTTCTCATTTCAGCCTGCTCGGCGTCAAGCTGGGTCTCGCGAACCTGACGGCGCTTATTCTCGATGGCGATCTCGGTGTTGTACTCGTTTTCCTTAACGCCGCGCTCCTGCTCTATGGACGCGTTGCGGCGTTCGTAGATGGCGTCGTCAGACATTTTCAGGATCTTCTCTCTGGTTTCCGCTTCAAGCGCCCGTGAAGTGTCCTTGTTTGTCTGGACAGCCAATACTGTCAGCCCCATGATCTCGATACCGAGCTGACGGACTTCTTCATTTTGCCGGATATCCTCAAAAATACTTTTAGCCAGCTTTTCGTTAGAACGGATAGCGTCAGACAACTTCAGGCTCTCGATATGCTTTTTTGCCATTACACGAACCAGGTTGCTTATACGAACCGGCAGCTTCTGCGGGTCGTCGGATATGTAGCTCCTGCTTCCTTTCCTCAGCGCCAGTGTAAAATTGAGTAAGCCCGCCACTTTTTTACGATCCACAATGCGATAAGTTACCTGCCCCTGAATGGAAACGGTTTGGAAATCCGCTGTGACTTCCTCAAACATGAAAGGACAGTCGCTGCTGGCAATTGGTACCACTACGATAGAAGTGGTAGGCGTGTAGTAATGGAACGAAATGCCTGCGCCTTCTTTTACGACCTTGCCGTTTTTGTACTTGAGTACATACTCACTCGGCTGAAACTTGATGAACTTGATTCCAAACATTGTAAAGCCCCCTTTTAAAGTAGTTGATCGTGTTGGATTTTCCGGAGGTTTTCCGGACTCTTGCTTATTCTCTTGTCTTCGTTGCTTTTGTGTATAGTTTTGCGGGACGGTGGCCTTTATCGCTTGTATGCCTGTCTGTCTCCTGAACCATATCCGTGATCTTGCGCCGGAAGTTTGCCGCCTGGTCTTTTTTATCAAGGATAGTTTCGTACACGTTTTGAAGCTGAGTCAATGTGAATTCTTCCGGCAGCAGATTGAAGACAATGTCGCTGTACAGGATTTTAGACCGGAGCCGCTCTAAAGCTACTCTTATGATGTTATAGTGGTCGAAACCGAAATCCGACTCTGATAATGTCAGGCTGTCTCTCACGAATGTCATCGATTGGCTTGAGTCGGGGCGGATCGTAAACCATGTTGACTTGCTGCCAACTTTTCCGGACTCGGCTTCGTTCATGAGCCCAAGATAGGTTATCGAAATTACTCTGGCGCGCGGGTCTCTGCGCGTATCGCAAAAGGTGTAGAGCTGCTCCATCCAACATTTGTCAACATGCGACTTTTCAGAAATCTTCCGCGTAATGTTTTCTTCCGGCATCTCGTCTATGCCTAGAAACCCTCCCGGCAGACACCATTTATCTTGATATGGTACAGCATGCCTCTCATACAATAAAATCTTCAGGCTCGTGACAGGAAGCTTCCTATAGCTGTCCGGTTCCTCTGTGTTTATAGTAAAGACAACCGCATCGGTACATACGAAAGGATGCTCATAATCAAAAATGCTGTCCATTGCTCTTAACCTCACTATGTTATTAACATTATGATAATAACAACAATAACATATCAGATTGGGCTTGTCAAGCTTTTTTTTAACATCCGGTTACTTTTTTTACAGTTACTGTTCACGGTCAACCGGAAGTACTATTTCAAGCATCGTCATTGCGGCCTCCGAGCCGCAATCCCCGTGTGCCGAGTATGCCATAAATCTAAGCGGTGAAAGTCCGTAGCGGAGGTACTCATAGCCAACCGCATAGCGAATCCCAAGGTGCGCACCGCGAGGTGTGAGCTGAAGAAAGGGATAGCAAAATCTTGACCCGAGGGACACGAACCCAGTAAGAAGGCCGCCGAATAGAGATGAGGCCGCGGGGTAGGCCGAAGTCCGAAATATGAGCGTAACTATCGGAGGTAGACTGGGCGGGTAAAAGAGGAAAGAGTTATGGCTTACCTCGGGAGGCCTTGCGGATATGCAGAGGAAGAATCCTGCATAGTCGAAAACGGTTAGCCGCAAGGAGTCAGCAGAAGCCATAGTACCTTGGCGCTAGTCTCAGACGCTGGGGGAAGGGCTGAACAATTCGTAGTTGCCAAGTACAACGCGGAAACAGGGCGGCGAATAGCCAGAATGTGTTAATGGGGAGGAATCGCGGCGTATCCGCGAGGAAAACCCAAAAGCGGTGGTGTGCCGTCCACGTACAAGGAGGAAAGGCAGAGTGGAACTTCTGGAGGAAATCCTGTCAAGGAGAAACCTCAACGAAGCGTACAAGCGGGTGTATGCGAACAAGGGAGCGAGCGGAGTGGATGGCGTGTCCGTAGAGGAACTGCACGAGCATCTGAGAGTCCACAAGGCAGAGATTCTGGAAAGCATACGCGCACGGAAGTACAAACCGCAACCAGTCCGCAGGGTGGAAATACCCAAGGACAACGGGAAAATGCGTCAGCTCGGAATACCAACAGTTGTCGATAGGGTGATACAGCAGGCGATAGCGCAGGTGTTGAGCCCGATATACGAACAGCAGTTCAGCAGTTCGAGCTACGGATTCAGACCGGGAAGAAGCTGTGAGATGGCAATAATCAGGAGTCTGGAGATTCTGAACGACGGATACGACTGGGTGGTAGACATAGACTTGGAAAGGTTCTTCGACACCGTGAACCATGACAGGCTCATGAACATACTCCACAGGACGATAGCGGACGGAGATGTTCTGTCGCTGATACGGAAGTTTCTGGTCAGCGGGGTCATGGACGGGGAAACCTTCGAGGAAACGACGGTCGGCACGCCACAGGGGGGCAACTTGAGTCCGTTGTTGTCGAACATCATGCTCAATGAGCTGGACAATGAGCTGGAAGCTAGGGGGCTGCGCTTTGTGCGGTACGCCGACGACTGCAACATCTTCGTGGGGAGCGAGAAAGCGGCGGAGCGGGTAATGAGGTCCATAACTGACTTCATCGAAAGGAAGTTGGGGCTCAAAGTGAACACAACGAAAAGCCAAATTGGGAGACCGAACCAAGTCAAGTTTCTGAGCTTCGGGTACTTCGTGGACAAAGACGGCAAATACCAAGCGAAGCCACACGAGAAAGCAGTCGAGAAGTTGAAGAGGAAGCTCAAAGCGTTGACAAGCCGCAAGTGGAGCATATCGCTGGACGAGAGGCTGAGAAAACTCAAGTTGCAGATAGCTGGGTGGGTCAACTACTTCCGCATAGCAAAGATGAAAACGGTGCTCGCGACGATTGACAAGCGACTGCGTATGCGGATAAGGGTCGTAATCTGGAAACAGTGGAAAGTGCCCAAGAAAAGGTATGAATCTCTGCGGAAGCTGGGGGTGAACCACGCAAACGCCCACAACGCTGCAAATAGCGGCAAAGGGTATCAGGCTGTTTGCAAAACGCACACCGTCCACGCCGCGCTCACAAACAAGCGGTTGGAGCAGAGGGGTTTGGTTTCGCTATCAAGCCACTATGCCAAAGTACACTTAATCGCTACGAGCTGAACCGCCGTATACGGAACCGTATGTGCGGTGGTGTGAGAGGGGCGACAGCCTTGCGCCTAGCCCCTACTCGATTGATCCGATTCATTTCACCACAACGTTTTCCTCACCCAGCATATCGCGCAACTCGCGTACAAAAGCATCGTGGATAAGACATTTAGCGCCGACGTTTTTCTTTACGTCGTCGAAATGTATCACCAAACGCTCGCTTCCGGGGAACATCATATGAACAAGCTTCAACCTCTCATACTCAGGGCACTCCCCGCTCCGCAGCTTTACAAACAGCGTTCTTCCCTGCGTTCCGCCTGCCGCTGCGGCTTTCTGATCCGGCTGCTGTCCGAGACCAACTGACACATTTTCCGGAACGCCGGACCCTGAGTAACCACCTGAGTAACCGCCCGAACTCCTGCCTGAGTAACCGTCAAACTGTATGCCGCTGACCATATCCGTTATGGGGCGGAGCGTGTCGACGACTATCTGCGGTTCCTTTTCATCTCTGGCGGATAATCTTCCGGTGACTACTACAGGCGTGTTGGCCTGCATATAGTTGCCTGAGTCGTCGATCACCCGCTGGAATGCCAGCAGTTCTATATTGCCGTATCCGTCGTCAAGACCAATATACGCCATCAGCGAGTTATTACGCGTAGGCCTTGTTCTCACAGAAACTATAACTCCGGCTACAGTGATTTTCTGGTCGTCCTTAAATTTAACATTGCCGCCATCTCTGGCGAAATCAGCCAGAATACCTCCGATACTCTCCGCGCCCGCTCTCTTTGCGGCGGCGGCGTATTCATCCATCGGATGACCGGTGAGGTACAGGCCGGTCACCTCATGTTCCATGCGCATAAGCTCGCTTTTTGAGTACTCGGCGACGTCAGGGATCTCGATCCCGCCGATGTTGCTTGCTTCCGGGTCGCCGGACAATCCGAACAGGTCCATCTGCCCTTCGACGTTGCGCCGCCTGTTCTCTGCGATACTTTCGATGACTGCCGGGCAAATCATCATAAGCTGACGCCTGTTCACCCCAAACCTGTCGAAGCAGCCGCACTTTATAAGACTCTCGATCGCGCGGCGGTTCAGCGCTTTATCCGCATGGTTGCGCGGCCCGTCAGATCGCCGGCCCGGATTGACGTCGACGGTATCGTCTGCGCCAAACTCCGGCTCGCTTTGGTAAAAAGGGGCTTCATTGCCGTACATGCGGCGGCAGAACTCCTCAAAACCTGTGAAAGGCCCGTTTTTCGCGCGCTCTGTCGTTACGGCGCTAATAAAACTCCGGCCAATATTCTTAGCGGCCACAAGCCCGTAACGCAAGTCGTTACCGGAAACAGTGAACATCGCGTCCGACTCGTTTATATCAGGCGGCAGAAGACGGATACCCATCTCGCGGCATTCATCGGTATACTCTGCGACCTTCTCCGACCAATCGAGGATAGAACTCATGAGCGCAGCCATATACTCGCGTGGATAGTGGCATTTCAGCCATGCGGTCTGATAGGAGATTATGGCATAGCCCGCCGCGTGCGCCTTGTTAAAAGCGTAATTCGCAAAGGCAAAAATCTCGTCATAGATTCTTGATGCGATGGCGTTCGGTATTCCATTAGAAACCGCGCCGCAAATATTTCGTTCGGGGTCGCCTTCTATGAACGCCTTCTTCTCACGCTCGATCTCTGATTGCTTCTTCTTTGACATCGCGCGGCGTATCATATCGGCTTGGCCAAGCGAGAACCCTCCGAGTTTCCGGAAGATGTCGATAACCTGTTCCTGATAGACGATACAACCGTAAGTGACTGAAAGAATGGGCTCAAGTGACGGGTGTTTGTATGTTATCTTTTCGCGGTCCTTGCTGCACTCAAGAAAACGCGGGATAGACTCCATCGGACCCGGGCGGTACAGCGCGATGATAGCTGTGATGTCCTCTATGCTTTTAGGGCCTAACCCGACGCAAACGCCTGTCATGCCTTGTGATTCGAGCTGGAAGACGCCCGAAGTTTTTCCGGCAGCCAGCATAGCGTACGTCTCATCGTCATCCTCCGGGATATCCTCCAGAGAAAAGTCCGGCTCATTTTTGCGTATCTCGCAGACAGCGTCGTTGATGATAGTCAAGTTGCGCAGGCCCAAAAAGTCTATTTTCAGCAGACCGAGCTCTTCCAGCGTATTCATGGTGTACTGCGTCGCGATTGAATCGTCTTTTTTTGACAACGCGAGCGGGACGTACTCGCGAACAGGTTTTTTTGTTATGACTATGCCCGCGGCGTGCGTTCCCGGATCCTTTGGCATACCCTCAAGAGCGATAGCCGTGTCAATGACCTTCTTGATCCGCAGATCACCGTCGTACATTCCGCGCAGACGGGATGAGGACAACAGCGCATCTTTGATCTTGATGTTTATTACATTCGGTATTTCCTTTGCGAGCTCGTTTTCCTCGGCAAACGTAAGAGCCAGTGCCTTTGATACGCTGCGCACCGCGTTTTTCGCTTTCAGGGTGTTAAACGTCGCGATTTGAGCAACTCTGTCGGCGCCGTACTTTTTCTTGACATACTCGATGACCTCGCCGCGCCTGCGCTCACAAAAATCAATATCGATATCAGGCATACTTATACGCTCGGGATTTAGGAAACGCTCGAAATAAAGGTTGTACTTGATCGGATCGACAGTCGTTATATCCAGACAATACGAAGCGACGCTGCCTGCCGCCGAACCGCGCCCCGGGCCAACCGGGATACCGAGGCCTTTTGCGTATGAAATAAAGTCGGCGACTACCAAAAAGTAATCTGTAAAGCCCATGCCGGCGATCATATCCAGCTCATAAAACAGTTGCTTTTTTACCTCGGGCCTGTGCGGGCCGTAGAGACGGTCAAAACCTGCCAGACAAAGCTTTTTCAGATACTCGCCGGCG
>Ga0082212_10011490_pt1 | contig 11231 bp, 9 predicted proteins | sample TergutNt197P3_FD_71548 | JGI IMG/M metagenome (GOLD analysis project Ga0082212, IMG submission 71548) | Neocapritermes taracua P3 segment gut microbial communities from Petit-Saut dam, French Guiana - Nt197 P3 | ecosystem: Host-associated > Arthropoda: Insects > Digestive system > Gut ... | reverse complement strand
TTGGCGGGCCATTGACTTTCCTCTCGTCTTTGCGGGCGTGTTTTGACAGGGAACTGAAGACAACAGGTATCTGCCCGGACCATTCGCTATACTACGTTGCCTTAGGGGCTGCCTACACGGCTGAGTCAGGCTTTGGCTTAGAAGAGGCCATATCGAGGGTGCATGAGGCAAGCGGCGCGGCGGGGTATCATCATCTTGCGCCGCTATTTGAGGATGCCGCGTCCTACGAGGACTTTTGTATCCGCCATAACAAGGCTGTCGTAGAGATCGGCCAACCTGGTCCCGACTCGAGGGAGGCGTATTTCGGCGTAGACTCGGGTTCCACTACGATCAAGATGGTCCTGACCGACGAGGAGGATCGGATCATCCACAGCAGCTACGGCCCTAACAACGGGGACCCCGCCCAAGCGGTCAAAGACTTTTTGGAGGGCTTCTATCATCAGTGGCCCCATATCGCGATTGCAGGGAGCGCTGCCACAGGATACGGAGAGGATATGATCAAGGCGGCTTTTCGCCTGGACTATGGCGTTGTGGAGACGATAGCCCATTATAAAGCAGCCACCCGCTTTATGCCGGAAGTGGATTTTATCATCGATATCGGCGGGCAGGATATCAAGTGTTTTAAAGTCAAAAATAAGGCGATCGACAATATCTTTCTAAACGAGGCCTGTTCGTCAGGCTGCGGTTCTTTTTTGCAGACATTTGCCCATGCGCTGGAGTACGAGACGCAGGACTTCGCCGCGCTGGGGCTATATGGAAGCAAACCGGTGGATCTGGGGTCACGGTGTACGGTTTTTATGAATTCTATGGTGAAACAAGCGCAGAAAGATGGCGCTTCAATAGAAGATATTTCCGCAGGATTGTCTATAAGCGTGGTGAAAAACGCCTTATATAAAGTGATTCGGCCAACAGCTTCCGAGCCTCTGGGCAAGCATATCGTTGTACAGGGGGGCACTTTTCTCAACGATTGCGTCCTTCGTGCTTTCGAGGAGGAGCTGGATACCCATGTAGTCCGGCCAAATATAGCAGGGCTGATGGGGGCGTATGGGGCGGCGCTCTATGCCAAGGAGAGGCGTAAAGCGGCAAGGGGCGCGGGGGATATCGCCTATACAACCAGTCCTGCAGACGCAGGAGCAGACAAGGCGGAACTTATGGGAGCCAGTTCGTTCGGAGAAAAGGCAGGCGTGCTGAGCGCTGAGGAGCTGGAAAGGTTCACCCATGAGACGACTTCTGTCCGCTGCGCATTGTGTAACAATCATTGCCCGCTGACCATAAGCGTATTTTGCGGCGAGCGCCGTTACATCAGCGGTAACCGTTGCTCACGGGCGATAAGTGAGAAAGAGGAGATGCAAGGGCTCAATCTGTATGCGTATAAACGGAAGCTCATGGAGGAATACAGCCGGAAAGGCGCAAGGGAAAGCAGCACAGCCCTCATCGGGACGGAAGGCGACGCCTCCGTCAACGCCGGGAGAAGAAGAGGACGCGGCAGGTCGGCGAGTATACAACTCCTATCTTCGGACAAGATCATCGGCATCCCCTTTGGGCTCAATCTATACGAACTGCTGCCTTTTTGGCAGACATTCTTCAGCGAACTGGGGTACAAGGTCATCGTATCCCCTGTCTCCAATAGGGATCTGTATTTACTCGGGCAGGGGACGGTAGCCTCCGATACGATTTGCTATCCGGCAAAGCTGATACATGGGCATATCCGGTATCTGCTCAATCAAGGCGTCGACGCGATTTTCTATCCCTGCATGACATACAACCTGGACGAAGGGCTGGGGGACAACCATTATAATTGCCCGGTAGTGGCATATTATCCCGAGGTTATCTCCGCGAATGAGCCGAATATCAAAAAAACGGTGTTCATCAATGACAACATAGGGCTTCACAGGCCAAAGGAATTCCCGTATACTATTCACCAAATCCTGCTTAAACGCTTAGGTGGCAGCATTAATCTCAAACTGGTCAAGGTAGCCTGCGAGAAAGCTTACGAAGCCCTCGGCGACTACTGGTACAGGATTGAAGAAATGGGGAAGGCAATCATCGAGAAAGCCAGGCAGGAAGGGCGGAGGATCATCGTACTCTCCGGCAGGCCCTATCATGTGGATGGGGAAATCAGTCATGGGATTGACCAATTGATCAATAGCCTTGGCGCCGCGGTGATTTCGGAAGACGCGATCAGCCCCAGAATGGAGAGAACCCCGGGGACGGTGCTTAACCAGTGGACATACCATAGCCGCCTTTATGCGGCGGCGCATTATATCGGGCTTCGCAAGGACATGCAGCTGGTACAGCTAGTTTCCTTCGGCTGCGGGGTAGATGCTGTGACGACGGACGAGGTCAGGGATATCCTCGAAGAAAGAGGGAAGATCTACACGCAGATCAAAATCGATGAGATCGCCAATCTGGGCGCGGCGAAGATCAGGCTGCGGAGTTTGCTTGAGGCAGCCGGAGGGGGCAGGGGTTTATGACCAAGCATAGGGTTAGGAGCAATACGGAATCGGCTATTTTTACCAAAGGGGCAAATCGGATCCCCAAAGCGCCCTTTACCAAAGAGATGAAGTCGGAATACACCATCCTCATCCCTATGATGGCGCCGATTCACTTTACGATGCTTAAGAATGTACTCGTCAATCACGGCTACCGCGTAGCTTTGTTAGATAACTGTGGGCCGGGCGTCATCCAGGACGGGCTGAAATACGTCCATAACGATATCTGTTATCCAGCCATGCTGGTCATCGGGCAGATGATCGACGCACTCAAGAGCGGCCAATATGATGTGGACAAAACCGCTTTGCTTATGGCGCAAACCGGCGGGGGCTGCAGGGCGTCTAATTATCTCTTTTTGTTGCGAAGGGCACTAAAAAAGGCAGGGTTCCAGCAGGTCCCCGTCGTATCCTTTAATGTATCGGGGATGGAGAAAAATAGTGGCTTTCGATTGACGCCCAAGCTGCTCTTCCAACTGATCACAGGCATAGTATACGGGGACGCACTGATGGTACTTAGCAATCAGGTGAAGGCATACGAAATCGAAAAGGGCAGCGCGGCTAGGCTTGTAGACGATTGGCTGGATAGGCTCAGCCAGGCATTTAGCGGCAATGAAGGTTTCACCTTGGCGGAGATGAGGAAGAGCTTCCGCCGGATGGCTGCGGAGTTCGGCGCAATCCCCTGCGAGCGTAAACAAAAGGTGAAGGTGGGAATCGTAGGCGAGATCTATGTGAAATATGCAAGCCTTGGGAATAATAATCTTGAGGAGTTTTTGGCTAGCCAGGACTGTGAGGTCATGGTGCCGGGGCTACTGGACTTCCTGCTCTATACCTTGGACGTCAAAGTGGAGGATCACCGGCTTTTTGGCGGAGGCACAGCAGGGGCGGCGGTTTCCGCTACGGTTTCCGCGTATATGAAGCGGATGCAGGACTGTATGGTCGACGCCATCTCCCTATACCCGAACTTCGTCCCGCCAGGGAGATTTTACCAGACAAAACAGCTGACAGACGGGGTGATTGGCACTGGGTGCAATATGGGGGAAGGTTGGCTGCTGACGGCGGAAATGCTGGAATTGGTAGAGAAAGGCTACACCAATATTGTCTGTACGCAGCCCTTCGGCTGTCTGCCAAACCACATTTGTGGAAAAGGGATGATCAGGAAGATCCGGGACACGAACCCGGCCGCAAATATCGTACCTATCGATTATGACCCAAGCGCAACCAAGGTGAATCAGGAAAACAGGATCAAGCTCATGCTTGCCGTTGCCAGGGAGAACCTGCAGCATCATCCGCCGGACCTCTCCACCTCAAACAAGGCAGGCAGGAAGTCGGGGGAAAAGCTTGGCCGCCTTTCACCGCAGAACTATATCCTACATAACACGACGATGTGGCAGTGATCCATCTGGCGAAAGGACGTTCGGATGATACAATGCAGGCAAGGCAGTGGAAATAAGGTGCATGCCGTCCTATGGGCCATACTCTTGGCTTTGTTGTTATTGTCGGCAGGCTGCGGCAAGGATAGCGGGGGCGGTGCCTCGGCTTCCGTCAGCCAGGAGAAGGTGGAGCTGGTGGCGCAGGCCATCGGTAAAGGGCATCGTACGCCCATTGTGCCGGAGAAGGCCATACCAGAGCCAGAGCCGGAGCTGCCAACCGGCGTACTGGTGATGATCGATAATTATGCGCCTGCCCGGCCGCAAATGGGGCTGGACAAAGCAGACGTCGTATTTGAGATCATTGCGGAAGGCGGCATCACCAGGTACATGGCTTTATTTTATTCCGAATCGGCGCCGGTGATTGGTCCGGTCCGCAGCGCCCGTTACTATTTTGTCCAACTGGCAAGGGGCATGGATCTGCCTTATGCCCATGTGGGAGGGGCGGAGGACGCCCTGGCGCTGATCGGCAGCTTGAGGATCAAGGATATCAACGAGATCAGCAACGCCTCCAGGTATTTTTGGCAGGATCCGAAGAGAAACAGGCCCCACAGTACCTATACCAGCACAGACAATCTCATCGAAGCGATTGCCAATAAGCAATACGCGTATAAGGCGCCGGATCTCCCTGCGATAGGTAAGGAATTTGCCGGTACGCCACTGGCGGAAGGGCAGCTGAACCTAGCGTATGTCCCGGGCAGGAACGGCTATCAGGTGCAGTGGGTTTGGGACGGGGAACTGGGCGAGGGCGGCTGCTATAGGCGCTATATCAACGGGCAGGCCCAATCCACAGCTGACGGCGTGCCCATGACGGCGGATACGATCTATGTCATCGCAGCGCAAAGCAAGCCGAGGAATACCGACCCAGTGACTTCCTCAGTGGAAATCGTGGGCGGCGGGGATGCTTTGCGTATCGTAGACAATAAGATTACGCGCGGAACCTGGAAGAAAGAATCCGCAGAGAGGCCACTCCTCATCAGCGACGCTGCTGGCTGGCCCATGGACAGGAAATCAGGCCGAACCTGGATCCAGGTAGTGGACAAACTGGAGGACGTGAGCTTTGGCAAGTGAGTTAAGCCGCGTCACGATTTATGCCGACGGCGCTTGCAGCGGCAATCCTGGCCCCGGGGGCTGGGGCGCTGTCCTTTTGTGGAATGATCAGGAACGCAGGCTGCAGGGGCGCGATAGGGAGACGACGAATAATCGGATGGAGCTTGTCGCAGCGATCAAGGCGCTGGAAGCCCTTAAGCGTCCATGCCAGGTGGATCTGTACAGTGATAGCGCATATCTGGTCAATGCCTTTACCCTGGGCTGGATCACAAGATGGCAAGCTAACGGTTGGAAGACGACGAAAAAAGAGCCGGTCGAGAACCAGGACTTATGGCAGCGCCTGCTTGCTTTGGACGCAGCCCATGAGATATCCTGGCACAAGGTAAAAGGGCACGCCGGCGATGTCTATAATACAATCTGCGACGCGATGGCGACGGAAGAAGCTGCTCTGGCGTCGTCCATGCACGATCAGGTCGAGGAGGGATAGAATTGGACGAATTCTATGATCTAGCCGTCATTGGGGGCGGCCCCGCCGGCTTATCTGCTGCGGTGAACGCAGTGATCAGGGGGTGTAAGGCCATCGTGCTGGACTCCGGCTCCACATTGCTCGCCCGGGCGGAGCGGATAGACAACTACTTGGGCTTGCCCGGGGTATCCGGTTTTGAAATGATGGCCGGCTTCATCGCCCAGGCGCTTGATTTGGGTGTGGAGATCGAAAAAACGAAGGCGAACAACCTGCTGCCCATGGGCAGCCAGTGCATGGTCAGCTATGGCAGCAAAGTGATTTCCGCGAAGGCGGCGATCCTGGCCTTGGGGGTCGTGAGGGAACAGCCGGTGGCTGGCGAGGAGGCGTATTTAGGCAAAGGCGTGAGTTATTGCGCCACATGTGACGGCGCCTTGTATAAAGGGAAAAGCGCCCTCGTCTATGGCCTTGCGAAAGACGCGCCTGAGGAGGCGAATTACCTGGCGGACCTGGGCGTACAGGTCGCCTATGTGAGTCCGGGGAAACGGCCGGATGCTCTGAAGCCTGAGATAGGTTGGCATAAGGGCGTGCTGGAGAGTATCCTTGGAGGGGCTACCGTACAGGGGGCGAGAGTATCCCTGGGCAGCGGAGATGAGACGGGGCAAGACGGAGAGAGCAGGGCGGAAGCATCAGGCGCGCAGCGAGAAGCGGGGGCGCCGGATCGGATACAAGAGTTCCCTGTGGATGGCGTCTTTATCTTGCGCGAAGCCATCGCGCCCCAGTCCCTGATCAGCGGCATACAGATGCTTGACGGGTTTATCTCTGTCGATAAGGGGATGAGGACGAATCTCCCCGGCATATTCGCCTGTGGAGATTGTACCGGACCGCCTTTGCAGGTCGCCAAATCCGTTGGGGAAGGGTTGGTCGCGGGGCTGGAAGCCGCAAAGTACATCCAGAGCCTCTGAAAAGTATTTGCATTTTATTTTGCAAAGACATATACTCTCTGTATGTGACTTAAGAGGGCGGCTTCGTTCTGGCTATAGCGCGTTGGGCGTAGCTGCCTATAGGGGCACATGAGAAAGGACGGCGTTTTATGCCTCGAAATCGTAAAAAAATGGAGCGGCTCATCCCCAAAGACATACCTATGGGCACAGAGGTTCTGCAAGTTAAAAATATGACAAAAAACTTCGGCGCGGTCCAGGCGCTGATTGACGCTAACCTGACATTGCGCGCCGGCGAGGTGCATGCCCTAGTGGGCGGCAATGGCGCAGGGAAGTCGACCTTGGTCAATATACTCTGCGGCTTCTTAAAGCCGACGAAAGGCGAGCTGTATGTATTTGGCAAACAGCGCGAGCTGCACCAGCCAAAAGACGCGAGGTATCTGGGCATTGGCACTGTACATCAGCTGATGTATCTGGTCGAGCCGATGAATGTGATAGCCAATATCTTTCTGGGACAGGAGCTGGTGAAACCTCCGCCCCTAGGATGGTTTGGGGTGATGGATCTAAGGAGAATGAGGTCGGCGGCATTGTCGGAGATCCAAAGGCTCCGAATCAATATTCCTTATCTGGGTGAACAGGTTAGGAAGCTGTCCGGGGGGCAAAGGCAGGGTGTAGTCTTCGCCCGCGCCCTGATCGGCGAAGCGCCGATCATGCTGCTGGATGAGCCAACCGCGGCCCTAGGGGTCAAGGAAGGCGGGGAAGTGATACGGCTGATCAACCAGATCAGGGAGGAAGGCGCCGCAGTGCTGCTCATCAGCCACAATATGAAGGAAGTCTTCGCTATGTCCCAACGCATCACAGTGCTTCGCCTTGGCGAGGTTGTGGCAGAAGGCGTAGAGACCAGCAGGCTGACAGAGGAAGAGGTGGTCGGCCTGATTACCGGCGCCATCGATTCCATGGACGAGTACGAAGCGAATAGAAATAGCCGCCCGGCGGGCGGCTATGGGTACTATGCCTGACTAGATAAAGCTGCCCCTCTGATGAAAAAGGGATTATTTGGCTACCTGTATGCCGTTCTGGCTCAGGTAGCTTTTTAGCGCGGGGATCTGTACCAATCCGAAATGGAAGACAGAAGCGGCAAAGGCGGCTTCTGCTTCGGTATCCCTGAGAACCTCAAGAAAATGCTCTGCAGACCCGGCGCCGCCGGAGGCGATCACAGGGATGCGTAATTCGTCTGCAAACAGTTTATACAAAGGAATATCATAACCGCTCTGCGCGCCGTCAGTATCCAATGAAGTCATGAGGATTGCGCCTGCCCCATTGGCCTCGCACAGCTTAGCGAAGTCCAGGGCGTCGTCGCCTGTGTCCGTTTGTCCAGCCTCGATGACCACAGTGTAGCGCCCCGTTGTCTGCTTCTTCACGTCTAAGGCAAGGGTGATCTTTCCGCTGCCGAACCGGGCTGACGCTTCCTTGATCAAGCCGGGGTTCCTATATGCGGCTGTGCCGATACCCACCGCGTCCGCGCCGGCAGAGATGACGTCGCTGACGTCATGGATATCCCTTATGCCGCCACTGACAGAGAGGGGGACAGAGACAACTTCCTTTACCCTCTTGATCAAGTCAGTGAAGGTCTGCCTTTTTTCTATGGTTGCAGTGATGTCCAGAAGATACAGCTCATCGGCGCCATCCCCGGCATATAAAGCCGCATTTTCAACCGGGTCGCCTACATCCTGCAGATTTGCGAAATTGACGCCTTTGACCACGCGGCCGTCTTTGACGTCAAGGCCTGCGATGATTCGTTTGGCCGGATATTTCATTGCACTCACCTCATCAACAATGATTCGTCATTAGAACGGAGCAAGTATAACACAAAAGCGAAGACGCAACAAATCCTGCAAAGAGAATCAGGAAGGCTATTGACAAGGGAAGGATTTTGTTATGTAATTATATAAAATATTTTATATAAAAAATTTGAGGTAATAGGAATGGGAACGGTAGTTGAACAGCATTTTGATAAGCTTTATCTCATGTTCCGCGCCAATTATTACAGGCAGTTTGTCAAGGAAATCAGCGCAAAGGAGGGAAGCCTCAGCGCCACCGAGAGCTACTGCGTCGAATTGATCCATTTGATGAAAATGCCGACGGTGTCCGATTTTGCGAACTTTTTAGGGATATCCGTACCGAACGCAAATTATAAAATCAACAGCCTGGTAAGCAAAGGCTATGTGATTCGCCAGACGTCTGAGGCGGACAGGCGGGAGCAGCATCTTAGGGTTACGGATAAATTTTTGCGCTACTATGGGCTAAATGACAAAGTGATTTCGCGGCTTATGCAAAGCATACAAAGCCATTTTTCAGAGAAGGAAATAGAAGATTTCGGCAGTATGCTGGGACGCGTAGTCGCCCTGATGGAGCAAACCGTATCGGAGGAATCGGAGGAAGAGGAGAGAGTATGAACAAAAAGAAGGTCATAAGCTTTAGCATATTGGGCGTGGCTATCGTGTTAGTCGGTACCTTGCTCGCGTTTTATTTGTCGCATCTCGCGGATTTTAACGCCCTAGGCAGCATTGTGCGCATTGACAACAGGGAGCGCGGCTTTGTGATGGAGTATCAAGGCGATTATTATCTTTCGGCATTCATCGCGCGAGGCGGCGCGCAGAACGACGCCGAATTAACCGAGTTCGTAAAAGATAGCATTTTTGGCGGCGTTTTGTCCGGGTTTATTAAGACACAGCTACCAGAAGACCCTTTCCAGGGCAAATCATTTTATAACCAAACGGCTGATTCTCCAGACGCATGCACGACCTTTACCGCAACATTGCAGAACGGGGACCATATTTTTGCGCGGAACTTCGACAATGCACTGGGCAATTATCTGTTACTTAAGACCACGCCCCCGGAAGGGTCGGGCCGTTATCGATCCATGACCACCGTCAATCTGAAGTATTTGTCAAACTCCAAATTTGGCTATCACGCGAATCCTAGCGGTTTAATCGAGAAAATAACCATGTTGGCCTCGCCGTATGCACCCATGGACGGGCTAAACGAAAAAGGGCTTGCGATCGCCGTTAACGTCCTTTCGATCGATTCAAACCGCGTGAACAAGGATACCGCAAAGCCGGATCTCAACACTTCCGGCGTTTTGCGTATGGTTTTGGAATACTGCGCCACAGTTGATGAAGCGGTTGCGCTGATCGACGGCTTTGACGTACACGACAGCATTGGCAGCGCCTACCATTTTCAAATAGCGGATGGGTCGGGGGATAGCGCCGTTATCGAATGGCTTTCATCAGAGTATGGCATGGAAAATATTGCAATGAAGGTTATCCGTCAAAATCGCGTGACATTCGTTCACGAAGACGGCAGTTTTTATTCTCCGCTAAAGGATAAGCCATTTTTGATCAACACAAACCATTCTCTGATAGAGGATGAGCGCCCAGAGGCGGATATCAAAGAAAAGGACGGCAATATTGCGGACGCGCGCATCGGCAACTCAACCAGGGCAAGATACAATCGCACACTGGATACGCTGCTCGAGCATAACGGCTTATTGCGCGACGAATCCCAGGCGCTGGAAGTCCTGTCGGCTGCTTCCTATGTAGAATCCGATCCCGGGAAGACCAATACGTATTGGAGTGTAGTGTATAATCTGGATACGCTTAGCGCGGTATTTGTTCCCTTTACGTCTTACGAGCAAAGTCCAATTCGCATATCCCTGTACGATGAATAATGAAATGTAATTTCATCAACGACTGCCAGAACGCATATGCTTAAGAGAATGACAGCGGAGATTCTTCTTCATCAGTCTTTTCCGGCTTTTCATCTATAGGGGAAGAGGATGTTAAAATTCTTACAAGAAAGAGATAGGTTTTTACGATAATAACGGCCGCCATGCAAATGAAAATAATCCCGGCAAGAATAGCGAAATAACACAAATTTGTCCATTTAAAAGAGTTCCAAATTATTCGCGCCGTACTTGCCGGATTTCCTTCGTGCCATAAAATGTTTATCGTACATAATGCGTTCTCATCACTATATTCACCGAGATCAACAGCTTGTTGAAGAAGCAAGCTTTCGACTTCGATGATTTTATCTTCAAGATTCAGCATTTCCTGTATGCTGCCGCTGCGTTCCCGCAATGAAACGTAACTCTCCAGACGCTTTTCTAGTTCCTGCTTATAAGCTACCATTTGTCTATATTCGTATGTTTTATCTGTCTTTTGTGATGAAATGGAGATCAACATTCCGATATCTTTTATCTCTTCCAGACAACCGTCAAAATACTGCGGCTTTACGCCGATTACTCGCGTGAGCGTCCGGCTTCCGGGAAGCCCTTGTGATAATTCTGTTTGTACGACGGCTTGCGCCTGCTCTATAACAGAATTAAGCTTGATCATGTCCTCGTCAAAGGCGATTGTTTTTGTCGTGACCGACGCTATTTGTTCATACTTTTGCTCTACTACTTCAACGCTTCCGGCAGTCGCGCCTATGTATTCTTTTCTGAAAGACGCTACATTTGAGGTTGTCGTTGACGACTTAGGACCTGGGAAATAATAGTTATCAGAAATCGACGGATCTGCAAACGTGAATACATCATATCCAAACCTTGCGGCGAAAATGATGACATACAATACGAGTAAAAGCGTGACGACCATTTTCAGTTGCTTTCGAGTGATCATTGTCCAGCCCTCCGTGAATACTATTTCGTTTATCATGCCCTAAAATAAGCAATGAATCCGAAACCATCTCCTTATAACAGGAGAATTGGGTTCGGATTCTTTTGTGCGTATGGATCCTCAGGGGCTCGAACCCTGGACACCCTGATTAAGAGTCAGGTGCTCTTCCAGCTGAGCTAAGG
>Ga0082212_10011489_pt1 | contig 11233 bp, 11 predicted proteins | sample TergutNt197P3_FD_71548 | JGI IMG/M metagenome (GOLD analysis project Ga0082212, IMG submission 71548) | Neocapritermes taracua P3 segment gut microbial communities from Petit-Saut dam, French Guiana - Nt197 P3 | ecosystem: Host-associated > Arthropoda: Insects > Digestive system > Gut ... | reverse complement strand
TATTCCGCTTGCATTCAGTTGGATATGGATTTTGGGGTTGATGAATATCTTTGATATTCGCTTTAATATCGTCAACATTATTTTGGCTACATTTATTTTCGGGCAGGGCGACGATTATACCATTTTTATGACCGAAGGGTTGATGTATGAATATACTTACAGGCGCAAGATGCTACATTCCTTTAAAAACAGCATCGCGCTATCGGCCCTGATCATGTTTACCGGTATAGGTGTGTTGATTTTTGCGAAACATCCTGCGTTGCGTTCATTGGCCGAAGTAACGATTGTAGGCATGTTGTCTGTGATGATTATGGCCTATATTTTCCCTTCCCTGCTGTTCAATGCCCTCACGCTACGGAAAGGGAAGAAACGCCTGATGCCTGTTACATTGAGAAATTTGTCGGCGCTGGTATTTTCGTTCGTTTACTTTTTGGTTTTTTCTGCATTAATCACGCTTGCGGGGACTATATTATTTGCTTTCGGACGGAAAACTGAAAAGAAAAAACTCCTCTATCATGTATTGCTTCAACGCATTGCACGACTTACCATCTTCCATATCCCGCAGGTAAAAACTACATTTGCGAATCTCTCGAACGAAACATTTGAAAAGCCTGCCATTATCATCTGCAACCACCAATCGCATCTCGACCTGATGTGTGTGATGATGCTTACCCCGAAATTGGTTATTCTGACCAATGACTGGGTATGGAAATCGCCTTTTTACGGACGCCTGATTCGGTATGCCGATTTTTATCCCATTTCCGAAGGTTTTGAAAAGGCGATCGGCCCTTTAAGCGACATCGTGAAACGCGGTTATTCCATTGTCACTTTTCCTGAAGGCACTCGTTCGCCGGACTGTTCAATCCAACGATTTCATCGCGGCGCTTTCTATTTGGCCGAACAGATGCAGTTGGATATCATACCTGTCATGATTCACGGTGTGGGACACGTACTCCCCAAGCAAGAATTTATGCTGCGCAAAGGTCGGATTCATATTTGCGTAATGGATCGAATCACATTGAATGACAGTCGATTTGACGATAATTATTCGCCCCGCAGCAAAGAGATTCGTCATTATTACAGGGATCACTACCATTCGCTCTGTAAACAACTCGAAACGCCTGATTATTATAGCGATTTAGTGATTCATAACTACGTTTATAAAGGCGCTTCAGTCGAGCGTGCCGTCCGCAAAAATCTACGGCGGAACAATAATTTCACTGCACAGATCAGTCGCTTCCCCGACGAAGGCCAAGTAGTTATCGTAAATAGCGGCTACGGCGAATTTGCCTTGCTGCTTGCCCTTGTCAAAAAACAATTGCAAGTCGTTGTGTATGAAAAGAATGACGATATAAGAGAGTTAGCAGCCAATTGCGCATCCGTTCCTCCCAATTTGATTTATACAGATGATGACAATGTCTTACTGTGATGTAGTGTGTTACTTCAATATTATTTTTTATCACAAAAGGCACGAAGAACACACAATAGACACAAAAAATATGTTAATATTCAGGGGTTTTGTGTACTTTGTGAAAACCTTTGTGCTCTTTGTGTTAAAAGTTTTGATTTTGAGACAGTTTCATAATCCGCTTAATACTGATCCGCAATATCCTGAATATCTTTCAGCGTGAAATTGCCGGTAAGCAGGATGGCGGTGTAATTTTCTTCGGCCTCGACTAACATAATCAACTCTTTGATTTTGTCGTTTTTCAAATCGGAATAGAAGTTCACGCGGGTTTTACCGTCTTTGAAGCGCATCAATTCCTCATGGCGTGTGGTAACCAATTGGGAAAACTCTTTTTTCATCTGCGCAATCATATCCTGTTTTTCAGTAGAGACAAGTTGCAGGGATTCGATTTTGCCTTTCATATTCATCAGGTTTACGCCAACGTTCTCTACCGCAGGTATCATCTGGAACATAGCTTTCGATATATATACCGAAGTAACATTGTCCATATCGGCATATTTTTCAAATAGTTTGTTTTGTGCAAACCCCAACCCTGTCCAAAACAGGCAAAGCGTTAAAAGTAGATGTTTTGTTTTCATTGTTTTATTTATTTAGATGTTTGTTTAATAATTGATTTACTTTTTCAAATTCGTGTTCGGCGTCGGCCACTTTATTTAGTCCGTTATTCAAATGCGCAGATATATAGGCTAATGTCTGTTCGGCCACCAACGCAGCCTCTTTCGGGTCGCTGAAAGTATCGGCCATTTTGGGCACAGAGGGTTCGCGAGTTGCAAAAAACAGTCCTATACACAAAAATACAATGGCGGCAGCGCTGCTAATCCAATAATATATTTTTTTAGCAAAATTGTATCTGCTTGAATCTGTTTTGTCTGCGCGCAAAAAGATGGCCTTTTCCAACCGTATGGAAACTCTCGCCGGAATCTGTATTTGTATATCATGCAGAAGCCTGAATACCTGTTGGTCTTCTTTCAGGTGTTCATCCACATTGTCTTCATTCAGAAAATAGGTCGTCAGGTAACGTTCTTCTTCTGGCGTGGAATCTCCCTCGTAAAATTTCTTTATTAAATGTTTGATGTTCATTTTAGTAATTTTTTATTCGACCGAAATCGTTGTTATTTGATGATAATGAAATGTTTGATGTTTTGTCAGCATTGTTTTCAATGTTTTTCGCGCTCTTGAGAGCAGTACCCGAACGTTTGCTGCGCTTTCGCCTGTGGCCGCTTCTATTTCTTCGAGCGTGCAATCGCCGTTTCCCCTCATTTGAATCACGATGCGTTGTTTTTCTGGTAGTCTTTCAATCAGCCTTTCTATTTGTCGTATTTTTTCCTTGCTTTCCAATTCATCTTCCGGTGTTGTTTCGGACGTCATTTGCATGATTTCGGCCGATTCATTGTCCGATCGGATGCGTGGCGCCCGCAGAAAATCCATACAAAGATTTTTTAGTAAACTGACGCTATAAGCTTCGGGTTGAAGGATACCGGTCAATTCCGTTCGCCGGCTCCATAGCTTGTAATACGTATCTTGAAGCATATCTTCTGCATCAGCGGCATTGTTCAGCAGGGCGAAAGCCATTCGGTAGAGTTTCGGATGAAAAGAATAATAAATGCTTTTGAACTCCTCCGCGTTCATTGTTTGTCTATTTATTATTGTTGATTACCTTGTCAACATCCGAAGGTTTGATGTTTCCTTTGATACGGACTAAGGCAGGTTCGTCGCCGGAGGTAGCCACAATCAGTTCGCGGATGGATTCGCCTTCGATTTTCACTAATATTTTGGTGCGTTCTTTTTCATCGTTTACCGAAACCAATGTCTCGTAATTGGCGTCTTTAAGCGTTGCGATGGCTTTGTTTAGCTTATCCTTTACCGATTGATTACACTCTTCGAAGCTATACACTTCTACTCCGTTTACGCCCATCACATCGGTAAACATGCTTGCAAACGTCATCACAAATTTACCGATGCCTACATGTACGACTCCTTTTTCTTTGGCAAAGTCCTTAAAAAGACGCTCTACATTTTGTTGGCCGACCGCCACCTGCCCAAAAAAAAGTAATGCAAGCAGGGCGAAAAGTTTTTTTCTCTTGTTCATAGTTGACTGTTTTTTGTTGTTCAACATAGAGACGGTTGAGGGGGGCGATTTGTTACAAAAAAAGTATTTTTTCAATCAAAAATCTAAAATTATTGTAACGCTATTTGGGCGTAAGCCTTACGCCCCTACAAATATTCACCTCTCAACAGTTCCCTTAACCGTTTCACGCCTTCCGACGCGCCTGCTTTAATAAATTGTATATCATGGCGATGTGTTTGTACTTCGTTAGGATCAATCAGGTAGATGGGTTTTCCTTTGGGAACGTAATTCAACAGTCCGGCGGCGGGATACACATTCAGTGAAGTGCCGATAACCACAAAAATATCGGCCGATTCGACAATCCGGATCGCCGGTTCGATCATGGGAACGGCTTCGCCAAACCATACGATAAAGGGGCGTAACTGGTCGCCATGTGCATCCTTATCTCCGACATTTATTTCGGGATGGTCGGGTTCAATATCGTACGGCTTATTAGGGTTTCGTACCGAGCACGATTTCATCAATTCGCCATGCAGGTGCAGCACCCGGCTGCTTCCTGCGCGTTCGTGCAGATTATCCACATTCTGTGTAATGATATCCACCTCAAAGTCTTTTTCCAAATCAGCCAATCCATAATGTCCGGGGTTTGGTTCGACCGTCAATAATTCCTTTCTACGCTGATTATAAAAATCCAACACCAATTGAGGGTTTTTGGCAAAACCTTCGGGTGTTGCCACTTCTTCAACCCTGTAATTGTTCCACAAGCCATTTGTATCCCGAAAAGTGGATATACCGCTTTCGGCGCTCATACCGGCTCCACTGAGTATAACAAGTCTTTTTTTCATCTGTCATTCAATTTTTTGCCGAAATTAAGTTTTTTTTTCTAAAATGCTTATACTTTTGTTTAACTTTGCAAAAAATTCACAAAAAATAGCGTATTTATGAATATTTTTACCCGTTGTGCAGACTTTATATATCGCAGCCGCTTGAGTGCAGTTGAGTTGTATGAAAAGCAAGCGGAGCGTATTCAATATGCACAATTGGATTTGTTGATCAAATATGCCAAGCGAACAGAATGGGGACGGCAACATGGTTTTAACAATATTCATAATTATTTCGATTTTGTCCGGCATATCCCACTCCAAACTTATGATACGCTGAAACCATCTATCGAACGGATGATTAATGGGGAAGAGAATGTACTTTGGCCTTCGAAAGTGAGATGGTATGCCAAAAGTAGCGGCACAACAAGCGACAAGAGTAAATTTATCCCTGTCACGCCCGAAATTTTGAAATACAGTCATTATCGGGGAGGGTATGATACGATTGGACTTTATCTGCGAAACAATCCGAAGAGTAGTTTTTTCGCACGAAAGGGATTGTTGTTGGGTGGAAGTCACAGTCCATCTACCCTGAATCAAAAGGCACATTGCGGCGATTTATCGGCTGTATTGATACAAAACATTCCTACATGGGTTAATCTGGTACAAATACCCAAAAAACGCATTATCCTGATGAATGAATGGGAGGCAAAAATCAAGGTGGTTGTAGAGCAGACATGGAAGAGGAATGTAGGCAGTTTATCCGGTGTGCCTTCATGGATATTGGTGTTAATAAGGGCTATACTGAAAAGAACCGGTAGAGAAACACTGACGGAAGTGTGGCCGAATTTAGAAGTTTTTTTTCACGGAGGAATCAGTTTCGATCCGTACAGGGATCAATATAAAACGCTAATACCTTCTGATAAAATGCATTATATGGAAACCTACAATGCTTCGGAAGGTTTTTTTGCCATTCAGGATGACCCTTGTGACTCAAGTTTGTTGCTCATGCTCGACTATGGTATTTTCTACGAATTTATTCCGGTGGATGAACTCGATCTTTCAGATAATCCCAAGACAATACCTATTGAAGAAGTAGAGATTGGTAAGAATTATGCGATGGTGATTTCAACTGTCGGAGGCTTATGGAGATACCAGATTGGCGATACGGTTCGTTTCACCTCGCTCCATCCTCCCAAAATTGAGATTTCAGGCCGCACACAACATTATATCAATGCCTTTGGTGAAGAATTGATGGTTGATAACGCAGAAAAGGCGATTCATATTGCGTGTCAACAAACCGGAGCTGAGGTACGGGCTTATACGGCAGCGCCGTTGTTTATGCTCGATAATGCAAAAGGACGGCATCAGTGGTTGATTGAATTTGAAAAAGCGCCTGAATCGCTTGAGGCATTTGTCCGGTTTTTAGACGACGCCCTGCAATCATTAAACTCTGATTATGAGGCAAAACGTTACAAAGATTTCACATTGCTACTGCCTGAAATCATTCTTTCCAAAGACGGACTGTTCCTTGACTGGTTAAAGATAAAAGGGAAATTGGGAGGCCAACATAAAGTGCCTCGCCTGAGCAATAATCGTGCTATTATTGATGAATTGTTAAGGTTAAATGAAATTAAAGATGAAATATGATTGGCTGAATAACTGTTTAGAATAAAAAAAGGAAAGAAATCTAAAAAAGGAAAAAAGTAGTGTCACAAATTAACTGATTTTGCAAATCAAATAATAGATAGCATATAAAACGTACAACATTACCACGTGTATGAGCAGTTATAATGCCCCCCCATGTAGCAATATAATCCAATAGTTCATTTTTGTTCATCGCACAGATTTTGAGCAATTCTTTTAAGTTTTGTATTCTTCTTTTTTCGTCGAAAAAATACGAATTTTTCCCTCTCGGATGATAAAGATGATAGAGATTTCCCTTTGCTCTGGTTATTGGTAGTTCAAGTATTTCCATGCGTTTCACACGTTCTGCATCCTCCGGCCCCCATCCATAGAAATTTTCATTTTCTCCTCCGGCTTCCAAATACTTTTTCCTGTCAACCAAAAAGGCGCCCCCTGTGGCAAAATTTCCATATAATGGATGAGCATAGCGAAATATCTCATAATTCGGTTTTTTTCTAAATTCGTCGGCAATTATAGCATTTGTGGTTAAAAAACATCCATTGTAAGGAAAACTCATGACTGCCTGATTATCTCTAATGTAATTACAGGCTTCTTTTATTTGTGAAACCTGAAGGATAACATCCGTATCCCATAGTCCAACTATCGGCGTCTGTGCATGAAGAAGTAATTGATTAAGATATTTAGTTCTGTGAAAAACAGGATTTTTGTCTTCAATATAGATAGATTTTATCCGATCAGTTTTGAAAGATAAGTTCAGTTTTGGTTTTTGATCTGCTTCCAATATAATAAACTGTGAATCTGTTTCTTTGATTAATATACTAAGAACAGCTTGCAGATTCGCCTGTCTTTCCTCGCAATCCACACGTACCGGAAAAACGAATGTAACATCATCTAATGTATCTTTTTGCTTACCCATACTTAGATTAAATTTGTCCAATCTTTTGTAATATGTCCACTATCCATCATCCGGGTCATACCCATTCCGGTATATCCATCTCTCAGTCCTGTAGTCAGCGCAACATCATGCCGTATTTTGGATTTCATCCTAAGTTCATTTATTAACAATGTAGTACGCATATCATTTACCTGTAAAGCCTTTTGTAAAAAAAATGGATTGTCATCCTTTTCTAAAAGGAAAAATCGCAACAGTTTTTCTATTTTGAAATTTATTATTTTTAATGGATGGGCATCGATCAAAAAAGCAATAATTTCTTCTTTCAGATGCATGTTTTCATCTTTGTAATAATCAATCAGATCCATGACAGCTATAAAATATTCTTTCGCATGAAGTGTGATAACATCATTCAAATCTGATGCTGCTCCTTTGATCCTGTAAAGCAAATAGCGCCCCCAACCGGTCAAACCCTTATCCAGACTGCAATCAGAAACAGGTAAGTGAATAATATGGTTTGCTACCATCCCGTCAATTTCTTCCAGAATTTCATTTCCATTGCCTGCAATTAAATTGTTCTGTAAGAGAAACTCAATAGCTGTTCCAATACCACAAAGCCCATCTTCATACGATAATAATGTGGAAGCATCAATCTTTTCACAGATATACTCCATATACTGAAATGCCAAATCTTCATATTTCTGCTGATGGGAGAAAGAGTGATAACAAAAAAACAATACCATAGCGCCTGCTTTTCCATTTATCAGTCCCACATTTTGCGTAGATGAGGTGTTTTGTTCAACAGTTTTAATTATTTCATGAATGTCCATGTTTTTCTTTTGCAATTTCACTTTTATAATACCTGTTCAAAAAGTCATATAAAACCATTTCATGCTAACGGTTTTTCGAGCGGAACAGTCTGTTCAACGTCATGTGAACATAACTTGAAAGTAAGGATTCAAGGGTAATATCCTGTATCTTTCGACTATGTAATTTGGATTTTATTTGCAAAATCAAAGGTTGCAGTTTTTCAGATCGTTTCTGTACAGGCAAACGTAACACATTAAAATCATCCGATTCTATGCTGTTTTTCAATACTTTCTCGATTGTATCTTTATGTTCCCGGTATTTAACGTTGAATTGTTTGGAATTATACATATCAAATCCAAATTCAGCCCTGAATGAAAGGCTCCAACGCTCCATCCATTGCTGTTTTGTGGAAATATCTACCGAAAAATCCGAAAAAAACCGATCAATTGCATACAGTGCAATCATCCATCTATAATTTTCATCCTTCTCTTTTAATTTTTTAAGGAGTGAAATCACACATTCACTGTCAATGCAAAAGAGTGTTTCCGCTTCTTCCATAGTTTTTTTCCCATATCTTTCCAATTCACGGTTATAGGTATCTATTTGAATCTTTCTGATCAAACCAACCTTTTCCAAACGTTTCATCCGGTTGAAAAAAGCATAAATAACATCTTTGATATAGGCTTCGTCTGTTACAAAAAAGCGAATGCGTAAATGAAAATCCGGATCGGAATACCGAATGAAAAACCATTTTTCGATTTGTTTATTTTCGAATAATCTTTTTATAATCAATGAAATATTGCGTGTCAATATTTCATCGGCTGTCTTCACACCTGTATAAATTTTAAAATACACACAGTTGCTTCCTGGCAGATAAGTTCGTTGAACTGTCTTCATTTTTCAGTATTTTTATAAAAGGAAACTATACATTCGTTTAGATACGGTTTCCCCTCCTTATCTCTTATAACAGCATTTTCCGGTTCAAAAATAAATTCATTGAAAACAACAGATGTCCTGTTTTTAATAATGCTGAAAAGAGAACGGATATCGATCGGATTTTCCCAATCGATGTATAATTCGTTATCGGCATCAGGTAATAACATATAACGGGGAAGACGATAATTATCACGCCATTCTTTTATTTTGGATATTAACAGGTGATCATCTTTGATAGCATAATAAGATTCAATTTCTTTTTTCTTAAATGTCCAGGTTGCAGGTGACAGGATGGTGTTGTGATATCTGACTCGGGGACGGAAAGGATAATCGAAGTTACTCCATGTGAAATTTATACTTTTCCTGCCTACCGGTATTTGCATATCACATAAAAAACGGTACACAGATAAAGTGTTATTATAAAAATTATGGGCAGAGGTTAAACGGGGAATAATCCTTTTCTGTAATTCTTTAGAACGAATGATTAACTCTCCTTTTTGAATTGATAAAAACAGATCAGCCGCATCAAATAGCTGATCCTTAGGAATATCTGAAGTAGCTAAGTATAAAATTTCGTAATCACGTACATGTGGGCGACAAACTATATTGCCAATTCTGGATTCTGGTAAATGAACTATGTCTGCTATAATAGCATCAGACATTAAAGATTGTTCCTTATCTGCAATTTCTTTTACATAATTTAAAATTCTCGGATCGGTATGTGCAAAACGAGCCAGCAGATTTGCACCTGAACTGCCACAAAAAAAATTTAATTTTATTAAAATATCTCGCGGATTTGCTCGAATTATCTGTAACACGGTATATAGAGTCGGAGGTAAATCATTCCATTGTAAGGTAAAATTTTTTACATCTTCATCTGTTAGAACAATCTCATCTTTCTGTTGCGTAATACAGGCCATTGCTTTTTGATGTAATATAGTTTGAAAAGGATATTGTACAAAAGATTCATGTTCTTTTGAGGGAGGAAAAATCAGATCGTCAATTAAGGGTGACGGATCATTCCGAATATTATTAACCGGATAACCCAACCCCAACTCCGGGTCCAACGCTTCCATTAAGGGTACTTCCCTGCTTTCATAACGACTATAAAATGCCTCTTTGAAATCGGACAATGCATTTTTTTCATTTGGCGGTGTGATTTTATTCAAGAAAGCCATGGCTAACTGCAATTCATCCAATACTTCTTTTCCCATGGACGAATTTACAGCCTTATTTGTCAAATCAACTTGAAACAGATATTCTCTTCATAAGGGACCTCTATCTCTTTTACAAACGAAATAATCTTCTCGTAGACTTCTATTCCACTATTGCCCTTATCCAATTCTTCCAATGATGATTTTATTGTTTTTAATGGATTGGAAATCTGAATTTTACTTTCATGTGGTTCTATCAACTTTAATAGGCGGATAAAAAAGTCTTCTCCTGTTATAGCTTGGCAAAGTTCTCCGATTAACAGTTGCGAATCAATTAACTCATTTATAAATTCTTCTGCTACTTCATGTGAAATTTGAGGACTAATTAAAGTGTTGATCAATTCATCGCTTCTTGCTCCATTGACTGCTTTTTTCAGCATTTTATTCAGGTAAATAGAACGATCCACTTCAGTAAGTTCATATCTTCTTCTTGTCCCGAAATATTTCCATTCAACATATCGGTATTTTTCTCCTGACGAATACAGGGTTGTGTTCGGATAATAAGTGATATGTTGTTTTATTTCAGGAATTTTCAGCAGCGCATCATATAAAGCACATAAATAGAACATATCCAGACGTGATGTTCTGTCCATTTTGTCATTTAACAAAATGGCGGTATGCTCGCCTGTTTTTCCGATACCGCATCCTGCAAATAAGCCAAAAGGAGTGCACCGTGTCGTCATACGGTTTATATACCGATTTAATGAATACAGTATTTGCCGGTTTTGTTTTTGTTCGGAATCAAAATCTTTAGAAAGTTTGGACAATTCCTGATATAAAACCGGTGATCCCAAATAAATTGCCTCCTGCCATTTCTCCTGATTAAGATAATCCGTAAAGAAATCATAATGAACACTATCCTCTAAATGATTATACGAAAGCAGAGGAAATCGAAAACAAAATGAACTAAAAGGTTTGTAAACCATTTTCAAAAAATTTCTTTTAATTATTTACCACATTAACCATTAATCACTAACCACAATTTTCTCCACCTGTCGGACGATTTGGCCGTCTAATGTGATCCCTTCGATTACAACAGAATAGGTCGTTCTGAAATCGGATGTGAAAAATTCGAATATTGCTTCCCCTTCTTCGCTAATAACAATATCCGGTTTCCAGAAAATAGTTGTCCGGTAATCGGGGATATTGGATTGTCTTGCTTCCTGAGTTTCATACTTTGGCGAATAAAAATCAACAGGCTTTTGATAGCCCAACGGAGTGTAAACTAAATGGTTGTCTTTTTCTGTAAAAGCCGTATTCGCTCCTCTTCTGGTTGTAATACTGATGGCTCCGTTGGCGCCTTGTATACCAAATACTACTCCGCTTGGCCCTTTAAATACATCAATACTTTCAATCATCTCGACAGACACCCGCTCT
>Ga0082212_10011488_pt1 | contig 11234 bp, 5 predicted proteins | sample TergutNt197P3_FD_71548 | JGI IMG/M metagenome (GOLD analysis project Ga0082212, IMG submission 71548) | Neocapritermes taracua P3 segment gut microbial communities from Petit-Saut dam, French Guiana - Nt197 P3 | ecosystem: Host-associated > Arthropoda: Insects > Digestive system > Gut ... | reverse complement strand
CGTTACGAACTGCGCCCTATCATCGAACAAAATGCTGTTGCGTGGGCTATCGGAGTGGTTTCACCCGAAGAAATCGATCGGCTCAATATTCTGCGAGCCTCTTTTTTGGCGATGCACCGTGCTATTGAGCAACTCAATGTGACGCCCGGACATCTGTTGATTGACGGAAACAGATTTCTTCCGTACCCGAACATTCCACATACCACTATTGTAAAAGGAGATGGCAAATATTTCAGTATCGCTGCCGCATCTGTTTTGGCCAAAACCTGTCGTGACAACTATATGGTGCAGTTGGCAGAAGAATATCCCATGTTTCACTGGGCAAAAAACAAAGGCTACCCCACTTCTGCCCACCGAAAAGCTATCCGCGAATATGGCGCCACGCCTTATCATCGGAAAAGTTTCACACTGCTGCCGCCGGAACAGCTAATGTTGGAATTTGAGGAGCGTTGAAAACTCAGATTAATCTAACCTTTTAGTTTCAAACAAAAAAGTTACAAACCATTTGGTTAGCAAAATAAATAGATATATCTTTGCAAAAAATATTTTATGCGATGAGAAAAATGCCTTTTATTTTTGGAAAGACATCTGATTTAATCAACTTTACAGACCGCGAAGATGAAATCGCACGTCTTGAAATGAATTTTAAATCACTGATAAACACGATGATTATATCACCGAGACGTTGGGGTAAAACTTCGCTTGCAGGAATTGTAGCAGAAAAAATTCGGATAGAGAACAAGGAAATTAAAGTGTGTATGCTTGATATTTTCAATGTAAGAAGCGAAGCGGAGTTTTACGAACATTTTGCAAAAGGAGTTTTGAAAGGAACTGCAAGCAGATGGGAGGAAATGGTTGAAAATGCGAAAAAATTCTTGTCTCATTTATTGCCAAAAATTACTTTTTCGCCTGATTCGCAAGCCGAGATTTCGTTTGGAGTCGGTTGGGAAACCTTGCAAAACAATCCCGAAGAAATCCTTAATTTGCCGGAAACGATTGCCAAGTCAAAGAAAATTAGCGTAATAGTTTGTATAGATGAATTTCAGGCGATTGGTGATTTTTCCGAAAGTATTGTATTTCAACGGAAATTACGTGCTCACTGGCAACATCATCATCACGTCGGATATTGTCTTTACGGAAGCAAGCGCACCATGCTCTTAGCAATTTTTTCTGAAGTATCCATGCCGTTTTACAAGTTTGGCGACATTCTGTTTCTTCAGAAAATCAGCAACAAAAAGTGGGGTGAATTTATTAAAAAACGCTTTGAAGACACCAGGAAGAAAATCACATCTGAACAGGCCGAATACCTCGCAGAGCTTGTTGACAATCATTCTTATTATGTACAGCAACTCGCACAACAAGCGTGGCTGCGAACAAGAACAAATTGTTCGAAATCAATCATTGACGAATCATTGCAAAGCATCAAGAATCAATTGAGTTTGCTTTTTGTTGGTCAGATTGAATCAATGGCAGGTACGCAAATTAATTTTTTAAAAGCAGTACTTGATGGAGAAACGGCATTTACTTCTCAAGAGAGTCTTAAAAAATATCGTTTGGGAAGTTCGGCCAACATAAAAAAAATAAAAAATGCGCTTATCTCGCGTGAAATCATTGATATATCTACTCGAAAAGTAGATATATTGGATCCGATTTTTAAACGCTGGCTGCAAGAAGATTTTTTTAACAAATAAGAAGACAGGTCACCTCCTGTATAAAAATTATGAATAAAAAACAATATAATCAAAACGAAGAAATTGCCAACGCTACCATTCATGGTATCGGCTTTTTTGGGGGTGTGGCAGCGGGCGTTTGGCTTTTGCAAAAGGCGTACTGCTGTTGTGATCTCTGGGCTGTGAGCAGTGTATCGGTATATATTGTCTGTATGCTTTTTTCGTATGCGGCCTCTACACTTTACCATGCCTGTAAAGAGGGCGAACGAAAGGTAACCCTGCGGAAACTCGATCATATCGCTATCTATTTCCACATAGCAGGGACTTATACTTTTTTTACCCTGACGGTTTTTCGCCATGCGACATTTTGGGGATGGTTGATTTTTTTCATCGTATGGATTGTTGCTTTTGCAGGCTCTTATATCAGTTTTAGAGGAAAGGGATTAGGCAAGCGCATCGAAACAATCTGTTATGTGGCAATGGGACTTGTTGTTTTTGTGGCCTTTAAACCTCTGATTGATACGCTCCGCCCTATCAATGCCTTAGATGTCCTTTGGTATATAATCGCCGGAGGAGCGTCGTATATAGCAGGCGCTTTTTTATACTCATTTAAAAAGGTGCCGTATATTCATTCTGTTTTTCATATTTTTGTGATTGGAGGAAGCGTTTTTCATATACTGGCTATTGCCATCGCATTAGACAAGATTCAATAAAGTGTTAAGATTAAGTCAGTAATTTGGTGAATTACTAAAATAAGAATAGTATGCTATTAGACAATAAAACCCAACTCAATCCGAACACGCCATTCAAGGTGTTCGACTATCTAAAAAAGAATACCGAAAACGGCAATCTTGACGTTGTCACGGGATTTTTCTCTGTGAATGCACTCGCTTTGCTTTACGACGAAATGAACCAAACAGAAAAATTCCGCCTGATTTTGGGTAAACTGACAAAATCGGAAGAAGACCTGAACAAAGTAGTTGATTTGCTGTCACAGGATTTCTCAATCGACAGTGCACTGAAACTGACCGTTTCGGCTAAAAAAGCAATCGCTTTTCTCAAACAGGAGAAAGTGAGTGTGAAGACCGTAGAGCGCCATTTTTGCCACGCCAAATCGTATATCTACACCGACAACGACAGCCGTAACAATTATTTCGTTGTTGGTTCGTCCAACCTGACTGACGCCGGACTGGGTCTTCGCGAAAGTAGCAATATCGAACTCAACATTGCCAAACACGACCATGAAGACGAATACAAAAATCTCTGCAAATGGTTTCTTGATAAATGGACAAATGTTGCCGCTGAAAAGATTTTAAAGCCGGACAGGCAAAAAGTTGACGTAAAAAAACACATTATTGATCTCATTGAAAAGCTTTACCGCGATTATTCGCCTTACGACTTGTACTACAAAGTTTTGTATGAACGATTTAAGGACGATTTTCTTAATTATTCAAATGATGTGGAGTTCAAAAAAGATATTGCTCATTTGGAAGACACGCTGATTTACAAAACGCTCTATGCTTATCAACAAAAAGGCGTTTTGAGCTTGATTCAAATGATGCGAAAACACAATGGAGCTATCCTTGCCGATGCCGTTGGGTTGGGTAAAACGTGGACGGCATTGGCGGTCATGAAATACTTTCAATCGAAAGGATATACCGTTATTTTATTTGCTCCCAAAAAGTTACGCCATAATTGGGAACAGTATCAATATGGCAAAGACTCGAAGTTCGAGAGCGATGAAATTGATTACTATGTTCGTAATCACACCGATTTGCAGGACGAAAGGCTAAATACCGTCTATTCGGGGAAAGACGCGCTGTCGATTGCTCGCATCCAAAAGAAAAAACAAGTATTGATTGTGATTGACGAAAGCCATAACCTGCGCAACGACAAATCCTCTCGCTACCGATTTCTGATTGACAACATTTTATGTCCCGACAAAGAGAAACGCGACGTAAAAGTGTTGCAACTTTCGGCAACGCCGATTAACAATGGTTTGATTGATGTGCGTAATCAGTTTAAACTAATGGTAAAAGGGCAGGATGATGGTTTTAAGGAAACCGGTTTTTCGGTCAATTCACTGCTTCGGGCATTCCAGCAAGCACAGACAAATTATACGCTGTGGAGTCGGAAGCCCGACCGGAAAATCGCCGATTTTATCGGTAATTTAGACAGTACCGTTTTCAAACTTACGGATGCATTGATTGTTGCCCGAACCCGAAAACTGATCGCCGGAGAGTTTGGCGAAATGAATTTCCCCCAAAAGGAAAAACCCGAAAATATTTACGTTGCGCCCGCGAATATCGGTAAGTTGAAATCGTTTGATGATATTTTTGAGGCCTTAAAAATCAAAATGACTGCTTACCGCCCTTCGGCTTATATTCTTTCGGAGCGAAAAGCATCTGAAGAAAAGAAAATTAAAGCCATTGAAGACGAAGTTAAACGCGAAGGCTTTTTGGTAAAGATGATGTATATTTTGCTTGTTAAACGATTGGAATCGAGTTGGTTTTCTTTTAAAAAAACCGTTGAAAATATCCTTACACAACACCAAAACGCGCTCGATAAAGTCAATCTGTTTAACGAAAATAAAAAAGCGAAATTAGTTGTTTTAGCCGATTTGTCGGAAGAAGAGCAGGAAGACATACAGGATGCAGCTGCAGAACTCGGCATGGACGAAGAAATAACGCTTGGCAAGAAAAATCCTGTCGAACTCTCAAAAATCACCTCCATTCAGACATTCAAAAGAGACTTGGAAAGTGATGTAAACAAACTGAATCGTCTGCTCGAAAATCTCAAACTCTTCGAACAAAAATTCAACGAAAACGCGCTTTTTAATACTACACCCGATCTTAAGTTCGAAAAATTGATTGAGATTATCAATAAAAAACAACAACAAACGAACAAAAAAGTCCTGATTTTTACGGTCTTCTCCGATACGGCAAAATTCCTTTACGAACAACTCAAACAGAGAGGTTTTAAAAAACTTGCGTATGTTTCAGGAAGCGAAAGCGAAAGCTCGGATGAAAAAGTTGTTCGCAAAAATTTTGAGCCACTTTTACAGCGTTTTGCTCCCTACACCAAACTTTACAACGAAAAAGACTGGGCAGAACTCTACGAAAAAAGTAATAACGGCATCCCTGCCGTTGAAAAGAGTAACAACGGCATCCTTGCCGTTGAAAAAAGTAAAAACGGCATCCCTGCCGTTGAAATACCCTACAAAACTCCTTACGAAAAATGGCTCGAATTAGTCGAAAAACACGACCGCGATACATTTGCGAAAATCGCAAATCCGATTGACATCCTTGTGGCTACCGACTGCCTTTCGGAAGGTCAGAACTTGCAGGATTGCGACCTTGTCGTCAATTACGACATTCACTGGAATCCGGTGCGGCTGATTCAGCGCATGGGACGTATAGACCGTCTCGGATCGCCAAACAAAACCGTTTATGGCGTGAACTTCTGGCCTGCAAAGGACTATGACGATTACCTGAACCTGAAATCGCGCGTAGAAAACCGTATGGCAATCATGACGGTGGCAGGAACCGAAATGCCCGAAGACCTTACGCCCGAACTCAAAAGAATGGTCGAAGACAATCCGCTATTCTCAAAGCAAACCGAAAAAATGCTGCAACAAATGCAACTTACCTGGGACGATATTGAAGAAAGCGACAGCGCTGTTGGGCTTGACGACCTCTCACTCGAGCAGTTTAGACAAGAACTGTTTGATCTTTTCAAACAGAAAGAAGAATTTTTTAAGAACATTCCCAATGGCGTCTATACAGGTTTCCGTCAATCTACCGATTGGTTTCAAAAAGTAACAACGGCATCCCTGCCGTTGCAAAATCCTACCCAATCGCTTGTTGCCGTGCTGGGCTATCCCCGCAAACCCGACGACACCGACAAAAATCATGTCTATCAGGAAATCCGCCTGATGCACGCTTCCTGCCGTAACGGAGCGCCAAACGTTCAATTCCTGAAAAACGATATGGAGATACTTGCTTTCCTGCGTCATCACAAAATGGCCAACCGTCACGTACCCGAAAAAGTGGAAAAAGGCGATCCGCAAACCCTCAACGACCTTTCAAAAGCAATTTCCGACTGGATTAAAGCACAGGCGATGCCTGCCATAACTGATTCTCTTTGGGACGATATGCCACTTTTCCCTGAACAAAAGAAAATAGAAGATAAATATCAAAAAGAAAATTTCGATTTAATCACTTGGTTTGTAGTCTCTAAATAATTATATACAATGAATTTAAACATTTTCAATACCGATAATTTATTCAACGCAACAAACGCTTTTTTTGAAGAACTTGGCATACCGTTAAATTCGAATACAGCATTAAATCTTGATTTGCAAAATGTAGTTCTTTGCGATAGTTATAAAGACCGCGAGCCGTTTACGAATGTAATCGAAACTTATTTTGCAGGTCTCATTGACGACAATATTTTTCAGCCCGATCTGTTTAGCAATAAAATTTCTTACGAAGAAAGCGAAAACGTTTCAGGAAATTATAACGGATTACGTATGTATTCCCTGAAAATCAACAAGAAACCAACCCGTACCGAAATTGCGGAAATAACCCGCACTTTCAACCGAAAATCGTTATCAATGCCGGTCGCCCTACTGTTTCAATACCCACGTCTTTGCGGGCTTGACCCACGTCATTGCGGGCTTGACCCGCAATCTCCTATTTCTTCAGGAGATTCCGACTTTCGTCAGAATGACGGTGGTTACATCTCTCTTGCTCTTCCCGAACGCTTCCTCTACAAACAGACATGGCGACAAGGTGAAAAAGTCGGAAAAACCATTATCCTGCGCGACATCGATACCGTAAATACGCACCGTGGACATAAGGATATCCTCAAAAAACTGTCCGAACACAACGCCCGCAACTTCGACCAGCTAAACGAAGCATGGAAGAAAACGCTTGATATAAAAACCCTTAACGACGATTTCTACTACGCTTTGGCCGGCAAATACAACAAAAACGGCGTTTTAACAGTTGAAGGCTGGTATCAAAAGTGTTTCAACGATTTGAAAATCGATCTGACGCCTGCCGCAAAAATTCTCAAAAAAGAGCAGATAGACAATGCCGTTAAAAAAAGAAAAGCAAACGAAAACGACATTCGTGAGAAAGCGATCAGTGAAGCGATTGAAAACGAACTCAAACCGCAGGCAGTGATCCGTATCATCGTGCGCATGATGTTTATCTGGTTTATGAAGCAGAAAGGACTGATTGCAGACCGATTTTTTGAAAGGCAGTTTGCCACCGATTTTCTGAAAGGCGAAGACAAATATTACAACGCCGTGTTACAAAACCTCTTTTTCGCCGTGCTAAACAGAAAAATTGAAGAGCGCCGTTTTCGCAAACACAATCCTAAATACAAATACGATGCAGATTCTAACGACTACGGCGTATTTGATGTATTTCGTTTTCAAGATTTTTTCAAAAACGGCAAAGCAGACGAATTTTTGAATCGCACAAAAGAGATTCCATTTGTAAATGGCGGCTTATTCCAATGCCACGACTATAAATTTAAAGGCGGCGGTTCAGGTCAGGGCAGATATGAAGGCGAAAACGATGATAAAAATTACGTGATTGACGGATTCAGCGAAAACCCGAAAGACAGGGCAACCATCAGCGACCATGTAATCTTCGCGCTAATCGACATTTTCAACTCGTATGTCTGGACGATCGAAGAATCCACGCCTGAAGAGCAGGACATTGCCCTTGACCCCGAACTCCTGGGTACGGTCTTTGAAAACATTATCGGTACATACAACCCCGAATCGAAGGAAAATGCCCGCAAAGCCTCCGGCTCGTTCTATACCCCGAAGCCGATTGTGGATTACATGTGCCGCGAGAGCTTGCGGGAAGCGCTAAGTAACAACGGCATCCCTGCCGTTGTATTAGACGCTTTGTTTTCTGATACGAACATCGTTATCACAGACCAAAGCAGGGATGCTTTAGCTTCATTTTTCAATCCACATTCCGAAATTAACATTCACGAAGGCATCTTACCTCATTGGACGCAAGAAAATGTTTGGTTTTTTATAACTTTCCGTCTGGCAGATGCTATTCCAACTGTGATGGTTGAACAAATTAAAGAAGAACGCGAGAATTGGCTTAAAACTCACGACAAAAACAACCTTACACAAGAAGAAAAAATTGAATACTACAAACTGTTTTCAGAACGTACCGAAAATTTACTAAATGCCGGATATGGTTCGTGTGTGTTGAAAGTAGATAAAATTGCCAAAATAGTAGAAAACGCTTTATTGTATTTCAATCATCAACGATATGAATTAGATGAATATATTGTAATGCCAAACCATGTTCATTTATTGGTTAAACCTTTGGGTGATAATAAATTATCAGATATTTTACACTCATGGAAATCATTTACTGCCAACGAAATCAACAGTACGCTTAAACAAAAAGGACAACTTTGGATGCACGAATCATACGACCATATCGTAAGAAACGAAAAAGCGTTTTACGCAATAAGACAGTATATTAGTAACAACGGCTACCCAGTAGTTGCGTCTGCTAAAGGTAATGGCGGCATAGTATCAACGGCGTCCTTGCCTGTGAAAAACTCAATCCAAAGCAAGGATGATTTGGTTACAATGGCAATCCAAAGCAGGGATGCTTTGGTTACTATTGCAGCAATCACCGGTTTGAAGATTTTAGACCCAGCCTGCGGATCGGGCGCCTTCCCAATGGGAATGTTCAACCTGATGGTTCGGACTGTAGAAAAGTTACAGGAACACAAAACCACCTACAAAAACAAATTGGACATTATCCAAAACTGCATTTACGGCGTTGACATTCAAAATATTGCCATTGAAATCTCGAAACTGCGGTTTTTCATTTCGCTGCTTGTAGATTGCGAAATCCCAGAAAACATCGCCGACTTTGACGTGTTACCCAACCTCGAAACAAAATTTGCCGTTGCCAACACGCTTATAGGTATTGATTTGAAAGGCGGAGGTGATTTGTTTCAGGCAAATTTTATGGAAGAATGTCGCAAACTTACCGACATTTTCACGCCATTTACCACCTCTCGCACGCCTGCACAAAAAATGAAAATCAAAAACGAGTTTGAAACCGAAAAACAGCGTTTAATTGACCTTCTTGCTCAAAACAACTTCATTGGTAGCGAAATAAACAAAATTGCCGCATGGAATCCCTTTAATGTGTGCTATTGCTCATCGTTTTTTGACAGCGGTATTATGTTTGGGATACAAGACGGTTTTGATGTGGTAATTGGGAATCCGCCGTATCTAAAAGAGAGAGATAATGCACATATTTTTAATCCAATAAATAATTCCGATTTAGGGAAGAGTTATCATCAAGGAAAAATGGATTACTGGTATTACTTTCTTCATAAAAGTATTGATGTTGTCAAACAAAAAGGAATTATTGCTTTCATTACTTCACGTTATTGGTTAAATGGTCAAGGTGCAAAAAAATTAATTCAACGAATTAAAAATAATTTATCATTTATTAATGTGGTTGATATTGGAAAATTGAAAGTTTTTGACAATATAGCTGGACATCACATGATTCATATTTACAAAAAAGAAAACATTAATAATTTTATTTACAAGCAATTATTGAACGATATTGTCTTCGTGAAAGCAAATGAAAACTCTGAAAATTTGAAAATATTTGTTCTAAATAATAAAAATGTTTTTGTCAATGATGAGATTATTTTTACCGAAAAAGAAATAAAGATCAATTATCCGTATGTTTCAGAGAAAATTCTTAGAGAAATCAAAGATTCTATTTTTAATTGATGTTTTTAATCAGATAGATACAAGGAATAGGAATGAAAAGAGCTAAGGAAAGATTTAAAAGGTGGGCACAAAGAAAAATAAAAACGTTATTTTCTCCTCTTTTCGATCATAGTATAGAACAACTTACATATCACCATAGAGCCGAATATCTTAATAATCTCGCAGTGAATTCTAATGAATCAGGTATTTCAAATGCAAAATATTGTAATAATGAAATTATTGTCTCCCTGACTACTTATGACAGGCGTTTATATGATGTATACCTTGCTATTGAATCAATTATGCAGCAAACAATGAAGCCAAATAGAATCATCCTATGGCTTTCAAATGAATTAAAAAATGCCGATATTCCATTGGTGTTGCAAAAACAACAAAAGCGCGGTCTGGAAATAAGATATTGCAAAGACTTAAGATCATACAAGAAATTAATTCCCGCACTGGAAGCTTTCCCGGTTGATACAATCATAACTATTGATGACGATTGTTTGTATTATTTTGATCTTGTTGAAAATCTTGTAAATTCATATAAAAATAATCCAAATATAGTCTCATGTGCCAGAATGCATCGAATAAAACTCCTCAACAACAACACATTAGAAAAATATGCCAAATGGACTTGGAGGGATGATTCCTGTGACATTTCTCCGCTTGTTTTTCCAACCGGCGCAGGGGGTGTTTTATACCCACCCCGTTGTTTTAATCAAGAAGTTTTTAATGAAGACGTATTCTTTGACATTTGCAAATATGCAGACGATGTTTGGTTCAAAGCCATGGCTTTATTAAATAATGTTTTATCCAGAAAAATCTATACCCATAATAAAAACGGTGATGATTTCTTTACTAATAATAATATCCAAGATAACGCATTGTTTAAAATTAATGTTAATGAAGGAATGAATGACATTCAGTTAAAAGCGGTATTTGACAAGTACAATTTATACAATAAATTGACCAGTTTTTATAAACATGAATAACAATATTCAAACTCCTTTTTTTTCAATAATAGTTACAGCATTCAATTTAGAGAATTATATCAACCGATCAATAAATTCCATACTTGATCAGTCTTTTCAGGACTTTGAAATCATTGTTGTTAATGATGGTTCTACCGATAACACGGCTGCCATTATAGTTGAATATGCAAAACAAAACAATAAAATATCCATAATAAACCATCAAACTAATGAATCTCAGCATAATGCACGTATAGATGGTGTTGCTGCCGCCAATGGAAGATATATCCTATTTTTAGACGGTGATGATTACTATTTGGATAATGTATTCAAAATATTAATCGAAAATATTCATATGCACCCTGATTATGATTTTTATGAATTTGGCTATTGTGAATACCCGTCCGGAAGAATTGTTTTCCCGTTTTATACCGGAAATAACAGATTTCTGTCATTTTTTGATAATGTTTCCTATCCCAGTCACACGGTATGGAACAAAGTATATGATTCGGCTATTTTAAAAAAAGCATTTTCCTCTATGGATAAGATATTTATCAATAATGCACAGGATCTTTATGAATCAATTGTTATTTCTTTCTATGCAAAAAAAACAACCCAGATAAAAAAAATAATATATACTTATCAGATAGGAAGAGGTGTATCAACCACCTACAAAAACTATGATCAAACCATTGAATATTTACAGTCATTAAAAAAAGTATTTACACTTACAGAAATCTTCTTAAAAAAAAACAATCAAAATGTAAAACTAGATAATCTATATAATAGATTTCTAGATTT
>Ga0082212_10011487_pt1 | contig 11234 bp, 6 predicted proteins | sample TergutNt197P3_FD_71548 | JGI IMG/M metagenome (GOLD analysis project Ga0082212, IMG submission 71548) | Neocapritermes taracua P3 segment gut microbial communities from Petit-Saut dam, French Guiana - Nt197 P3 | ecosystem: Host-associated > Arthropoda: Insects > Digestive system > Gut ... | reverse complement strand
CGTCATAAAGAGAAAACACCCTATCGCACGCAATTTTCGTTCTCGCCTATTGTTGCAATGCCTATTGATACAAAGGACGCAAAGCCGATGCCCGATCTATCGACGTTCCAATGGTCGGTACTGTCGGACTCCTTGAAGCAAACGGCAAGCAACCAAATTCGGATGCTCACAGATCATTTAATTGTGCAATCGAACCAAGGAATAAAGGGAATTTGTTTCAAAGGTGTGTTGCCTGAAGATGGGTGTTCGACAATTTTGCTTTGTGCTGTCAGAGCATTGACGGAGCGCAAGTATCATGTCTTGTTGATTGACGCCCATCATCGACACATTGATTTGCCGCATCAGTTAAACCTATCGGGACACTGGGACACCGGAAATGCCGTCATTACCTTGAATGAATACCTTGGCATGTGGGTTTGGCAAGAATCGAGAACAGAAAAAGAAAACACGTCACTGTTGGCAGAAATTTTGGCAACGAACCGTGAAAACTATGATTTAATGCTACTGGACTGCGGAAGTTTGACCGAAAGTCCGCTTGTGGAATTTGCCGAATTGTGGAATCAAATTGAGCCGGATGGAGTCATTTTGGTTCCCAACATGAAACAACCGCAGGAAATATCCATGCCTCACATAGCGGACAGACTTCGGCAACACCAGATTCACTTGATCGGAATTGCCGAAAATCATGTTTAGGATGCCACACCGCTCTTTTTAGCGGCAACGGCAACAGCCTCGGCAACTGCCGGTGCAACGCTTCGGTTGAGCGGACTCGGAATAATGTACTCCGCACACAGTTCCGCGTCCGAAACAATATCGGCAATCGCCCTCGCCGCCGCAATTTTCATCTCGTCGTTGATGTCCCTTGCCCGAACGTCCAATGCCCCACGAAAAATGCCTGGAAACGCCAACACATTGTTAATCTGATTCGGAAAATCGCTCCGCCCCGTTCCCACCACTGCCGCTCCCGCCGTCTTTGCCTCGTCCGGCAAAATCTCCGGCACCGGATTTGCCATCGCAAAAATAATCGGTTGCGGATTCATACTTCTGACCATTTCCATATTGACGCTGTTTGGCGAGGAAAGACCGATAAACACATCCGATCCGCGCAGCACTTCGGCAAGCGTTCCTTTTTTTTGTTGCTGGTTCGTGATTGCCGCCATTGCCGCTTTTTCTGTGTTGAGGTTGTCACGACCTTGATAAATCGCTCCCTGACGGTCGCAGAGCACAACATTTTTCAAGCCCATTGCAACGAGTAATCGAATCACGGCAATTCCGGCAGCACCTGCCCCGTTTGTAACAACGGAAATTTCGTCGATTTTTTTGCCCGTCAGTTTGAGGGCGTTGAGCATTGCCGCCAGCGTAACAACTGCTGTGCCATGTTGATCGTCATGAAAAATTGGAATGTCGCAACACTGTTTGAGACGGCGTTCGATTTCAAAGCAGCGTGGAGCGGAGATGTCTTCCAAGTTGATTCCGCCAAAACTGCCCGAAATAAGGCGAATGGTATTGACAATTTCATCGACATCTTTGGATCGGATGCAAAGCGGGAAGGCATCGACATTGGCGAAGGCTTTGAATAGGGCGCATTTTCCTTCCATCACGGGCATACCGGCTTCGGGACCAATATCGCCGAGTCCGAGCACGGCTGTGCCATCGGTAATGACGGCAACTAGATTGCCTCGACGTGTCAGACCGTAACTTTTGGCGATGTCCTTCTGAATTTCAAGGCATGGCTCTGCAACGCCGGGAGTGTAGGCAAGCGAGAGATCGTCTTGCGTCTCCAAGGGCGAACGGCAAATGACTTCGATTTTGCCCTTCCATTCGTAATGTTTTTTCAGCGATTCTGCAGCGTAATCCATTGCGAGTCTCCGGTGATTATGCGGGGCATTATAGCATTTTCAGACATTTGGACAAGTTGAATGAAAATACGAAGCAGTAGGTGTGCAAACTTGTCGCCGCCGACAAGTTTGTCATAAACGTTCGAAAGGCATGATGCCGCCCGGCGGTCGAGTGCCTACCTTGTAAAGAACTTGTTAACGATCTGCTTCACACCTACCGCAGGTAGTCAATAGAGCCTTGACTTTTTGCTGGTCAGTGGTACAATCACACTTCTGTTTGGCGGGGGTTGGTTTCCGTCTCGGTGGAGTTGCGCTTGTTTGCAAAACTCCAAAACAGGGTTCGGCGTGCATTTGCGCTGGATAAAATTACAATCAGTTACAGTTAGAAGGGACTGCGAAAAGTACCTATTGTGTCCCCTTTTCGCCAAAAACATTATGAATGCCAGCGAAATACTGAAAATCGTTGATGCGATCCATCGAGATAAACGAATTGACAAAGAAATTGTCTTTTCCGGCGTTGAAGCAGCAATAGCAACGGCGGCACGAAAGCAGTACGGTGAAGGAATAGAGGTCGTCATTACGATTGACCGGCAGACGGGTGAAGTCAGCGGTACAAGGGACGGTACCCCCATCTCGCCCAGAGAAATGGGAGAACGCATCGGAGCACAAAGTGCCAAGCAAGTCATTATTCAGAAAATCAAAGAAGCCGAGCGTGATGCCATCTATGAAGAGCAACGTACTCAAATCGGGCAGATGATCGTTGGCAAGGTCGAGAAAATAGAAGGTGCCAGGCGTGGAAAAGATGCAGACGAACTCTTCCGGGACCCGGGAGCCGTTGTGGTTTCCATACCGGGTGCCGAAGCGGTGTTGCCTCGGAGCGAGCGGATGCCGGGCGAAATGTTCAACATTGGCGACCGGCTTCGGGGAATCGTTACGGATGTCAAAAAATCAGGGGCAAAGGTTCGCGTCGTGTTGAGCCGCATTCGACCGTCTTTCATTCAGGCACTGTTCGAACAGGAAATCCCTGAAATTCAGGATGCCGTCATTGAAATCAAGGGAATTGCCAGAGAACCCGGCTACCGAACCAAAATTGCCGTACACAGTAGCGATCAGCGGATTGATTGCGTGGGTGCTTGCATCGGCATGCGGGGAAGCCGGATCAAAAATGTTACGGACGAACTCAACAACGAGAGAATCGATGTCGTTCCGTGGCATCAAGACTTGCAAGTTTACATTCCGAATGCGTTGCGTCCTGCCGAAGTTGAGGAAGTAATCCTTTGCTCGATGCTTGGGCGTGCCGTCGTGCTGGTCAAACAGGATCAGCGGTCGCTGGCAATCGGCCGGAAGGGACAAAATGTCCGGCTTGCCAGCAAACTCGTCGGCTGGGACGTGGAAATTATGACCCGCGAAGAATTGGAAGCCGATTTAGAAAAAGCCGTGGAAGGTTACGGCTTGATTGAAGGAATCACTCCTGAATTGGCAGACCGTCTTGTCGGAGAAGGTTTTTTATCCTTTGATGACCTGTCGATTATCGAGCCAAACGACCTGATGCAAATGGGAGATTTGACCGAAGCGGCGGCAAATGCGATCATCGAACAGGCTGAACGCTATGCCGAGCAGGAAGAGGAGTACAAGGAGAACGCAACCAAAGAAGATTCGGCAGAGGGAACAGAGGGAACAGAGGAAAGCGAATCCGAGCCCGTCAACGATTAACGCACTGCAAATGGACGCGAAGAGGGGGGCGTGAAGCGGACGACGGGTTGGATGAGCAGTCGGCGTGGTCGATCTGCTCTTTGAGAATATGATAGAGGTGCCAAGTGACGAGGGCATCTTCACCGGCATATTCGGCAATCGCTTCCATGAAAACTTCATCCATCCGCTTTTGGTTCTTCCCCTTGCCGATCAACGTTTCAATCTTGGTCGTCTTGTGCTGCAAGTAATGCTCCGCCATATCATCCAGATTGTGCGTGGCTCCATTCCGCAGCAGATAGTCGGCAAGCATGGTATCGAAAGCAATTCCTTGCAACTGCACACCGGCATTTTTCAACACCACGCTGTCGTATTTGAGATTTTGTCCCACCTTTTGAATTTGCTGGTTTTCGAGAATGGAACGCAGTTGGTCTAGCGTTTGCAGCATAGGCAATGTCTGCGAGCCGAGCGGTGCACGGAAGGGCAAATACCATGCTTCGTGATCGTTCCAAGCAAAGGACATGCCGACGAGCAGGGTGTAGCGCGGCGAAGTAGCTTCGAATCGGTTCTCTATTGGAGCGGTTTCCGTATCGAAGGCAAAGAGCGATTGCTGCTCAAGTTGGGCGAAAAATTCGGCAAATTTTTCGGGCGTGTCGATGAGGTGGTAGGTGGGATTAAGGGTAGGTTGCCGACCGCCGGGCGGCAACGTTGTCCCCTCTCCCCCTGGGAGAGGGGTAGGGTGAGGGCTTTTTGCCTCTTCGCCATTCTCCCCCCTCACCCTAACCCTCTCCCCCAAAGGGGCGAGGGGACTTTGATCCAACTTCCCCATCAACGACTTGAATCCGAATCGCTGAAACAAAACACGCAACTTTTCCGCATCGAAACCGTTGTACGGTTGCCACTCCGCTTGAATCGGCACATCGGTTTTTAGCGTAACCAGTTGCCGACTTAAAAATGCCGATTCCTTACCGGCAATGAGGTATTCTTTTTTCTTGCCGGTAATCTTTTCAATGTTTTCATACACTCCTTCGAGCGTTCCGAATTGCTGCAACAGTTCCGTTGCCGTTTTCGGTCCGACCTTTGCCACGCCAGGTATGTTATCGGTCGAGTCGCCAACCAGCGATTGAAAGTCAATCACTTGATTGGGAGCGATTCCCCAATCGGCAAGCAGGTCTTCCGCTTTGTAAAAACTTTGCTTGCGCAGATTCAAGAGCGAAACATTGTCATTGATGAGTTGCCGACAGTCTTTATCACTGGTAACGATCACGCATTGCCATTGTTGCTCTGCGGTCAATCGGGCGACGGTTGCCATAATGTCATCGGCTTCGAATCCCGGCAGAGAAAGTTGCGAAATACCGAAGGCTTCGAGAATTTCGTGTACGAATCCGATTTGCGGTTTGAGATCGTCGGGCATTTCGCTTCGATTTGCCTTGTATTCGGTATAGAGTTCGGAGCGGAATGTTTGTCCCGGCAGATCGAAGGCGCAAACGAGGTCGTCTGGCTGGTGTCGTTCGATGAGAGCGAACAAATCTTTGGTGAATCCATAGACGGCACCGACGGGTTCGCCCATCGGACTGCTCATCGGCGGAAGAGCATGGAAAAGTTGGTACAACAGTCCATGTGCATCGAGAATAAATGTTGTTGGAGGGCGGTTTTCTAGCATGATAACGTCTATTTATAAATCAAATATCTATACCGAGTATGAGAACCGGTACGTCAATGTTTGATGTTCCCCGATGCTCCAAATCCCAGACAAATTGCTCAAAATAACTTACACCGCTACTCATTTCGTCTGCAAGGGCTTTTACCGGAACGATCTCAATCCCAACATCTATGTAACCGAGATTCTTGAATATCGTCATCTTGGCAGCAACGTTGTAAACCATAAACGAATACTTGCCAAACTGTACCTCAACTCCGAGTTTTTGTTTGACAAAATCCATTTCGCGAAATGCCCCTTTTCGCAAAGGCTTTGGTTGATAGCCTTTAACATAGTATTCCGTAGGATAGTTGCATGCTACGCGGACAGATTCCCACGCCTTGTCGGAAAACAGTTTCTTAAAATTATCATTTAATTCCCGTGGAGCGAAAAGCATTTTGCCGGACATCGTTTTTTCTTCACTTTCTTTCGTCTTACATGCATACGCATCGACGGATTCGATAATTTTGCAAACCTCTGCAAACAATTTTTGATAATTCTTTTGGACGGTTTCTTTCCCGCCGTTGAATGAGTATTCTCCAGCGATTTTCATTGTACAACCTCCTCTAACCATGTTCTTGGAATTTTCGATACTTTTTCGCGTCCCGTCGGTTGGTGAATTGGTTTGCCTAGCGGTCGGTAAGGCAATTTTCCTGAAAAGAGCAAATCCATCCGTTTTTTTGCTTCTTCGATATATTTTGGCTCACGTTCACATCCCATCGCCCGGCGGTCCAATTTGACCGCCGCAAGCATTGCCGAACCTACTCCGCTGAATGGATCAAGCACCCAGTCGTTCGGATTCGTCAATGCCAAAATACAACGTTCGACAAGTTCAATAGGAAATTGGCAAGGATGGAGTGTTTTTTCTGGATGATTCGCCTTGACATTGGGAATAGCCCACAATCCTGTTTCCCATTCGTGTAGCAACAACTTCCAAACATCGCTCGGATTTTTTCCTAGCGGATTGCCCGATGGAAGTCCGTACTTTGGTCCCGGTTTGAAATGGGTTTTGCCGGGATACTTCGAGGGGACCCGCACCGAATCGAGATTGAAAACATACTGGTCTCCCTTTGTGAACCAAAGCAGAGTTTCGTACCGACCGGAAAAACGGACGGAACAATGCAAACCGTGTTCAAATGTCCAAACGATTCGATTACGAAGTTTTAATCCCAATTTTTTGAAGAGCGGATAGAAGTACACGTCCAGTGGAAACACTTCTTTGTTATCAACACAATTCCCAACTTGCCAACAGAGTGAACCATTGGGAGCCAAAACTCGAATAAGTTGTTCGAGAATAGGTTCGAGCGTGTTAAGGTACTTTTCGAGGTTCGTCTGCGTTTCGTATTCTTTACCGATGTTATAAGGCGGCGACGTGATAATCAATGTCGCAAAATTAGAGGGACATGAGCGCAAAATATCCAGCGCATCGCCGCACGAAAACACAACATCCGATTCGGCAGAAAAATTTTTCTCTATTTTTTTATTCGTATCCTGCCCAAATAACATAATGCCACTCATTTTATCCTATTTTGAGGCGATTGTACAGACTCAAAACTGCTGTATGGCAATTACGCATCACTGTGTTCCCCAGTTCGGCATGGGCGGAAGATATTGGAAGGGATTCAAACGCCGCCAGTAAGGCGACGAACCCGGCTGCGGAGGTTGAGAAGGTTGAACCGGCACCTGTGTGTCAAACTGCACCGCCGCAACACGAATGTCGTCCAAATAGACCTCGCCGAAGCCATTCAGAGCAAAAAATACAAAATAATTACTGTCCGCCGGAACATTTCGATAAAAGGCAAACTCCCGCCACTCTCCCGTCGTATGCCGGAAACGCAGTGCCAACTCCTCGCCGCCCAAGGAATCGAAAATCATCAAACCGTCCACCGTTGATTCCAACGTCTGCGGAATGCGAATCCAACCATTTACGCAAATCATCTCTCCCATCCGCACCGCCATCGGCGGCGTTGCCACCCAAATCGGAACGGTCTCCAACTGCTTCGGTTTTTCCGAAGGATCAGGAGCCGCTGCCATCCGCAAACCCGATTGACCCGAACGTTTTGCCGACGGCGAAACACCAGCCCAAACATCGGCAACCCCCCGAACTTTATGCGACATGATTTCCCAACCCGCCTGTTCCAACGTCTGCATTTCCATGTCTCCGCCGGGCAAGCGATTCGCGCTTAATGTCCCGCCATTCGTCCGCTGATAGGCGGCGAGATAGAGCGGCAGGGTCGCAAACGATACCGATACCGGTGTCATGCACATATTCAAATCGTGTCGCGTTGCTTCCATCCACAATGACCGTCCAGCAAACCGCAGTCCCCGCGCTGCCCGCTCCGCTTGAAGATACGACCTCGCATAATCCGGCGGAGTCCGCTCCGCTAAATCTTTGGCAAGTGTCAAAGCGTCTTTGGTCGTGCGCAGCATCGACTCTTGTTCCGGCATCGCCACGAGCGGTAACTTGTCCTTCGGATGAGCGGGAATTGTTTTGGTCTCCTTTGCCTTCTTCAACGCCCCCAGAACTTGCTCCGTCATCGCAAGTTCCAACTCCACCAATCGGCATGCCAGATGGGCGGCTCGCGGTCCCATCAATTGGGCACGTTTCCCCACCGGCGCATAAATTGATGCCCCTTCTCCAAAAAAGATGAGCGAATTCAAACTTGCTTCGTCGAGTTCGATTTGCGTTCCGCCGGCAACACGTTCGGTCTTCATCGGCAACACACGCCCCGGCACAAGATGGTAGGCATCATACGTTTCTGGAATTCCCGGTATAACGTACCGGACGCTCCCCACGACGGCAGGACCGATTGCCGATTGATTGTGCCGCTCTTGCCACATTGGTACGAGGAGCCGAGACCGACCCGCCTGAATGATCGCACTGCTCACCAGCGGTTGATTCGACATTGCCGGTAAAGTCAAGGCTCGACCGGCGGAAAACCATTCTTCGACCAGTTGCAATTCCCAATTTGCCAATTCTAGCGCGGCGCGGCGGAATTCCGATTCTGCATCATTATTATTCAACGGCGTGTGCGAGGTGAACAAAATGCCGCGTGCGCCTGCTGCCAATGCAAAGTAAACCTGCATTTTGATCTGTTCGTAAGAGACGGCACAAATGAATGGCGGATTTCCCTCGAACATCGTCCACTGTTCGGTCAATCTCGGTGAAGGTTGCGTTTGGACGGTGCACCAAAAAGGAGTTTCTGGACGTGCCAACATCGGATATTCCCGCTGCCACGTATGCAGATCGAGTAAATCCAGTGAGGTGAACAGCGGCTCGCGGAACATCATCAAAATATCGGCAGTTCTGCTGTAATCATAGATTCCGCTCCGGGCAGTGCAGAGCAGCGGTCGGTTTTTGAGGCGGTCAGCAGTTTGCAATAACTGTGCCCGCTGGGCATCGGCAAGATGCCGCGATTGGGAACCTTCATTGCCGAGATTCCATATCAAGACGTTGTCGTAACTGGAATCAACCGTTGGAGTTGCACGACTGGCACCGGGCTCAAAAACTCGTGCCGACTCCAACTCGGTATTGCTTGGCGGCGGACAGATGAGCCAAATGCCGGCTTGCTGGGCTTCGTGCCGGAGTTCAAGGCTCGGCGGGTCTTTGAGCCAAACGGCATTGAACTTCAACTCACGGAGAAATTCGAGCGGCTCCCCACGATGTTCGATGGCACGGACACCGGTAGGAACATCGTCGAGGTACAAAATACCGTCATTGAATTGAATGGGTATCAAAGCGGCGGGAGACTCCGACAAGATGCCGCTGGTCAACACGTAACTCGCCGTATCCCCTTCGGAGAGGAACGTTCGCCGCTCGTCCGCACTTGCCAAAGCGGCAAGGAGGAGCATGCAGAACGGAAAAGGGGATAAACGCAGCGAGAACATATTGACGGGAGAAGGATACCAATTTCCAGTCGATAAGAAAAGAGCAAAAACAACAAAGAGCCGGGGGCTACGGCGAGTACACCTCCATCCCCGGCTCTTTGGTCGGACTCTGCATTGGAATCTCAGTGGTGTAATGCACGTTGTTGCGAATAACATCCGCTGGAAGGCTCTTGTGCTTCGCCTGTAATTTCGTCCACTCCTGTGCTCCTATCCAACGCACATCGCTTGCCGATTCCATCGCCCATTGACCGATTCCCATGATGGCATCACCCGCCTGAAGCCACGCTTGTTCGGCTGGACTCTCCTTCCGAACTGCATTTACTATGATTCCTCCATGAAATTTGTCAATAAATTTTTGGCACTGCTGTTCAAATTCCTGTTTCGGTATCGGTACATATTGAATTCCAAGATTATCCCAGACGCGTTTGTCCAAAGGAGCCAGCGACGAAGGCGGATGCGTTGGATTCGATGAGCGAATATCAGAGAGCGGAGGAGCCGATTCCCTATTCCCCAATGTTTGCGGCTCGGTTTGTACCATCCCTTGATCCGGCTGCTCCTGGGACTGCGCAGGCTCCGTCCCCGGCTCTTTATACGGCAAATCGACTTTCACCGTTCCGAGATCAATCATTTCGCCCGGTTCGAGATTGAGTTCCCGCTCAATGCCATACGGTCGATGAACCGGCATGTCGCCCGATGTTCGACCCGTCGGAACATATCGGTCTGGCAACTGAATTTTCGCACTGATGTTCTTGCCCGGCACAGCACGCAATACCGCTTTCCCCTCCGCATCGGTAACTGCCGAATCGGTTATCCGTTGATTGGTTGAGTTATAAACAATACTGCGGAATTGCAACACCATCTCCACCTTTTCATGCGTCATCGGTTTGCCGTCGGCATCGACAAGCGTTACCGAAACACTGGCAGGGGCTTTCAGTTTGAACTGCACCGTTTGTCCCGCCATCTCCGGCGTAATCGTTTCAATCGTGCTGTACTTCTTGTTGTCGTCATGCAAATAAAGCAGTCCCGTTTCTGACGTGATTGGGTTCAGGACGAAAGAGCCTTTGGTTTCTTGTGCCGGTTGTCTGTTAAACACATTGCCGCTCCCATGAATCCTGCCCTTGTGGAGGAGCAGATACGAGCCCAACTCCATCGGCGAGCCATCTTCGTTTTCCACTTCAACGAAAATCGGTGTTGGCAATGTTATGTTATACCGCTTGTCCTTGTCGGTTTTCGCAATCGAAAACGCCTGATTCCAATTCAATTTTTCATGTGGTTGCTGTTCCGCAAGTGTCGCTTCGACCGAATACTCGCCGGGTAGGAGGTAAATCTCGTACTCCCCCTCATCGTTGGTGTAGCAATATCGAATCACAAAAAGAGAGGCACCCACACGTTCATATCCATCAAATCTTGCATTGAGTTCTGGCGAAGCTGTTGCTGGTCGCTCAAACGGTGTCGAGAGAGCATCGGGACGCTTTATCCGCTGGGTGAACGTCAACTGATGTTTGGCGACCGGCGTACCATTGTTGTACGTAACCTTGCCGCGCAGGGGAACGCCCTCTTCCAACGTAATTTTCACCGGTTCCATGTTTTCACTGGCAACGAACGTAACCGGCTGCGAAACGAACCGCCGGTTAATTTTTTCCGACTCATCCCGATACCAGCCGCCTGATGGATAAACCATCACCGTTACGCCTGCGCCGGGAATGGTCGCATGTTGGATTCGAAATGTCCCCTTCTCCAACTCGTCTCCGCTACTCTGCCTACTCATGGCAAATGCACGTCCGTTTGTTTTTGCGTTATTTTTTATCGTGCTGTAATGAAGACCGTAGTACCGAAAGTCGGCGAGGGAACCGTTCGGCATGAAGACTTTGCCGTGAATATCGAGGAGCGGCGTATCCTGTGGAAGGTCATAAATGTCCTTTTGGATGTCCACTGCCGGTCGTTCCTTTCCGTCCGCACCGACGACGGGAATGCCCGACATCGCAGCGTGCATCCGTCTCGACGACTCGTCAGCCTTTTCGTGTGCGTCCTTGCGTAGTTTTGCCAGTTCTTCTTCTGAAGGAGCCAGCGACGGAGGCGCTACCCCCTCTCCCTCTGGGAGAGGGCTGGGGTGAGGGCTT
>Ga0082212_10011486_pt1 | contig 11234 bp, 6 predicted proteins | sample TergutNt197P3_FD_71548 | JGI IMG/M metagenome (GOLD analysis project Ga0082212, IMG submission 71548) | Neocapritermes taracua P3 segment gut microbial communities from Petit-Saut dam, French Guiana - Nt197 P3 | ecosystem: Host-associated > Arthropoda: Insects > Digestive system > Gut ... | reverse complement strand
AAGCGGTGGTATCTACCGAAACTGGGGTTTTCGGCATCGGCCTGAGACCTCCTCGTCAATGGCCCGCAGAGACAACCCTAGGATGCTACCAGGCAAGCAATAGTGAATGCCACAAGCCGCTAAGTAGAAGGCGGCCAGGTGTTGGGGGAGGTGCTCTTGGTGGTGACGTTGCTGGTGCTAGCCCACCTGACGGGCGGCGGCTCAACCGGCACCTGATGAGGTTCAGCGGGTCTGGGCCATTTTGAGCTGTGCACTAATACACAGTGTGTACCGTTTTGCTGGTTTTCTTAGCCGGATTTGGCAATAACCCTGTGGGACGTTCTGCCACTAGAGGGCATTGGGCCGATGCGACTGGCGCGCAGACCAGGGTGGCAAGGAGCCAGCCGCCGTCTTTTCACAGTGGATTCAGGCAGTTAATGCCTAGTTGCCTGGCTGCCAGGCTCAGAGTCCGGTCGCTGGTGACTAGGGCTGCCGCCTGGTCAACCTGGATCAAGGTAGCTAGGTGAATCGCGTCCAGCGACTTGACATGGGGTTCAATCAGTTCTGCCACCTTCAACACGGCGTCATCTAGGCTAACCAGTGCCACCTTGACAAGGACTGCCTCGGCCACTTTGGTTGGCAAGCCTTCGCGGCGCAGGGCGCGAGCGGTTTCCAAACGAAGCAGCTTTGACGAAAAAAGCGCTGCGCCATCTGCCAGCACGCTGTCCAACCAGCTACGAGCCAACTTGTTTCCACCGGGCAATAGCGCATGGAGCAAGATAGATGAATCGAGGTAGTACCGCATCAGCGGTCACCTTTGACCCACTGGACCAACTCATCTATCTGTTGGGTGGTGTACCGGCGGGGGGACTGTTCTTTAACTAGGTCCCAAGCCACTGGACCCGTTTCTGGCCTGGTGGCGCGGCCTTGACTGGCTGCAAGGTCCAAAGGGTCAATTGACTCAGGCGAAAACGGCACCACCTGCCACTTTGGCACTCCCCGCTCAGTGATAGTCACACTTTGTCCAGAAGCAGATACATGCTCCAGAACCTGTGCGGTTTGTTGGTTAAGCTCGCGCTTTGTCACGGTGGTCACATCCCTACTTTAGCTGAGATGAACTACATATGCACTACATGGCACTGATTGTGTGCCACCCCTTTCGCATTGTGTTCGGTGGCTGTGTAGGTCCCTATCACCTAGAGATTGACAGGGTTCAACCGTCTCGCAGCGTTGCATGGTAGCGTCGCGCCTCGCACCCGGCCACCAAATCGGGGCACTGGGGTGCCATTCCGCGGGTTACTCATCAGAGAAGTGTTCAAGAATTGCTTGACGAACTGCGGGCTGAAGGGTGAGGGCCTACATCGACTCATCGGCGGCGGCCAAGCTGGAACAACCCCGTCGCGGTGAGCCAGGTGGAGGCTGGAGCCGATTCACCTGACAGTATTTCCCCGTGGCCAAACTGCTCTACGTTTGCCATTGCCTGATCTAGGGCCGGCCCCAAATGGTGACCGAAATATCACGCAGGGTTCAACCCAAGTTAACTCAATGTTTACCAGCGGCCGCAACCATGGTGTTGCTAACTATGAGAGGACCAAAATGCGCACCAAACGTTACCGCGCACTAGCTGGAATCACCGGCCTGACCATTGCTTTTGCGGGACTAGCTGTCTCCACCACCGCCCAAGCTGCAACCATCGCCATCGTTGACATTCAAGGGACAGGTGCGACATCGCCCCTGGTAGGCCAAATAGTCACCACCGAAGGCGTGGTCACTGCGGTCTATGACTGGAGTGTCCAGCAAGGCGGCTACTACGGCTTCATCATCCAGACCCCCGGCAGTGGCGGGCAAACCAGTGTCACGGCTTTGACCGGCTCCAGTGCTGTTTTTGTCTACATTGGCGCAACCAACGCCATGGGTTGGCCCGCCAAGGGCGACCTAGTTGAGGTGACAGGCCGGGTTGATGAGTACAACGGTTCAGCCAACACCTTGACCGAGGTCAACCTCAGCGGTGTGGCTGGCAGCGGCTGGACCAAGATTGGCACAGCGGCGCAGCCCGCGCCGGTCGCCATCCCCTGGACTGAACTAAACAGCGACGCGCTGCGCGAGCGCATTGAATCAATGCTGTACCTCCCACCAGAGGGTTTCACCATCACAGACACCTATTCCGTTAACCAGAGTGCCCGGATTGGGTTGGCCTACGGTGACGGTCCTTTGATGCAACCAACCGATGTGGCAGCGGTCAGTGATGCGGCCGGCATCGCCGCCCAACAGGCAGAAAACGACGCCCGTTTTGTCTGGATGGACGATGGCGCGGTCACCAACTTCTTAGCTTCTGGCACCATTCCTTCACGTTCGGCCCTGCCCTGGGTGACGGCTGACGGCTTGATCCGGGTGGGCGCCAAGGTGACTTTGACTGAGCCAATGGTGCTTGAACCACGCGGCAACACCGCCAACACCACCGGTTTGGCCTGGCAGCTCAACCCGACCTACCGCTACCACATCTACGACAACCAATACCCAGCGGCTCCAGCCACACCCATGCCAGTGTCAATTGCGCCATCTAGGCCAGCCGCCCCGGAAGCTGTCAACACCACGGCAGATGGGGTCAGCGTTGCCACCTTCAACGTGTTGAACTACTTCACCACCACTGGGGTTGACTGGAACAGCACACACCCTGCGGACTGCACCTCTTACAACGCCTACGGCATCTCATCAGCTGGCTTTCCCGTCACGGTCAACACCTGCGCCAGTGGGGTTGGCCCGCGCGGCGCCTGGGATTCCGCCAACCTGCAGCGACAGCAAGACAAGATTGTGGCTGCCATTAACGGCCTAGACGCTTCGGTGGTTGGCTTGATGGAGGTTGAGAACTCGATTGCCATGGGTAAGACGGCCGATGCCGCGCTGGTCACCTTGGTAGGTGCCCTCAACAGTGCAGCGGGTAACGCCAAGTGGGATTATGTGCCCACACCGGCCGCGTTGCAGGCTCTGCCGAACCGCGATGTCATCAACGTGGCTTTGATCTACCAACCAGCTCAGGTCACACCGGTGGGTGCACCTGTGGCTCTGACCACCGAATCAGCCACTGGTGGCGCCTTCGCCAACGCCCGTGAGCCAATCGGCCAAGCCTTTGAGCCAGCCGGCGGTGGCGACAGCTTCTTTGTGGCCGTCAACCACTTCAAATCCAAAGGCTCATGCGCAATTCCCGGCGACACCGGATCCAGCGACATTCAAGGCGCCTGTAACGGTTCGCGCGTCAGGCAGGCAGACGCCCTGGCCACCTGGGTTGAAAACGTGGCCCTGCCCAGTTACACCACCAAGCCGGTGGAAGCCGCCGTGCTGCTGGGTGATTTCAACGCTTACACCCGCGAAGACCCCATTCTGAAGCTGGAAACCCATGGCTATGAAGACGTCAACCTGCTAGAAGGCAACCACAAACAGACCTACAGTTTTGATTCCAAGAACGGTTCGCTAGACCACATCCTGGTCAACCAGGCGGCTCAGGACCGGTTAGAGGGCCATGACATTTGGAACATCAACTCACCTGAGTCAATCGCCTTGGAGTACACCCGTTACCGCTACAACCGGACCGACTTCTACACGGCTGACGCCTACCGCTCTTCCGACCATGACCCCGCCAAGATTGGTTTGGCTGCGGCCGCCCCACCGGCTGGTCCCGATGAGCTGGTTTTCTTGACGGTTAATGACTTCCATGGGCGGATTGACCAAAACACTGCCGCCTATGCCTGCACCGTAGCCACCGAACAGGCCAAAGCCCCAGCCACCACCACTTTCATTGGGGCGGGTGATCTGATTGGGGCCTCGCTGTTCGCTTCGGCGCTTGATCAAGACCGGCCAACCCTGGATGTGCTTGGCGAATTAGGGATGGCGGCCTCGTCGGTTGGTAACCATGAGTTTGACCGGGGCTTGACTGACCTGGTTGGCCGTGTGATTGGCACCCCAGCCGGTACTGGCGATGCCCCTTACCCGTACCTGGCAGCCAATGCCTATTTCAAGGGCACCACCGTTCCTGCCTTCCGGGCTTCCACCACTTTGACAGTGGGCAGCCACAAGGTTGGGTTGATTGGCGCTGTGACCACCGAAACACCTGCTTTGGTCTCGCCTGCCGGGGTGGCTGCTGTGGACTTTGGCGACCCGGTCCAAGCCATCAACCGTGAGGCTGGTTTGTTGAAAGCCGCTGGGGCGGATGTGATTGTGGCCATCATTCATGACGGTTCATCTCAGGGCCAGGCAGACGGCACCATCAACGACGCCATGAGTGCATCAGCCGGTTTTGCCCGCCTGGTTGAACAGATTGACCCCTCGGTCAACGCTATTGTCAACGGTCACACCCACCAGGCTTACGCTTGGGCCGCTCCGCTGCCTGGCAGTTCGGACACCCGTCCGGTTGTCCAGGCGGCAGCCTATGGTGCCATTGTGGGCAAGATCACTTTAACTTTTGATGATCAAGGCGATCTGACCCACAGCCAGGAATTGATCCCACGTATGGCCGACGCCAGCGCTTGCGTAGGCAACCCGGTGGTGGATCAGGTCGAAACGATTGTCAACAACGCCCTAGCAGCCGCCACGGCTGAAGGCTCAAAGGTGGTTGGCGCGATTAGTGCCGACATCACCACAGCCTTTGCCAACGGCAGCTACTCAGGCCCGGCAGGCGCCTACACCGGTGGTACCCGCGATGACCGGGCTGCGGCATCGGCCATGGGGACACTGGTAGGCAACGCCTTGCGTGAAACTCTTGACCCGCTAGGTGGAGTGGACATTGGTGTGGTCAATCCTGGTGGGCTTAGGGCCGAGCTTTACTATTCAGCGGCCGGCAAGAACAACGGTGAGGTGACGGTGGCTGAAGCTCGCGCCGTGCTGCCGTTCGACAACACCCTGGCCATTGTGGAACTGACAGGGGCGCAACTGTTCACCATGCTTGCCCAGCAGTGGCAGCGCGATGCCGCAGGTGCGGTGCCATCACGGCCTTACCTGCAACTTGGCTTGTCTGACAACGTCACCTACACCTTCTTAGAGATCAATGACCCGGTCATTCCTGGCGCCAAGCTGGGCCAGATTACCTCTGTCACAGTCAATGGGGTGGAAGTAGATCCAGCAGCCACCTACAAGGTGGCCACCTTTAGCTTCTTGGCTGAAGGCGGCGACAACTTCTGGGTTTTCCAAGAATCTGCCAATGTGATTGACACCGGGCTGCTTGATTGGGAGGGCTGGCTGGCTTATTTCGAGGCAAACAAGGTTCCGCCACTTGCGCCCAATTTCCAGAACCAGGGTTGGGGAGTGGACGGTTTGCCGTCTGTCCCCGTCGAGGCTGGCAGCAGCTTTAGCTTTGACTTGTTCAACTTGAACGTCAGGTCGCTGGGGGCTTTAGAAACCACCAGTCTTGATGTGGTTGTGGGCAGCGGCGGCGCGGTTGCGGTGCCGGTGGTAGATGGGGCGGCCAGTGTTACTCTCACGGCCCCAGCCGCCGCAGGGGCTTACCAGATCACCATCACCAATCCGGTGACTGGCGCCAGCGTCAAACTACCGCTTCAAGTCAAAGCTACGTTTCCTTCCGATTTCAACGTGACGGTCAAGGTCAGCGGTTCGGCCAAACCCGGTGCCACCCTGACTGGTAAAGTCACAGGTCAGCCCGCCGGGGCGAGCGTCACCTATCAGTGGTTCAGGAACGGTTCGGCCATTGGTGGCGCTACGTCTGGTCTTTACAAGGTTCAGGCAGCCGATGCCGGAAAGACGTTGTCACTCAAGGTGACGGTGAAATCTGGCAACGTTACCAAGGTGGTGACCTCAAGCGGTGTCGCCGTGGCCAAACCAGCGGCGCCCACACCTAGTCCTACGCCCACGCCTACGGCACCCGGTGGACAAGCGGCCAAAGGTATGGCACAGATTGTGCTTTCTCCTTCGCTGGCCGGCGCCCTCTATGGCGATGTGCTGGCGGTTGACCAAACTGGGAATTTGTGGCGCTATCCCTCTTCGGCTTCTGGAGCCTTGGGGAAGGCAGCCAAGATCGGCACTGGATGGGGCGACCTAACGCTCTATGCGCCGGGAGACTGGGACAAAGACGGTACCAATGACCTGATCGCGGTTGATGAGATTAGCGGCAAGATGTACCTACTCCCAGGTACCGGTAAGGGTGGGATAGGCGCCAAGCGGCAGATCGGTCAAGGCTGGAGCGGCTACCGCGTGATCCCAGCTGGCGACCTAAACGGCGACGGTAACGTGGATTTGTTGGCAATAAAAGAAGCGACTGGGGATTTATATCTCTACGCTGGAAAAGGCGACGGCGGTTTCCAATATCCGTACCCTAAAGTGGGATATGGTTGGAAAGGCTTTGACCTTTATGCAGCCAGCGACGTTGACAAAGACGGTAAAGCCGACATTCTAAGTATTGACGCACAAGGCAACCTGTATTTCTATGCAGGCAAAGGCGATGGTACTTTCGCCAAGAAGATCAAAGTGGGTTATGGCTGGAAGGGTTACGACCTCTCGGCTGGGGCCGACTTGAACGGCAGCGGCATGGCCGACATAGTATCGCGGTTTTCGGACGGCACTTTGTACTTCTACGCTGCCAAAGGCGGCGGTCTCTTCAGCAAGAAAGTGCAGATAGGCACAGGTTTCTAGTCAAAACGGGCAGACATAGGAACAATCCGCTAGCCCATCTGAATGAATGGCGGGCGGGGACTGGGTGTGGCCACTCCCCGCCCGCCGGTGTTCACAAAAATGACCAAAACTGTTAACCAAGTGTTTGGCTGGAATTGCACAAGTGTTGGCGGACACTTTACTTGCCTGAGTAACAATAGTTTGAGGTGTGTGTGACCATGGAAACCAGAACGAGATGAATGATGCTGAGGAGAGGGAAATCGTTTGAGCAGGGGCGTTGACCACCTAAGCACCTCCGCGGCTGAAGAATCGTTTACCGACACCATTATTGCTGGCGGCGAGATTGCCCTAGACTTCCCCACAAGCCCAAAACAGCGCAAGCTGTTTTCTCAGCTGCCTTTTGGTGACAAGCTGTTTCGCCAGATCTCCTTTGGGGCTGGCGGCATCACAGTTGCCATCATGCTGGCTGTCGGTCTGTTCTTGTCGCTCAGGGCATCCAACGCGGTGCAAACAACGGGCTGGTCTTTCCTCGCCGAGCAAGCTTGGTCCCCAGAGACTCAGACCTTTGGTGTGGCGGCAGTGCTGTTCGGTACGGTCTCCATAGCTTGCATAGCCCTGTTCGTCAGCGTGCCCTTGTCGCTAGGCACAGCCTTGTTGCTCTCAGAGATAGTGGCCGGCAAGCTTCGTTCGTTCCTGGTTTCATTGGTTGACCTGATGGCAGCCGTGCCTAGCATTGTCTTTGGCCTTTGGGGAGTTTACTTCCTGCAAAGCGAGATAATCCCTGTGGCAAAGTGGATGTCCACCTGGTTGAGCTGGATTCCCATCTTCGCTGTGACTGATGCCGATGGAGTGCCTTTCACTGACGCTAGCGCTTTCACATCTTCAGCCTTTATTGCTGGCATTGTGGTGGGCCTGATGGTGGTGCCAACCCAAACCTCAATCATGCGCGAGGCCTTCGCTAGGGCGCCGATTGGTGAACGAGAAGGCGCCTATGCGCTGGGAGCCACCCGCTGGGGAATGATCCGTTCAGTGGTGCTGCCCTTCGGCAAAGGCGGCGTGATTGGCGGGGTCATGCTGGGACTAGGCCGGGCGCTGGGCGAGACCATAGCCGTGTACATGATCATTTCACCCATTTTCACCATCAACCCGCAAATCCTAAAGAGCGGCACCAATTCAGTTTCTGCTTTGATAGCCCTGCGCTACGGCGAGGCCAGCGAGTTTGGGCTCTCAGCCTTGATGGCTGCGGGACTTGTGCTTTTCTTGCTGACCTTGGTGATCAACTTTGTGGCTTCATCGATTGTGTCTCGCTCACGGTCAGGAGCGCAAAGCGATGACTGACTTCTTGACCAACCCTGTGCCAGTGGCCGGCTCTACCACCTGTCCCAATCAAGAGGGTCAAAGCGGGCCGCGTCGCCAAGTCCGTGGACCGACTGCTGGGCAACGTTTCAACCTGTTGGGAGCCTTGGGCGGGGGAGCGGCTCTAGCGTTCTTGCTGTTTGGCTGGTTTGCGCCGTTTAGTGGTGTGATTGGCTGGGTGGTGGTGGCCTACATAGCTTTTCTTGGGCTCTACGCTCTTTTGCTCTGGTTGGACGGCACTAAGAAAGAGGTGGCAGACCGGTTAGCTACTGCTCTGTTTACCACCGGTGGCGCCATTTTGTTTGGGGCGTTGGGTTTCATAGTGATCTACACTCTTTCGCGCGGTGTGCAGGCCCTGGTCCACGCTAATTTCTTCACCCAGACAATGGAATTCGCTGGACCGCTGGACCCATTGAGTTCTGGCGGAATAGCCCACGCGGTGGTGGGAACGCTGATTCAGATTTCCATCGCTTTGGTCGTGACAATTCCCTTGGGCATTGGAACGGCGGTCTTCTTGAATGAAGTTGGTGGTCGCTTCGCCAGATTTGTCCGCACCGTTTCTGATGCTATGACCGCCCTACCTTCGATTGTGGCTGGGCTGTTTGTCTATGCGGCTCTTATTCAAGGGCTGACGCACCAACGTTCGGGTTTTGCGGCATCGATCGCCATTAGCGTGATGATGTTGCCGATTGTGATTCGTTCAGCCGACGTGGTGCTGCGATTGGTGCCAGCCAACCTGCGTGAAGCCTCGTATGCCCTTGGGTCTTCAAGGTGGCGCACCGTGTGGGCAGTGGTGCTTCCCACCGCCCGTTCGGGCTTGGTCACGGCAGTCATTCTGGGTACCGCCCGTGGCATAGGCGAGACCAGTCCGGTCTTGCTAACCTCTGGAGTCACGGCCGCCATGAGCACCAATCCGTTCTCTGGCCCAATGATTTCTTTGCCCTTGCAGGTCTTCGACTTTGTCCGGTCGCCTGAACCAACCATGGTGGCTCGTGGCTTCGGCACAGCGGCAGTGCTGTTGACACTGGTTTTGTTGCTCTTCGCAGTGGCCAGGTTCTTAGGCGGCCGGCCGGCCGGCGAGCTGTCTAATCGTCAACGCCGGGCCGTGGCAGCGGCTTCAGCCCGTGATCTGAAACGCTTCACCAATCGGCTCGGTGTCAGTGGAGTGAACCAAAACCACCTAGTGAAAACAGGGGAGTCATTGTGAAGAACCATCGCTTTAGGCAACTACTTGTGGTGCTGAGTCTCTTGGTGCTTGAATCTGCCCTTTTCGTGGCAGCGCCAGCCCATGCTGAGACCTACTTCCCCATCACTGGCACTGGTTCGACTTGGTCCCAGAACGCTCTGGACCAGTGGCGCTCCAACGTGGCCAGAAACTACGCCATGACGGTCAACTACTCCGGTGTTGGTTCCAGCGCTGGGCGGCGTGACTTCATTCAAGGCACAGTCGATTTTGCCATCTCTGAGATCCCGTTCCAGGCTCAACCCGAAGATGGCTCGGCCTCAGAAAGGCCCGGTAATGCCTACGCCTACATGCCCATTGTGGCAGGTGGCACAAGCTTCATGTACCACCTGAAGATCGCTGGTAAGCGCGTGACCAATCTGCGGCTTGGAGGTGAAACCATCACCAAAATTTTCACTGGGGCAATCACCAAATGGAACGATCCGGCCATTCAAAAAGACAATCCCGGGTTGGCCATGCCGGACAAAACCATTGTCCCAGTTATTAGGTCGGACGGGTCTGGTACCAGCGCCCAGTTCACTTTGTGGATGTCCAAGCAGTACCCGTCTTTGTGGACTCGCGGCATGACTTCGCAGTTCCCCACTATCGGTAACGCCAAAGCCCAAAAAGGTTCAGACGGGGTGGCGGGCTACGTCTCACAGAACTACGGAGAAGGTGCTATCACCTACGTTGAGTACTCATACGCCAAGAAGGCCGGTTTTCCGGTGGCCAAAGTCCTCAACAAGGCCAACTACTATGTTGAACCAACCGCCTCCTCAGTGGCCGTAGCCCTGATGAAGGCCAAGATCAACACCAATAAGTCTTCGCCGGATTACCTGACCCAGATTTTGGACGATGTTTACAACAACACCGATCCGCGCAGTTATCCACTTTCGAGTTATTCCTATCTGATTGTGCCCACTGAGGTGGCAGGAATATTCAACACTGACAAGGGGAAAACCCTAGGTGCTTTTGCCCGTTATGTGCTGTGTGAAGGACAGCAGCAAGCCGACACCCTGGGCTATTCTCCGTTGCCAATGAACCTGGTGATAGCCGGGTCGGACCAGATCAAGCTAATCCCAGGTGCCGGCAACACTGGCATTGACACCAACAAATGCAACAACCCCACTTTCAAGCCAGGCGATTCCCCCACCAAGAACCAACTGGCTCAGACAGCGCCGCAGCCAGCGGCTTGCGACAAAGCAGGCGCCACTCAGTGCACCACTGGTACGGCTGGCGCCAAGGAAGAAACCCAGGCGTCTGGCGGCAACCAGGGAGGCGGGGGCGGCCAGTCTGGAGCTAATGGACCTGGCACTGGTGATAAAGACACCTCGGGTCAGGGCTCTGGCGGTGGCGGTAGCTCCGGTGGCGGTGGCTCCGGGGGCGGCAGTGATCCTTCTGGTCAAGGTCCAGGAACCGAAAACAGCGATGGGACAGGTGCTGGATCGGGCAGCGACCAGAGCCCTGGTGCTGAATCATCCAATGGCTCCAGTTCCAACTCAGGCTCCGGATCATCTACCTACGAAAATGACGACGACTTCGCCTCCACCTACGACCAGAGCGAAGAGGAGTTCTTGGGATATGACGAAAACGGCGTTCCGTTCTCAGGTGGACAAGCCGCCAACGCTGGGGCTGGCCAGGTGGCAGTTGCTCAGCCATTCAGCTTGCCAGCATCAGAAGATGCGGTGGCCAACCGCCTCATGGCAGCCTCGGCCTTTTTGCTGATTGGCGCGGTGGCCACGCCACCGCTGATCTGGCGGCGTCTAAAGAAAGGAAAAGCCGATGCAGCAGTCCGCTAGTTCTAAGTCGGCTCACTGGTCCACCAGGCTAAGCCGTGTGCTGGTTATCTCTGGTGCACTGTTGCTGATTGTTGGATTTACCCCAATCGTCAAGACCGAGCCTGCTGGGGCAGCCCCAGCCTCGACTGCCAAGACCGTCACGGCGGCCGCTTATGACCCGGACTATCAAAATGCCCCTTTCCCTGACTTGGCAGTGACTGTCTCTCAGACCACCGACTTGATGGCACAGGGCATCCAGGTCCGTTGGGGCGGGGGCAAGCAAT
>Ga0082212_10011485_pt1 | contig 11235 bp, 14 predicted proteins | sample TergutNt197P3_FD_71548 | JGI IMG/M metagenome (GOLD analysis project Ga0082212, IMG submission 71548) | Neocapritermes taracua P3 segment gut microbial communities from Petit-Saut dam, French Guiana - Nt197 P3 | ecosystem: Host-associated > Arthropoda: Insects > Digestive system > Gut ... | reverse complement strand
CGCTGCCATCGCCGACTGTGCAGGCGATTGTTATTTCGTCGCGTTTTATTATTTTTGGATTTATGTAAATTCCCCCTTTTAATCTGTTCGTGAATTTCATTATCATTTCATCGACGCTCACTACATATGGCGTCAAGCCTTGTTTCCTGTATTCGCTCGGCGATAAGCCGTACATCTGTTTGAACCCCCGCGAAAATGACTGCGCCGAATCATACCCGCAATCCAAACCGATGCTGATGATTGATTTATCGGTCGCGGCAAGGTCAGCGCAAGCGGCTTGAAGCCGTCTATCGCGGACATGAGCAGCGATGGTTTTGCCGACTATAACGGAAAACATACGATGAAAATAATACGGTGAAAAGTTGAATTTTTTCGCGATAGTCTTGAAACTGATAGGTTCGTCCAAATTGTTGTCGATATATTCAAGAGCTTCTTTTATTTTGGCAAAATTGCTCAATATCCTCTCCCTCCGTTTCTGAATTACGTAGCTACGGTTATATTATACCAAAAAGATTCTGGTATGTCTTAACATTTCTTGCTTATTTTCATTTTTTTGTTTTGAAAAAAATACAATTATATGATATAATATTATAGATTTTAATTAATGAGGGAGTCCGCACATGGCAAACGGAAAAATATACGATACTATCGAAAAAATGGAGCCGATAAATAAAGGTTTATCGGGAGATAAAAAATATTGCGCCACGGTTTGTGACGGCACAAAATATCTGTTGCGTATTATGCCGATTGAAAAATATGAAACATGGAAAAATTTATTTGCAATGCTTGAGCGAGTTGCCGCTCTCGGCGTTCCAATGTGCAAGTCTGTGGAGCTTGGCACTTGCGACGATGGCTTTTATGTGATGCAAGACTGGATTGACGGCAAAGATTTATTCGCAGTGTTGCCGATTTTATCTGAATCGGAGCAGTATGTTTTAGGCGTGAAAACGGGAGAAGTATTACGAGTAATCCATTCGATTCCCGCACCGGAAAATCAAGAAGAATGGTTGGAACGATTTAGCCGTATAATTGACGATAAGATGAAAAGGTATCATGAGTGTGAAATTAAAGTTGACGGCGGCGAGAATTTTATAAATTATATCGAGCAAAATCTCGGATTGCTTGAAAACCGTCCGCAATGTTTCCAGCACGGCGATTATCATGTGGGAAACATAATTATGGAACGAGGCGAATTGAAAATCATCGACTTCGACCGCTATACTTTCAGCGATCCATGGCTGGAATTTAACCGCGTTGTATGGGGGGCGAAGGTAAGTCCGCATTTCGCTACAGGACAAATACGCGGATATTTCGGCGGCGAACCTCCGGCGGAATTTTTTAAACTGATGGCACTTTATATTGCCACCTATCAGCTTGGTCATGTCAGTTGGGCTCAGAAGTTTGGAGAAAGTGCTATGGATGCTGCCAAAAAGGACAACGAAGAAACTCTGCAATGGTTCGACAACATGAACAACCCCATGCCAACATGGTATCTCAAAAATTTTCATGTTCAACGGATTGACGGAATACCATGCAGAACAAGCGAACTTTTCGATTTTTCGTTTCTGAAAGAATATGGGAAAGTATTCAAAGTGTTCGATAATCAGGATTCCGGTTGTATCTGCTTCGGCGTGTCAGACGGTAAAAACAAGTATTTTATTAAGTTTGCGGGTGTGAAAACGATGAGGCATCATCAGCACTCTCATATCCCCGACGCTATTGACAGATTGAAAGCCGCCGTTCCGAAATATATAGAAATGGCACACCCTTTATTGATTCGTTTTATCGAGGCGAAAGAAGCCGGCGGCGGATATATGTCGGTATTCGATTGGTTTGACGGCGAGAGTTTCAGCGTTGAAATACCTGCGCTTCACGAAAAATATTTAGCTTTGCCGACAGATAAAAAATTATCAATATATGAAAGAATATTACAATTTCATGAGCATGTAGATGAGTGCAACTATGTGGCGGTAGACTTCAACGATTACAGCGTTCTGTATAATTTTGATACAGACGAATTAAGAATCTGCGATATTGATTTTTACGCCAAGCAACCATATATTAATGGTTTCGGCAAATCTTTGGGCGACTATATGCTTATGTCGCCGGAAGAACAAAGAGTTGCCGGGGTATTGGACGAAATTACGAATGTTTACAGAATGGGCGCAACGGCTTTCATGTTATTTTCAAATTATGACCGTTCTCCGGAAGCGTGGACGTTAAGTAAAGTTCTGTATGATGTTGTGAAAAAAGCTGTAAGCGACGCAAAAGCTGATCGGCAGCGGTCGATTAAGCAATTTATTGAGGAATGGAGAGCGGCAAAATGTTGATCAGATTGGCAGCGTCTGAAGATAAACCCGTATGGCTGGCATTATCTCAGGAATATGATAAATGTATCAACGATTTAAAATTATGGTATGACGGATTCGACGAATACATGGATAATAAAATCAGAAAAAACGCCGCAGTCATCGCCGTTGACAGAATGAGCGGACGCTGTAACGGTTTGATAGCTTTTTCAAAAGTCTTTAATAGAATTACTTTTTTTGGTATCAGCGAAAATGCGGATTTCGCAGAAACCGCGAATCGTTTATTGACTGTCGCATTGCGCCAGCTTAATACAAATAAAGACATCTCCGCAATCCTACCCGAAGGCGTATGCCCGATGTTGAAAAAAATTATATCTGTATGTGAGAAACATGGTTTTGTTATAGCAAACGACGAGATTATTCAAGGCGTGAATCATCATAATCTTGTAAGACGTGCTACGGGTGAAAAACGCGGCAGAAGTTTTCATTATAATTATGATAATTACGATAAGAAGTCGCAAAAAGAGTTTTGCCCGGCTTGTAATGCCGAGCCTATGCCGGACGGTCAAATAGACATTGCCGAACTTGAATATTCGTGGGCGACAGCGGAATACCCCGGACAAGGCAGGCTATTCGGAAAAATGCACATACTCGCGAAAATGCACGTCGTTGATTTCGAGGAAATGCCACCTGATGAAATGACTGGCTTCATGCGGGATGTTCAGATAGTCGGCAAGGCGTTGCATAAAGTTACCGGCGCGGTAAAAATCAACTATGAAATCCATGCGAACAGCGGACCGCATATACATATTCATTTATTCCCGCGTTATCTCGATGATGATTTTCCAAGCGCACCGATTGATTATCGGGTGAGCGAACCGGCTCCGTATGAAAATTATGAAGAATACTTGTGGTTTATTGAACGAATACGGAAGGAATTGAAATCGGAAGGAAAAGCATCATCACGATACAACATACGCAATCAATGCAACACACAAACGGCATGATTGGTTCGTGGACGGATTGGGAGTTGACAGATTTAGGAAAAGAACACGCTGAGAACATCGGGCGAAAGCTATCCGCCGAATTGAAAGGTCAAGCATATAAAATCTATTCGTCCGATTTAATTCGCGCAAGGCAAACCGCCGAACCGCTTGCCCGATATATGGGCATTGAAATTAAATACCGTGAAAAACTACGCGAAATCAATTTTGGCGAAGCAATAGGCAAAAGCAAGCAATGGGCGCAGGAGAACAGGTTGACGATAAATTCCATAGATGAGCCTGAGTTTCACGGAGCGGAAACATGGCGTGAGTTGTGGAATCGGGTGGAATCCGTTTGCCGTGATATTATCGCGGGCGAAGCGGAAAATATCATACTCGTTTCGCACGGCGGCGCATTGGCAGTCTGGCATCAAGGCTTGTTCGGTTTTGATTTCCGTGATTGCAAAATTGGTCCGGCCGGCGGCGTGTCGTTTTTCAAGATAACCGACGATGGCGAACGCATTATACAACGCTTAAATGATTTATCATATATTGAGAGGTAGAACACATGGGAGATATGATTAACCACTATGATACGCTCATCGACGAAAACAACGATCCTGTCCATGACCCGGAGTCGTTGAAAGTTTACATGGATAAATGGGACGGCGAGCCGTTTATTGAGACTTTGCAGCTTGCATCGCATAAATCCGTACTTGAAATAGGTGTGGGAACAGGACGACTTGCCGTGCGGGTTTGCGGTAAATGCAGGGATTTTACCGGCATTGATATTTCGCCGAAAACTGTAGAGCGGGCAAAAGAAAATCTGCGGGATTACTCGAATATCCGCTTAATATGCGGAGATTATATTATCTATCCGTTCACTGAAAATTTCGATGTGATTTATTCATCGCTTACATTCATGCACATACAAGATAAGAAAAAAGCCATGCAAAAAACGGCGGATTTATTGAATCCAGACGGAAAGTTTATATTGTCCATCAGTAAAGAACAACAAACCATGCTTGATTTTGGCAATAGGCAGTTTGAGGTTTATCCTGATAAGCCAGAAAATATAATTTCGTTGTTGGGCGAAGCAGGATTGACAATAGAAAAGCAATTTGAAACAGAATTTGCCGTGATATTTACGGCGCGAAAATTTTTAGGAGAATGCGAGATTACAACGATTTTTATTTGAGAAAATTAAGGTAATGATATGAAATTAATTTACGGAACGACGAATAAAGCGAAAATCGAGTTTATGAAAAAGCGTGTTGAACCGCTTGGTATTGAGCTTTTAAGTCTTGAAGATGTAAACGCGCCAAAACTTCGTATAGACGAAAACGGCAACAGTCCTCTTGAAAACGCAAAAATCAAGGCGCTGGCGTATTATGAAGCCTTGAAAATGCCGTTATTTTCCTGCGACAGCGGTTTGTATATCGACGGTCTTGACGATGCCCGGCAACCCGGAATTAACGTCCGTGGACTTCACGACCATATGAACGATGATGACACCAGAGCGTATTATTCGTCTTTGGCTGCCGAATTTGGCGGAAAAATGACGGCAAGGTATAAAAACGCTATTTGCCTTATACTTGATGAAACGCGGATTTATGAATACATAGGCGACGATATTGCGAGCGAACCGTTTTGGCTTGTATCAAAACCTCATGAGAAGCGCAATGAAGGTTTTCCGCTTGACTGCATATCGGTACATATAGAAAGCGGAAAATATTATTATGATATAGATGGCTACGGCGAAAAATATTTAGAAGCGGATAATGGATTCACGGCGTTTTTCAAAAGAGTATTGGAAGGAAATGTTGTTTAATGGGAATAAATCTTGATGAAACAATCAAAGAATTTAACGAGGATTATGAATCCAACCCTAATGCCGTAAAAAAGGGCGTTGCGCTGTTCAAAAGCGGCGCAGTGGAGTATCAGCCGTATGATGAGGGAATAATCAGTTTTTATGCCAAAGTCCCTGACGAGAATAGTTCCGTCAAGCATACGGTTAAAATTCAAGTTTATAAAGGAAGCGGAAGATTTGTTGACGGGAATTGCACCTGCAAACCTAACAGGGAAGATAAATTGTTATGCAAACATATTGTTGCGGCAACTCTAACGATACAAAATGAAATGAACGCTGTAAATGAGGAAGAATGAAAATATGAGTCTGTCCATCGAACAAATAAATACATTAAACGAACACTATTCGATGAATTTCAATAAATTTAAACTATTGCGTGACGGCGGTAGCACATCGTATGCCGCGTTTGCGGGAAGTGAGCGATATTTTTTGCGTGTTCTGAAACCCGCATATTTTGATACGGCAATCGCAGGGGCAGATATTCAAGTGTTTTTACAGGAGCAGGGCTTTCCTGTGCCACCCGTCATTTTCACAAAAGATAACCTGAATTATGTCAAGACAGATAACGGTTTGTATATCCTATATGAGTTCATTGAGGGAAAAGAATCTAACCCGCGAAAAGACGCGGAGAAAATCGGCGCGTTAATGGGTAAACTCCACCGCACTATGAAAAACTACTCCGGGAAACTTATCAAACGCGACAAATATTTTTATATAGACAGATATATCGAAATTTTAAAGCGAAAACAATACCCGAAAAGCGATGAATTTGAGGCATACGGCGATGCCCTTTGGGAAAAGATCAGGGATTTACCGAGAGGGTATTGCCACGGTGATATGTATTGCGGCAACATACACAAAACGGCTGACGGGAAATTATATGTGCTGGATTTTGATTCATCATGCGAAGGTTTTCCTATGTACGACCCGGCTTTGATATGCAATCAGACAAATTATTTCGATTTTGACGATAGCGGATATAACAAATCGAAAAAGATTCTATCGCGGTTTCTGCCGGAATATCTAAAATATAATTCTCTCAATCAAAAAGAAATAGACGTTTTCTATGACCTCATAGCTCTATATCATTTCGCTTTACAAGCGACGATTATAGAGTTATACGGTATTGACTGTGTAGATAACGCTTTCTTGGACAAGCAGCTTGACTGGCTGTATAGATGGCGTGAACAATGTGCAAAGTTTAAAGAATTATAATTAATCTTAATTTTTATCACACATTTTGCGGGGTGAAATAAAAAAATGCCTAAATTACCAAATACGCTTATAGTCCTGCCGTATGACCCGAACTGGAAAATTGAATTTGAACGAATCCGCGATTATTTGATGGAGCAAATCGGCGATTTGGTTGTCGAAATCAAACACGGCGGCAGCACTTCGGTTCCGGGGCTGTGCGCCAAACCTATCATTGATATTTTCGCCATGATGGAATCATACGATATTTTCCCGGAAATCGTTGCGCGTCTTGAAAAAATCGGGTTTGTTCACGAGGGCGACGGCGGCATAAAAGACCGCGAAGTGTTCAAACGGATAATCCCTGATGATTTCATGAACTATCATTTTTATGTATGCCCCAAAGACAGCGAGGAAAACCGCCGGCATACCATATTCAGAAACGCATTGCTCAACGACAAAAATATTGCCGACGAATACGGCAAATTAAAAATGCGGCTGATTGAGGAAGTGAACGGCGACAGGGTTCTTTATACGAACTCAAAGACTGACTTCATTCTTGGAGTGATTAATAATGCCATGCGAGAAAATGAATTTTGGTTTGCGCTCGACAAACTCGTTGCAGAATCGAAAATCATTATCGACCGTCCGAAAGGTAGCCGTCACCCGAAATACCCGGATTGCATATATCCTGTCGATTACGGTTATCTCGAAAACACATCGTCAATGGACGGTAACGGGATTGACGTTTGGAAAGGCAAGGACGGCGATTATATCGACGCTATCATTTGCACGGTGGATTTGTTGAAAAGGGACAGCGAAATAAAAATCTTAATCGGTTGCTCCGAAGAAGAAAAACGGCTTGTAATGCCTGACAATGAATTTATGAAAGGTATTTTAATACGGAGGATACGAAATGAAATATGATTTTAAATTGGATTGCGGCGATAAAAATATTGGCACCGTATATTTGCCTGATAAATATGACGGCAAATTACCGGTAATAATTTATTCCCACGGTTGGGGTGGAAACCGTAATTTAGGAGCGGTTTTACAAAAACTGCTTGTAAAAGATATTGCATTGGTGACTTTCGATTATTACGGCTGCGGCGAAACAGGCGGGGATTACAGTAAAATGACTTACAGGCGTTGGAAAGAAAATCTGAGCGATATTACGAACTGGGTGGTTGAACAACCCTATGCGGATTTAAACAGGATAGGCTGTTACGGATTCAGTTCAGGATCAACAGCGGCTTTTCGCTTGGCGGCAGAAGATAACCGGATAAAATATATCATATCTGTCGGAACCGCTATTAGTGTGCATATAGGCATGGGCGACGGCGGCCCCGCGAAACTTTTATCCGATAATTTTGAATTGTTGCAGGCTGGCGGAACGGTTCAATTATTCGGGGTTGATTTTCCGCTTGATTTTTATCTTGATACAGTCAGCAATGCGCCGATTCATAAACATATATTGGGGAATGTTAAATGTCCCACATTGTTTTTACAGGGATTGAGCGACAATACTTTCAGATGTGCAGACGCCAGAATGGGGTATGATGTTTTAAAACGCGAAAATGTTCCCGTTAAGATTATCGAAATCACAAACGGGGATCACGGATTAAATAATGTAGCCGATGAAGCGGGAAAAGCAGTATTGGATTGGCTAGGAGAAAATACGTTAATATAAAAATATATTTTAATATTGGTTGATGATAAGGAAATATAAATGGAAATAGTGCATGAAATAGATTTACAGACGATGATACCCTCAGCGAACCGTAAAGACAGGCCTGTGACAGCCAGCAACAGAAAACAAAAAGCAACTTTTTCAAATGGGGAACTCACAATAACCGCTCCCGGAGACCTCGAATGTATGCAGACAACAGAAAGTTATTCGTTCCCTCTGCGTATTGATATAACCGCAAAAACAAACGGCAGCAATATCCGCCTGTATTACAAAGAGGGCAGAATTATTCTAAACTGGGAAATAAATAAAGACGACTTACGGATACACGATATAATTACGGGAAAAGGTTCCGGACATTACGGCGGTGGACGCGTACCCGAAAATGAATATATTGACATAACATGGATTATAGACAGAAATGAAATGCTGGTTTTAGTGAACGAAGAACTGCGTCATATCGGGGACGAATACCCGTACATGACTTCGCGTGCGGTCATACAAAATAAAAAGATAAGAGAACCAGTCAGGATTTCGGCCGCACATGGCAGCACGGTCACTGTCAAATCATTGAAAGTGACAGAACTGGAATAGAAAAAAATGAGGCAATGATTATGCAAGTTAATATAGCAAACCATGAATGTACGATAATATGGGACGGAGTGTATTATTTTGCTCTGTCTGATTATCCGAATATATCGACTTGGGAGCTAAAAAAGCTTCTTGCGTTCATGGATTACGAAAAAATACACGGTAGAGAAACAGAGATAATATGCGAAAATAAAGATATATTGATTGCGGTCAATAATGCCATCGCCAGTCCCGAAACGGTTGAGCATGCTTTGCTTCCGGCAAAAATCACCGAATGCACCGCCTGTAAGCAGCACTGCTGCCTGACGGAATATGTCTGTCATACGGGAATTCCTGAAAACGCGAAGAAAATATTGACGGGAGGGAAGTTGTTGTCGGCTGTAAAAGCGTCTGGTAAAACATCCGATGAACTTGTTTCGGATAAACGCAATGCCGCCGGAGACCCGGCTGATTATTTTGATTATATCATGTTTGCATGGGGCAACTGTCAGGCGGGCGACCGCCTTGTTATGGAGAGGAATTTCAACGAAAATATAAATTACGAGGAATTTGTTGAAGCATTGGATAATAATTTCAGCCCCGGAGTACGCTTTTATTTTCGGCATAAAGATATTGTCCGGCACCCCGGATATGTGTTCGACGGCTATCATCCGGCGAAGATAAAAGATGAACTTATTCTTTCTGATTATTTGTATGCCTGTATAATACCGGAGCAGTACAAAAGTGAGTTTGAGAATCTGATTCAACCGGAAATAGCGGATAAAATCTGTTATATCCCGCAAAACGGTCTTGGATTATGGGATTGGTCGGAAAAAGTCTATGATCTTGTGGAAAGGATTAATATATAATGATAACATATAAAAAAGTCGATAAAACATATTTCCCGCAATACGACAGCATACCTATGCGTGTGAATGTTAAAAGCTACTATAAAATCGAAAAGATAAACCGTGGGTTAGGAGGGTTTACTCTTGTAGAAACTCCCGTAGAAAAGCCGTATATAAAAGATTTTTGTATCGGAGACGATGAAACGGTTGCACGTTGGGAGCGTTTTGGATTATCTCATTGGGCGTTTTTCATGGCGTTTGACGGTGAACGCCCGGTTGGAGCTGCCGCTGTCGCTTCACGCAGCAAAACTGCCGATATGCTTGAAGGAAGAGATGACCTTGCCGTACTATGGGATATTCGGGTTGACGAGGCATATAAACATCAAGGCGTAGGTCAGTCACTATTTGATATGGCGGTAAATTGGTCGCGTGAACAGAAACTCGTGCAGATGAAAATCGAATGCCAGAACAACAATGTCCCCGCAGTAAAGTTTTATCACAAGCAAGGCGCGGTCCTGTCCGTGATAAATGAATACGCATATTACAACGAGTCGGAATACAGGCATGAAACGATGTTTATATGGTTTTTGGATTTATGAAAAATGATAGGTGCATGATGCAAATATTAGTTGACGCTGACGCCTGCCCGGTCAAACAAATTATCGTCAGGCTGGCAAAACAATATAACATTCCCGTTACCATGCTGATTGACACGTCCCATGAACTCAACGATGGATACAGTAAAATTATCACGGTGGACAAACAAGCCGACAGCGTTGACTATGCGCTGATGGGACTATTGACCCGCGATGATATAGTGGTTACGCAGGACTACGGCCTTGCAGCTATGGTAATAGGTAAAGGCGCGAGAGCGGTGAATCAAAACGGACTTATTTTTACGGACGCGAATATAGACAGGCTGCTGATGGAGCGGCACATCGGACAAAAGATACGCAGGAGCGGCAGTCGGACGAAAGGTCCGTCTAAACGGACAAAAGAAGACGACGCCAACTTTGAAACAGTATTTGAAAAATTAATTATGGGAGGCTAATATGGATTTTACTATCGAAAAGATTGATAAAAATAATTATGGCTTGTTTGAAGACCTGACGTTCATACGCAAAAACGGGCGAGAGAAAACCATCGAAGAACTTGCGCTGCCGCGTGAATACGGCGAAACTTTCAAAACGCTCGCGAATGAAAACCTGCACATTTTCGCCGCAAAAATCAGAGATAAATTCGTAGCATATGTTTCAGCCGTGTATATACCCAAAGTCGGCAGCCCGAAATTTCCGGGACACTTCTTTATCGATGAACTCTGGACGCGACCGGAATACAGACGGTCGGGTATAGCGTATTCGCTCATGATGCGGGCTGAACAAGCATCGAAAGAAGCAGGCACGAAAGGCATGAGGCTTTACACCGGCGGCGATAATACGGCGGCACTTGCGCTGTATGGAAAATGCGGTTATAAAAACCTCGGAAATGATGCGGTATTCATGGAAAAAGAATGGTGATATATATGAAAAATCTGATATTTATAAACGGAACAATGGGCGTGGGAAAAACGGCGACAAGCAAAATACTGTTGAAATCACTGCCAAATTGCGTTTTTCTTGATGGCGACTGGTGCTGGTTCGCAGACCCGTGGACGGTCACCGACGAAACAAAACGAATGATGTATAACAATACCGGTTATCTGTTGAACAGTTTTTTGGACTGTTCAGCATACGAAAACGTAATCTTTTGCTGGGTTATGCATCTGGAAAGCATGATA
>Ga0082212_10011484_pt1 | contig 11236 bp, 12 predicted proteins | sample TergutNt197P3_FD_71548 | JGI IMG/M metagenome (GOLD analysis project Ga0082212, IMG submission 71548) | Neocapritermes taracua P3 segment gut microbial communities from Petit-Saut dam, French Guiana - Nt197 P3 | ecosystem: Host-associated > Arthropoda: Insects > Digestive system > Gut ... | reverse complement strand
TTTATATCCGACAAGGGGCTTACGCTCTACAAGTCAAGAGACAACGCCTATACCAACTGGGGGCGTGTGCACCGAGTAAATAACACCATTACTATTGTCAATTGTAACAACTAAAAACGGCAAATATGAAAAGAATATTAGTAATAATAACCGGCATATTGATTTGCGCAGGATTCCACCGCGGACTTGCCCAGGAAACTCCCGACATTATCGTAGCGGGGACATACTATCAGGATAACGTCATCAACAACTATGTGGGCACGTGGAAGTGGACAAGCGGAACGGATGATTTTACCGTTGTTCTGGTTAAAAAGAAAAGAAATTTACCGACCTACTCGAAAGATATTTTGTCGGGTGGTTACCGTTATGTAAAAAACGGGGTGGAATTAGTGAATACCCTCAATGATGTGAATATTGACATCAATGCAACCAGCGGTACTGTTGCATCCTTGCAGTCAGTTGTAAGAGAGGGCAACGAAATAATGTTTTCCTTCATTGACAGGCTCAAAAGCAACAAGACCGGTCTTGTAAGCACAGTGATCACCCCTACTGGCAACAGTTACAGCATGACGTGGAGGTTGTCGGGAGACGGGATATACCTTGTAGGCCCTAATGACCCTCCTCGCCCCCAGGGTTATACTGTGCCAACAGATAATATAGTGCTGGTAAAGCAGTAAGAAGTATTATCACTAAGTACAGTCTATCTGTAAGAAAAACAACAAGCGATCCAGATCTCAGGGTCGCTTTTGTTTTTCCTGACTTCGTCAATGCGTACCCCAAAAATGTTCATCAAAGAGGCTTTAACCGCCGAACGAGATGCTTTGACATGATTTAAAACGGATGTCAGGTATTCTGAAGTTAGCTTCCTTGGATGAAATGCGACTTTGTTGTGGATTTTTGATTAATACTCCCAAAACATCCGCTGAATCTCTTTGTAATCGTTTGTTTTTGTGAGTGCAAGCATAAGAAGGATGCGGGCCTTTTGGGGGTTGAGCATCCAAGAGGCGGCATAGTGTAGCGCATCGTCGTCTACTTCATTGCCTTGGGTTGAGGGGCCTGTTGGGACGCGGGCAGAGCGAACTACGGCAATGCCTTGTCGGGCAGCTTGAGCCAATGCAATCATGGCTGAGGTTGGCGCATTTCCATTTCCCACACCCGCATATACAATCCCTTGGACTCCCTCTTGAATGGCGGCTTTGATAAAGAGATCGTTTGCGCCTGCATATCCCATCACAATTTCCACGCGGGGCAGGTTGTCTAGGGTTGAGATGTCAAATTCGCTCTGCTCAGTGTGTCGTTTGAGGGATGTTCGAACAAAAATGGGTTTGCCTCCATAGAGATAGCCAATTGCTCCATAATTTGGAGATTGAAAGGTGCTTACATTTAGCGTATGCGTTTTGGTTACATCATCTGCGCTTAAAATGCGGTCGTCCATCACCAACAGCACGCCCTGCCCTTTAGATTCAGGAGCAACGGCGCAAGCAACGGCGTTATAGAGGTTGCGGGGCCCGTCGGCGCTCAATGCCGTTGAAGGGCGCATCGATCCGGTCAACACCACAGGTTTTTTGCTTTTTATGGTAAGGTTCAAAAAGTAGGCGCTCTCCTCCTGAGTGTCTGTTCCGTGCGTGACCACCACTCCGGCAACTTCATGTTGCATCAATAACTCGTTGATTCGTTTGGCCATCCTCAACCACAAATGGGTAGTCATGTCTTGACTGCTGATATTCACTACTTGCTCGCCCCTTACCTCCGCAATTTCAGATAATTCAGGCACTGCAGCCAACAGTTGCTCCACCCCAATTTCGCCGGGTTTATAATTTGCCGCTGTAGCCGAAGTTCCGGTGCCGGCAATGGTTCCGCCCGTAGCGAGAATATAGACAACAGGTTTGGATGGTTGCGCAATTAAGAGACTTATTGATAGAAGCAATGCCACCATGCTAAGTGAGAGTGAACGAAAAAACATTTTTGTCATTCCGTTGGTTAGGTGTCGTAAGAAGTTCATCACTATCTTATTTGGTTGCGTAAATCTCTGCTAATTTCTTCTCTAATTCCACTCCCATAATGTTACGGGCAACAATTACTCCTTGCGGATCGATGAGAAAGTTACCCGGGATGGCGCGTACACTATAGAGATCAGCAGGCTCGCAAGCCCAAAACTTGATATCCGATACGTGAATCCAAGGTAGTTGGTCATCTTTAATTCCCTTTAACCAAGCCTCTTTAGTTGAGTCCAACGAAACGGCGTAAATTTCAAATCCTTTGGGATGGAATTTCTGATATACCCTAACCAAATTGGGATTCTCTGCACGACAGGGACCGCACCATGAAGCCCAAAAGTCGAGCAATACGTAGTTGCCCAAACATTCGGATAATTTTCGGATATTTCCATCCGGATCGGGCAGGGCAATCTCTACTGATGGGTTGCCGGGTGACACCCTTTCATAAGTCTTAATCAGTCGGTCTAATCCCGCCATGTGGGGAGAGTTGTTGGTTACAAGGGTATCAAACAGAAGGTAGAGCGCACGTAATTCTTCCGGGGATTTGTTGTAGGTGTGGTTGCGGAAAAGATAGTAGGCAAGAGAGAAAGATGTTGGATTCTTCCGGATTTCCTCTGCCATTTCTGAGGAGTTGGTAATTCGAGCGCTCGTATGCGCCTTGTAGAGGCTGTCAGATAGAGACCCCGTTACCGTTGAATTTGCACGTCTTTGCATATCAAGATGAACGGCTATTTGGTTGTTGTCCATAAAAAACTCCACATACTGATTGGTAGGGGTGTTGATGCGGTAGAGATCGGGAATGGCGAGAGAACCTTTAAATTCAAACGTGCCTTGAATCACCTCGGCGCTATCAACGTTGTGGAATAGTTTGTCATAGACACTGAACAGTTGAAGGTAAACCTTATCTGCTTCTCCGGAAATGGTTCCGGTGATGAGGTAGGAGGGAGTGGGTTGGCTGTTGCAGGCGAACAGAATCGGGAGCGTCAACAAGAGGGAGAAAGATTTTGTAGTCATTTGTTAATTAGTTTATAGAGAATTTGAGTTCATACACATTCAAGCTGCCTGTTACGTTCCAAAATCGTCAAACATCACATTTTCTGCAGCCACGCCCAAATTGTCGAGCATCTCGGTAACGGCATTGGTCATGAGGGGAGGGCCGCAAAGGTAGTACTCCACATCTTCGGGCGCTTCGTGAGTTTTTAAATAGTTGTCATATATCACGTTGTGGATAAAGCCCACGGGACCGCTCCACTTGTCAGAGGGGAGCGGTTCAGAGAGAGAAATGGTGAAGATAAAGTTGGAAAAAGCCTTTTCGATGGCTCGAAACTCCTCTTCATAAAAGATCTCGCCTTTGGAGCGGGCACCGTACCAAAAGCTCACCTTTCGGGTGGTTTGTAGGGTGTGGAAGAGGTGAAAGAGGTGAGATCGCATGGGCGCCATACCTGCTCCTCCACCCACAAAGAGCATCTCGTTTTGGGTATCGCGGAGGAAAAATTCGCCGTATGGACCTGAAACGGTTACCTTATCGCCGGGTTTGCGTGAGAATAAGTAAGAAGAGCAAATACCCGGATTGACCTTCATAAAGCCTCCCTTTGCCCTGTCCCAAGGAGGGGTGGCAATTCGAATGTTGAGCATTACGGTGTTGCCCTCTGCGGGATGGTTGACCATGGAGTAGGCGCGGAAAGTGGGTTTGGGGTTCTTCATACACAAATCCCAAATCTTCATTTTGTCCCAATCATCCCGGTATTCGGGCGCAACTTCTATCTCTTGTTGAAAGTTGACGCTGCACTTGGGCACATCAATTTGTACATACCCACCCGATTTAAAGTTTAATACTTCTCCTTCAGGTAATTTTACCACAAACTCTTTAATAAAAGTGGCTACATTGCGGTTGCTCACCACTTCGCATACCCACTTCTTTACGCCCAACACTTCCTTTGGGATCACAATCTCCAAATCTTCCCGAACCTTTACTTGGCAACCCAAGCGCCATTGATTTTGCTGCTGTTTGCGGGAAAAGAAGCCTGTTTCGGTGGGCAGGATTTGCCCGCCTCCCAAAGTTACGCGACATTTACACATTCCACAGGTGCCTCCCCCGCCGCAAGCAGAAGGGAGAAAGATTTTGTGGTCACTCAAGGTGGCTATGATGGAGGATCCGGGTGAAACAGTAAAGGTTTGTTCTCCGTTAATACGCAGTTGAACAGTTCCTCCGGGGGCTATTTTTGCTTTGGCGTAGAGGAGAAGACCCACTAAGATAAGCGTGAGCAGGAGAAAGGCGCAAACTGAGATTAGGATGACAGAGGTGATGTTCATGGGGTATGGGGTATCTGGTATAGAGTACGGGGTATGTGGTATGGTGGGGAGATGAAAGTCGATATTTCGACAGGATCAGTATCCATTTGAAAGTTAGGGGTTATGAATGATGAGTGATTTTCATTGTTAGATGGTGGCTATCTCTTTGGTGGTGAGGGTTTAGGGTCGTTGCGTGTGGGTACCATTGGTGGAATAGGGCCGGGCCGGGGAGAAAGTATTCGTACATCGTATGGATCGGTGGAACGAACGCCTGTAGTTTGTAAAACAACTCCGGTAACCATAAATGCGTTTGCAGCAACGCCCATAAATTGCATCCATTTTGTGGCAGGCGTTTGTTCGTTTATCCGCAAAATGAAGTTTATATTTTGCTTGGTATTGGATATGTGATGCATCGTCTTTCCATGGAAAGCAGGCCCCCGAGAAGAGTAATTGTATTGATCCATTCCTGTGACAATGTTTGCATAGCCGGGAATGAGTGTTTGAAAAAGAGTTGGTGATTTTGGTATATAAAATGGATAGACAAAGGATGGCATTACGTGGTTCGACAAAGTGTCAGGGGGTTCCTGTGCCCAAATTTGTATCGTAAAACAGAGAAGAGCACAGTGTATCAATGTCAATTTTGTTAATCGGGTGGTTCTCATTTGATATAATGTTAATTCTCAACTTTCAATTCTCAATTCTCACTGGGTTAGAGTTTGATTCCCATAAAGCTCATAAAGGCTATTCCCATGAGTCCGGTGATGATAAAGGTGATGCCCAAACCGCGCAAAGGCTGCGGAATGTTGGCGTATTGGAGTTTTTCTCGGATGGCGGCAATGGCAACAATGGCAAGAAACCAGCCCACTCCGGATCCTAAGGCAAAGCTGACGGTAGCCCCCATCGAGGCAAACTCCCGCTCCTGCATAAAGAGCGAGCCGCCAAGAATGGCGCAGTTTACGGCAATCAGGGGGAGAAAAATGCCCAATGAGTTATACAGGGCGGGGGCAAACTTCTCTACCACCATCTCCACCAACTGGGTAATGCAGGCAATGACTGCGATAAAGAGAATAAAACTTAAAAAACTCAAATCTAATTCCGCATATTTGGGGTTGAGCCAAGCCAAGGCACCTGATGACAGAATATATTTGTTTAACAAGTAGTTGATGGGCATGGTAACACATAAAACAAAGATAACGGCAATGCCAAGTCCCGAAGCGGTTTTCACGGTTTTGGAGACGGCTAAATAGGAGCACATTCCCAAGAAGAACGCAAAGACCATATTGTCAATAAAAATTGACTTGATAAAGATGTTGAGGATACTTTCCATAATGGGCGATGGTTACTTTTCTATTAAATCTTTGGTGATACTTCGTTGAATCCAGATGAGTACCCCGGCCACTATGAGCGCCATGGGAGGGAGGATAAAGAGACCGTTGTTTTCGTAAAACCCGCCATTGGAGATGTACCATGAGGAGGGGATAACGTGAAATCCAAAGAGTGTTCCCGATCCAAACAACTCTCTTACAAATGCAATGGCAACTAAGATAATTCCATATCCCAAACCGTTGGCCAAACCGTCTATGAGGGAGGGCAAAGGCTTGTTTCCAAGAGCAAAAGCCTCGATTCTTCCCATAATAATGCAGTTGGTAATGATCAATCCAACAAATACAGATAATTGTTTGCTCATGTCGTAGGCAAACGCCTTTAGTAATTGATCCACTATAATTACTAAGGAGGCAATCACAACTAACTGTACAATAATACGGATGCGGATGGGAATGGTGTTTCGGATGAGTGAGATGATGAAGCTCGAAAAACCGGTAACAACGGTAACTGACAGCGCCATTACTATGGCAGGTTCCAATTTGACTGTAACAGCCAGAGCAGAGCAAATCCCCAAAACAAGTACCGAAACAGGATTTCCCTTAAAGAGAGGTTGTAGAAAGATTTTTTTGAACATGGCTACTCTATTGCGTTGAAAAACTGTTTGCTATTGTTATTGAAATAAGGTGGGGTTTTGAATACGAAAAAATGGAATATACGCTTCAAGAGAGGAGAAGAGGAGGTTTTGCAGTGCGTTGCTTGTGATGGTTCCTCCCGAAATGGCATCCACAGAGTGGGGGTCACCTACGCGGGTGCCGCTTTTGACTACCGAAATAGAGACAAATTGACCTTTGTCAAAGATTGTTTTGCCATCAAACTGCGCTGCATATTTGGCTGTGGCTATCTCTGCACCCAAGCCGGGAGTCTCTCCTTTGTGGTTGAAAACAGCGCCATATATGGTATTGCAATCTTCAAGCAAAGAGATGTAGCCCCAAATTGGCCCCCAAAGCCCTTGACCGTAGCATTGTATCACGTAGAGGAGGGTTCCATCTGCTAAGGTGCATTCAAATACAGGCAGGCGCAACTTTTTTTTCAAAGTTTCTTGCTGTGAAGATGTGGAGGCAGCAGTGATATCTTTCAAAAGATTATAGTGCTGTTTCATATCAATGGTGAAGGCATCACCTTCTACAATTGCGCCCGTATAGTCAATCACGTATGATGTTGTGATGTACTTATGGAATTGATTGGCTACATATTCGATTTTGTTGGACGATTTGGCGGCATCGGCGGCAAGCCGGGCCGAAGAGAGGATGTTGAGGCGCTTTTCGGTCTCCATATTGCTCCGTTGCACAGGCTTGAGCGTTTCCGAAACAAAGGCCAATGCCGTTGCTGCCAAAACCACAATGACGGCAGCGTAGAGGATGGTGTATGTGTTGGAGTTGCGGTTCATTTTTGTGGGTAGTCAAGTTAGTAGTCAGTGGTCAGTGGTTAGTAGTCAGTGGTTAGTAGTCAGTGGTTAGTAGTCAGTGGTCAGTGGTCAGTGGTCAGTGGTCAATGGGGAGTAGTCAGTGGTTAGTAGTCAGTAGTCAGTGGTTAGTGGTTAGTAGTCAGTGGTTAGTAGTCAGTAGTTAGTAGTCAGTGGCTAGTGGTTAGTGGGGAGTAGTCAGTGGTTAGTCGTTAGGGTTCTTATTTTTGAGAGAGGGGAGAGGTGATTTGCTGAGGGAGGGAGAAGGGTGTCGGGTGATGCGTTTCATTCGTTTGCGAATGGATGCTTGAATTACATAGTGGTCAATAAGAGGGGCAAAGGTGTTCATTAAGAGGATGGCGAGCATCATGCCTTCGGGGTAGCCGGGGTTAAAGAGTCGGAGGCAAATGGTAAAAGCGCCAATCAAAAAGCCGAAAATCCATTTGCCGCTCTCTGTTTGGCAACCTGTAACAGGATCGGTGGCCATAAAGACTGTGCCAAAAGCAAATCCGCCTAAGAGCAAGTGGTAATAGGCTGGGATCTCCATATAGGGATTTACCGCCAATCCATTCACCAAAAAGCCTACTCCCAAAGCGCCTCCAATACAAGAGATCATCACCTTCCAACTTGCGATGCCCGTATAGAGGAGAAAAGCGGCACCAACAAGGATGCACAGGGTGGAGCTCTCTCCCACAGATCCGGGAATATTCCCAATAAAGAGTTGTACCAGCGAAGGAATCTCCAAACCTGCTGCTGCGTTTGCCAACGGGGTTGCGCCCGAAAAACCATCCACTATAGTTGCTCCTTTGGTCATCCCGGCTATCCATACGCTACTGCCCGAAATGTGGGAGGGGTAGGCAAAGAATAGAAAGGCGCGCGCCAATAGCGCTGGGTTCCAAATATTCATTCCGGTTCCTCCAAAAATCTCTTTTCCAATGATTACAGCAAAAGCAACAGAGAGAGCTAACATCCATAGCGGCACATCAATCGGCATAATGAGGGGGATGAGCATACCTGTTACCAAAAAGCCTTCGTTAACTTCGTGACCGCGAATTTGGGCGGATGCAAATTCGATACCCAGTCCAACTATGTAGGAGACAAGTAGTAGAGGCAGCACTTTTATGAAACCGAACCAAAAGAGAGTAAAAAAACCTTTGGGAAGATTAGTGGCCAAAAAATGTTGATAACCAACATTCCACATCCCAAAGAGCAGGGTGGGCACAGCGGCAATAATCACCACCGTCATTACACGTTTGAGATCTAATGCGTCACGAATATGCGCTCCTTTAACGGTTACATTTTTGGGGACAAAAAGAAAACTTTCAAAGGCATCAAAAGTTGAGCGTAAAAAGGGGAGTTTTCCACCCTTATTAAAAGTGGGTTTAACTTTATGAACACTGTCTATTAAAAATTTTATCATGGCAGCAAGTCTAAGACATCTCTTTAATCATCAAATCAATGCCGTTGGAAATAATCTCCTGAATATTGATTTTGGAGGGACACACAAATTCGCAAAGCGCTAAATCCTCTTCAATCACCTCGTAAATTCCAAACGCCTCCATTTTGTCGATATCGCCTGCAAGGATGGCTTTGAGCAGATAGACGGGATAGAGTTTCATGGGCAACACTTTGTCGTACACATCCGACATTACAAAGGCGCGTACCCCGCCATTCATATTGGTGTGTAAGCGACGCATCTTTTTGGGAGAGAGCCACGAGAGGTAGCTTCGGCTTATGCTAAAGGTTTTGGGTCGGTACATTTTAACCCAACCCAACAACTCTTGGTGGTTGCCTTCTGGCAAAAGAGTGATTTGGTGGTGATAAAATCCCAAAGAACCATTGTAGCCCACATTGGTACCGGTGAGGCAGTTTCCGCTGATATAGCGCACTGCCGGATTGTGAATGCCAATGTGTTCAATGGTGCACAAAGGCGTTCCGGGCAATAGAGATAAGTAACACGGTTTGGTGGCGGAGGGGCCGGTGAGCGCAACCATTTTTGTTGTATTGATGACTCCCGTCTTAAAGAGTCGACCAATGATCACCACCGATTGCGGGTCAATAGTCCAAACCACCTCACCTTTGGAGATAGGAGCTATGTGGTGAATCTGCACACCTACATTTCCCACAGGATGTTTTCCCTCAAATAGATAGAGATGTACATTTTTGAGAGAAGAGAATTTGGTTTGTCTAACATGGCCCTTTTGTTTTGGATTGCGGATGCCAATAAAGATACCCTCCTTGGGAGTGAGTTTCTGCAACACATCAATACCATATTGCAAATCTGCCTCCTGTCCCGATAAGATAAAGTCGATGTCGGGGGCCAACGGAGCGCTGTCAAAGGCAGAGATAAAGATGGCTCTTGGGTGATCATCTGGATGAGCAATCACTCCATAAGGTCGCTGAACTAAGTATGGCCAACAACCACTTAACAAAAGGATTTCCACGATTTGATTACGAGAAAGTGAGTTTGGAGGGGCAACAGGGAAGTTGCGCTTTTCAACCTCGTAATCACAATGAATATTGATCGACAGCAATTTACGCTTATCGCCTCGTGACATCGCACCCACAACTCCGCCCACAGGAGCTGTAAAAAGGATGCGTGGACGGTTCTTATCTGCAAATAGGGGATCGCCTGCGGTTACCCTGTCGCCCTCTTTTACAAATAACTTAGGAGCAAGTCCTCTAAAATCGGTTGGTTGAATAGAGATGATCTTTGGGAGCGGCGTTTGTACCACTATTCTAGGTGGTTCTCCTTGGATGGGAATAGAGATCCCTCTCTTAAGTTTTATAGTATCAGGCATAAATGAACGATTAACCCGGCAAAATTAAAAAAATGTTGGATATTATTGCCATAGGGCAAGAGAGTTTATACGGCGATCCTTTTCTCTTCCAAGCCTACACATCTCATCACTCCTTTCACCTGATGAACAACCAATTTGAAAAACTAAGCATAGAGTCGCAACATCTTTTCAACCTTTAGTTTTTCTAGAAATGGGTCTTTTGGGACGACAGCTAGACCCCAAAAGAGCCACATATTTTTGAGAAACCTTTTATGGTTAGGAAATAAAAGGATACTATTTGATTAGTTTTTTTAACTCTTCTGATGCCTTTTGAGCATCCTGAAGGGCTTCTTTCATTTCGTCAGTGCTAAGAATCTCTTGTAAAGACTTGTCTTCGAGTTTTATTTGTAACGAATCAGAGAATGTATGCACTGCTGCTTCGCTTGCTATTACTGCGTAACGCAACATAACGGCAGAGATTTTGAGCTTTTTGATTGTTCCAATTTTATCGTTGTCAAGGGCATCAGTCAACAATTTGACAGGCTTTTCAAGTTCGTCGCTAAAGGCTTGCCAATCGGCTTGATTCATTGAGGTTTTGCTCTTCTCCACTTTATCCATCACCTTTTCAATTTGGGCGAGGGCTGCATCAACAGACGCACTGCCGCTACTGCTTCCACAAGATACGGTTAGAAGAGAGAAGGATATGGTTGTTGTAATGATTAAGAAATGTGATCTCACGTTTTTCAAGGATATTAGAAGTTTAAAGCGGCACCGGTGATAAGAATGGCTCCCAAAACCAACGATAATACAATGAAAGCGGCTATCATCACCAAAAAACTGACTACAAAATAGGGAGTTTTCTTTTCGGATGGTGTTTTCATGATGGGGGCTAGGCCAACGTAGAGTAGATACAAACTGAAAAGGCTTGCCAGAGATGCCAAAAAACTAAGAGGGTGATAAAAATAGAATATACCCCCTACAAATGTGGGTGTATAAGCGTAGGCTACCAAAGAAAAAGCTTTGTCAAAACTCTTTCTTGATCCAAAGTGTGATGCCAAAAGGTCAATGACAAATGCGGTGAGATATACACCCCCGACCATAGTGATATACTGTATAATAGCATGTCTTATTCCCAAACCTATTGATCCATAATGGAAACCGAGAACATTATACCCAATGATTCCTTTTCCAATAAAGGAGGCGATAGCAGGAATGAGTGCCAAAAGAGCTACATAAGTAGTGAAAACTTTTACGTGCGAATCATTTTCGCTGTTAATTACTTCCCACTCTGTTTTTGGGGAGGTGATGATTTGTTTGATTCTGTTGATGATGTTCATGTTATTAGCGTTTTAATATTGATATATTGGCAGTAAAGATAG
>Ga0082212_10011483_pt1 | contig 11236 bp, 10 predicted proteins | sample TergutNt197P3_FD_71548 | JGI IMG/M metagenome (GOLD analysis project Ga0082212, IMG submission 71548) | Neocapritermes taracua P3 segment gut microbial communities from Petit-Saut dam, French Guiana - Nt197 P3 | ecosystem: Host-associated > Arthropoda: Insects > Digestive system > Gut ... | reverse complement strand
AAATTTATAGGAAGAAACATTGTGTATTTTGACACCATTAATTCAACTCAAATGTATGCTAAAGAATTAGAAAATACAGAAGACGGCACAGTTATAATAGCAGACTCACAGACTGATGGTATTGGCACACATGACAGGAAATGGTATACAGGAAAAGGAGACAATATAGCAATAACATTTATACTATACCCAAACTGCAATATAAACAAACTGTCAAATTTAACAAAAATTATAGCTAAATGTTTAAATAAAGCTATAGAAAATTTATATGGATATAAATTAAGTATAAAAGAGCCTAACGATATTGTTTATAATAATAAAAAAATAGGTGGTATTTTAACAGAAACTATAACAAATGCAGAAATAGTAAAAAAAATATTTATCGGGATTGGTCTTAATGTGAACCAAAAAGAATTTCCAGAAGATTTAATTCAAATTGCATCTTCTCTAAAAAACGAATTTGGAGTTAAGTTATCTCGCGAAGATATTGTTTCTGAATTTTTTAATATATTTGAAATTCATTATGGGAGGTTAATATGATTAAAATTGAAAACATTTCAAAATCGTATGTGAAAGGGAAAAAGTCTGTTGACAATGTAACACTAGAAATAAAAGACGGAGAAATATTTGGATTCCTTCGGACCAAATGGAGCAGGAAAAACCACTACAATAAAAATGATAACAGGAATATTGGATATTGACGAAGGAGATATTTTCATAGATGATGTAAGTATAACAAAAGCTCCTGTAAAAGCTAAAAAAAAATTTGGATTTGTTTCAGACAACCCAGATATATTTCTTAAACTTAAAGGAATAGAATATCTTAACTTTATAGCAGATATATATAATGTAAGCTCATCCGATAGAAAAGAAAGAATAGAAACATTGGCAAAAAAATTTGGAATATATGAAAATTTAAAAGAACAGATGCAGAATTATTCACATGGAATGAGACAAAAAATAATAATGATTAGTGTATTGCTACACAACCCTAAAAACTGGATTTTGGATGAGCCTATGACAGGATTGGATCCTAAATCTGCATTTGATTTAAAAGAAATAATGAAACAACACAGTGCTAAAGGAAATGTAGTATTTTTCTCAACACATGTATTGGAAGTAGCAGAAAAGCTATGTGACAGAATAGGCATAATAAATAAAGGGAAATTAATTTTTGTTGGTACATATGAAGAAATGAAGGGAAAATTTAAGGAGAATGCAACATTAGAAGAGCTGTTTTTGGAAATTACTGAGTAATATCAGAGGAGGGCATAATGAAAGATATAGTACATTTAACAAAAGTTCTATTAAAAAACGTGTTCCAACGAACAGGAACTAAATCAAAAAGTATGATTATTGTTTACATTGTTGCGTTTTCATATATTGCTGGAATAATGGGATTTTTGAGTTATGGCATAATAAAACCACTTATTGAAATACATCAAGAAGGTGTATTTATAACAGTAATTTTATTAGGATTGACCGGTTTTGTTTTGGTACAAACAATATTTACAAGTTTAAACACTTTGTTTTTCTCAAAAGATATAGAATACATATTGCCATTACCAATTCATTCTGCAAAAATATTAGCTTCAAAATTTAATGTCCTTATAATATCTGAATATATAATCGAACTGATAGTAGCATTGGTTCCGTTATCAATTTTTGGATATTTAACTCATGCAACACTTATGTATTATATTGTTATGGTTATAGTTTTGGCAATATACCCAATAATACCAATATTGCTTGCTTCTATTTTAATGATAATTGTAGTAAGATTTACAAATGTATTTAAAAATAAAGATTTTGTTCAATATATCTCTGTTGGGCTCGTTATTGCTTTGTGTATAGGTGTTCAGTTTATAGGAGGTAATGGAAACAGCGAAATATCAAGCCTTGAAATAGCAAATAAGTTAGTGGAAACAAATGGAATGGTTAGTATTTATGAAGGTTATTTTATAACATTAGGGCCAGCCACAAATGCTATGTTAAATTATAATAACTTTGAATGTATAAAAAATCTTGGTATATTAGTAATGGAGACTTCATTGGCATATGCATTTGTAGTATTTGTTGGCTCAAAGTTTTATATAAAAACTGCAACAAAAGGACTTTCAGGTGGAGGCAAAAAGGGAAAAAAATTAAATATAAAAAAAGACTATATAAAAACAAGTAAATTGAAATCATATTTAAAAAAAGAATTCAAAAATTTAATTAGAAACCCAATATTTTTCATGCAATGTATTATGCCTGCAATTTTGATTCCAGTAGTATTTTCTATACCATTCTGGACACTAATGAAAGACCCTCAGGCAGGAGAGATGATGGCTCAAATAAAAGATGTAATGGGAACTACTTTTGGTTTTAGCATTTGTTTTGCAATTATATCGTTTTTCTTTGTATTTAATTTTTCTTCAGTAACTGCAATATCAAGAGATGGCCAAAATGCAACTTTTATGAAACATATACCAATATCGTTATACAAACAATCTATATATAAAGTATTGCCAAGTATAATTCTAAATATAGTGCCAATTGTATATGTAGTTGTATTAATAAAAATAATTGCATTAGGTATTAGCAATACAATGATATTACATATTGTTATAATTACATTCCTTCTAAATATTTTGCAAAGTTTTGTTATGCTTATTGTAGATTTAAAAAGGCCAAAACTAAACTGGTCTTCAGAATATGCAGTGGTAAAACAAAACTTTAATATGTTTTTTGAGATGTTGTTTGGGTTTATAGTAATTACAGCAGTAATGCTTTTAACAACTGTGGTGAAAGACATGAATATATATGTAGGAATTATAATAACATTCCTATTACTGGCGATTTATATTGTAAATAGATATATGTATAAAAATCAGTTAAAATTATTTAAAAAAATCATATAAAGTATACAAAAGGGACGTGTTTTTTTGTATACAAAAAGTACGTGTTTTTTAGTATATACAAACGGAGTGAAAAAATGAAACCATTTTATGAAATAATAGATGAAATATGTAAAGAAAAAAATATAGAGCAAAGCGAGCTTTCTTATGGTTGGATAAAAAGACTAACTAAAGATGGAGTGTCTCGCAATATCATTAGAAACCAATTAGAAATAAATGGTGCTATAGCATATACTGTTGCAGGAGATAAATACGCTACTTATGAAGTCTTAAGCGAACACAATATTCCAGTTATATTGCATAAAATTGTATTTAACCCTGTAACCAGAAAAGGATATGGAGAAGAAGATTTTATTGCATCAGCAATTCAATTTTTTGAAGAAAACAATCAAAAGGTTGTTATTAAAGCAAACAATTCTTATGCAGGAAAAGATGTATATTTATGCGACAAAAAAGAAGAGATTTCTGAAATAATTGAAAAGCTATTTCACGAAAACAATAATACATTAAGTATGCTTCCGTATTTAGACATAGATTATGAATATAGAGCAACATATTTATATGGGGAAATTATATATATTTATAAAAAAGGGAAGACAGAGTCTTGGAAACACAACCTTTGTAATGGAGCAACACCAATTCTAATAGACAACACAGATGAATATGTTGAAACGGTGAAATCAATTGCAAAACAAGCTGGAGATGCAATAAATATAAATTTTGCGAATATAGATATTGCATTAACATCAGACAAGAAAATGCTCGTTATGGAAATAAATAAAAATGTTTGTATGAATAAATTTGTAGAGCTAGTACCAAATGGATACGAAATCGCAAAAGAAATCTATGCAAAAGCTATAGATAAGATGTTCTAATAGCTGTTGAGGCTATGCCGATTACAGATATTAGATGCAGATGAGCGAAGCGAATCTGCAATCTGCTATGTTGCTGTCCTAAAAGCAAAGATTAAAAAGAGGTCGTCCCAAAATAAGTTTTATTAGCCTCCCATGGAAGTATATATATTAAAATATGCTTTCCTTACTGGTCGACTATCTATTCTAAAACAAGTTATATATTGTTTAAATATAAGGCGTGTATCTTGCCATATCTATATCAATTGTCCGCTCCCAAACTGCGCGTCAAGCTTATTTTAATATATATACTACCATTCGCGGCTTTTAAATTTTTACTTTTGGGACGACCTCTTTTCAAATTTATTCTAGGATAATTTCTTTTTACTTTGCCAGCTCATATATTGCTTCTGCATAAATTTTTGTTGCTAAAATTAGTTTATCTATGTCAATAAATTCGTCCACCTGATGACACATGTCTGTGTCTCCAGGAAATGACGGACCATATGCCATAAAATTATTGAAAGCTCTTGCATATGTTCCACCACCTATGGCAATTGCGTCAAGATTTGTATTTGTTCTTTTATTAAATATATTTACCAAAGTTTTAACTAAATAACTATCTTTTTGAATATACAACCTATCTTGTTCACCAATAAAACTTATTTCTATGTCTGGGTAAATTGTATTTATTTTTTTATACTTAGATTTAATTTCTTCTAGACTTGTTTTTACTGGAACTCTTAAATTAATTTTTATAATAATATTTCCGTTTTCATATTCCATTACAGCAACATTAGATGTAAGAAACCCAGATTCGTCTTTGAATTCAGAACTTTCTGCATCGAAAATTCTTAACTTACATAGTTTTCTTAAAGACCCATTTTTATCGTTGTCATCACATAAATAACAAATAAGATTTGTTATTGCATTAACACCAAGCTCAGGATGTGCAGCATGAGCAGCATTTCCATATGATATAATTTTTATAGTATCTTTATCTATGTTTTCAATTTCAATTTTTATTTTTGAAGCATTATCAGATATTGATTTAAATTCTCTTCTATTTTCTTCAGAATTATATTTTAATGTAATAGCACAATATTTAGGTACAACATTTATAGCATTATTTTTACAATCAATATCTAAAATGGTTATATTATCCATTTCAAATTCATGTTTTAGCTGAACAGATAAAATGCCTTTTTCTGCATAAATTCCAGGGAAATCTGAATCTGGACTGAAACCAATTGTTGGATGCTCCTCATTTTTTTTATAATGTTCAATACATTTCCAGGTAGCTTTTTCTTCATTTAACCCTAAAATTAATCTAACACGTTTCGATACTTTTGCACTATCAAAAACAGATTTCATAGCATATAAGGCGGAAATTACAGGGCCTTTATCATCAATTGCTCCTCTACCAAATATTTTGCCATTTCGAATGGTTGCTTCAAATGGAGGAGAGGTCCAGCCATCTTCTTCTAGTGCAGGAACAATATCAAGATGACCTATAATTCCTACTAATTCAGGACCATCGCCAAACTCTATATATCCACAATAGCCATCAATGTTTTTTGTTCTAAAACCTAATTTATTTCCTAAATCTAAAACATATTCCAATACTTTCTTACATTCTTCACCAAATGGAGCACCAGGCGTAGCTTCATCTTCTAGTGAAACACTTTGAAATTTTATGGTATCACAAACCGATTTTATAATATTTTCTTTTTCTTTATCAATAATTTCATCAAACATACAAATCTCCTTTATTTAGATAAATATATTATATGAATATATTTAATATTATATAACATCAAAAGTCAATAAAATTTCATATATAAGACCATCTAGTATTGGAAAACTGACCATCTATCCCAATTATATTTATAATAAAGCTGTGATATAATTCAAAAAGTTGATATAAAGGAATGGAGAAAAACATGAAAATAGGATTTGTTTTTTCTGGCCAAGGTACACAGACAGTTGGAATGGGAAAAGACTTGTATGAGAAATATGAAGAAATAAAAACAGTGTATAAATCTGCTAGCAATATTTTAGATATTGATATTGCAAATTTAACTTTTAATACAACAGAAGAAGAACTAATACAAACAAAAAATACTCAGATTGCTATTTTAGTAATGTGTTTAGGTATATTAGAAATATTAAAAAAGAACAAAATAGAGGCAGAATTTGTAGCGGGTTTAAGCTTAGGAGAATATACCGCACTTGCTTATTCTGAAGCAATTGGATTTGAAGATGTTATAAAAATCGTTAGAAAAAGAGGAGAGTTGATGCAAGATTTAGCTCCTAAAGGAAAATGGAATATGGTAGCAATTCTGGGGCTGGAAGATAAATTGGTAGAAGAAATTTGTAAAAGAATAGGCACAGGATTTGCTGTTCCTGCAAACTATAATTATCCAGGTCAGGTAGTTATATCTGGAGACAAATTAGGAATAAAACAGGCAATAGAAATAGCAAAAACAAGTGGAGCTAAAAGAGTAATAGAATTAAAGGCTGGCGGACCTTTTCACACAATTAAAATGCTAGAGGCTTCAAATACTTTGAGAAAAGAGCTAGAGAATATAAACATATTAAATCCAAAATGTATGGTTATTAAAAATATAGATGCAAAAGAATATTCTGAAAAAGACAATATAAAAGAAATTCTAGCTAATCATGTTATAAATCCGGTAAGGTTTTCAGAATCAATTAAATATATGATTAATAATGGGGTAGATACAATAATAGAAATAGGGCCAGGGAAGGTATTAACTGGGTTTATAAAGAAAATAAATAACAAAGTAAATACTTTAAATATAAATAATGTGGAAAGTTTGGAAAATGTAATTAACTTAATATGCAGATAGGAGGCAAAAAATGGAAAGAGGAGTGGCACTAATAACAGGTGCAAGTAGAGGAATAGGAAAAGAAATAGCCATAACTTTAGCAAAAAATGGATATGATATAGCATTAAATTACAGGGGAGAAATGGATATCACAGCTGAGGAAATTGAAACAAAATATAATATTAAATGTGCTTTAGTTAAAGGAGATGTTTCAAGTTTTGAAGATTGTGAACGATTTGTAAAACAAACAATTTCAGAACTTGGTAGAATTGATGTTTTAGTTAATAATGCAGGTATAACAAAAGATGGTCTTTTAATGAGAATGTCGAAAGAAGATTTTGAGTCAGTTATAGGTGTAAATCTTATTGGAACATTTAATGTAACAAGACATGTAATACCAATAATGATTAAACAGAAATCTGGAAGAATAATAAATATTTCTTCCGTAGTGGGAGTTAGCGGGAATGCAGGTCAGACTAACTATTCGGCATCAAAAGCAGGAATTATAGGATTTACAAAAAGTTTGGCAAAAGAAGTTGCAAGTAGAAACATATTGGTAAATGCAGTTGCACCTGGCTTTATAGATACAGATATGACAAATGTTTTATCAGATGAAATAAAAGAAAATATAAATACACAAATACCATTAAAAAGAATGGGAGAGGCAAAAGATATAGCAAATGCAGTAAAGTTTTTAGCATCTGAAGATAGTTCATATGTTACGGGGCAAATACTAAACGTAAATGGCGGAATGCTGTGAAAGCGTTTGAATGAAATTAGCGAACTGCTAAGAGAGGATAAGGGAGAATGGAGAGAAGAGTAGTAGTAACAGGCTTAGGTGCAATAACACCAATTGGAAATAATGTAGAAGAATTTTGGGAAGGTATTGTAGATGGTAAATGTGGTATAGATAAAATAACTGCATTTGATACTAGCAATTTTAAAGTTAAGCTTTCGGCAGAAATAAAAAATTATAGCCCTGAAGATTACTTTGAAAAAAAGAATATAAAAAGATTAGATAGGTATTCACAGTTTGCTGTTATTGTAGCTAGGGAATTGATGAAAGATAGCAAATTAAACTTATCTGAAATAGACCCTGAAAGATTTGGAGTAGCGATAGGGTCTGGAATTGGCGGGCTTCAAACAATACAAGAAAATATTAATATATTAAATGAAAAAGGAGCAGATAGAGTATCTCCATTATTTATACCAACTGCAATTTGCAATATGGCAACAGGAAATGTTTCAATTGAATGTGGAGCAAAAGGCGAATCTTTTTGTATGGTAACAGCATGTGCTAGTGCAACACATACAATTGGAGAATCATATAGAATAATAAAACATGGTTACCAGGAGCTTATGATAGCTGGCGGTGCAGAAGCAAATATAGTAGAATCTGGGATTGCAGGTTTTGCAAATATAAAAGCACTTTCTCAAGCAACAGATAAAACGAGAGCAAGTATTCCATTTGATAAAGAAAGAACAGGATTTATAATGGGAGAAGGAGCTGGAGTAATTTTACTGGAAGAATTGGAACATGCAAAAAAGCGAGGAGCAAAAATTTATGCAGAGATTGTTGGATATGCTCCCACATCAGATGCATACCATATTACAGCACCGGCAGAAGGTGGCGAAGGTGGAGCAAGAGCAATGAGAAATGCAATTTCTGATGCAAATTTAAAACCAAAAGATATAACATATATAAATGCACATGGAACTTCTACACCATTAAATGATGCAGGTGAAACAACAGCTATAAAAACAGCAATGGGAGATTCGGCAAAAAAAGTTTTAGTAAGCTCAATAAAAGGTCATACTGGACACTTATTGGGTGCAGCTGGAGCAATTGAGGCAATAGCTTGTATAAAAGCAATTGAAGATGGAATAGTACCACCTACAATAGGATATAAAGTACCAGATGAAGAATGTGATTTAGATATAGTTCCAAATAAAGCGAGAAAATGTGATATAAAATGTGCAATGTCAAATTCGTTAGGATTTGGTGGGCATAATGCATCTATCATATTTAAAAAATACTATGTAGAGAAAGGAGCATAAAAGGTATATGGATTATAAAGAAATAAAAAAATTAATGGACGATATGGGGGAATCAAAATTATCAGAAATAGAAATAGAATTTCCAGATGGTATAAAAATTAGCATGAAAAAAGATGGAGAAAAAAATGTGAAATATAGTTCACCTGAAGTGAGGATATTACCTAAGCAACAACCTGAGCGAGTTAAAGATACTATAGAAAAAAATAATACAGATGGAAATATTGTGAAATCACCAATGGTTGGAACATTTTACTCAAAGCCATCTGAAACATCAGAGCCATTTGTAAAAAAAGGAAGTAAAATAAAAAAAGGAGATACACTTTGCATAATTGAAGCTATGAAATTAATGAATGAAATTGAATCAGAATTTGAAGGAGAAGTTATAGATATTCTTGTACGTAATGGCGAAATAATAGAATACGGAAAACCATTATTTATTGTAAGGAGTCCCATATGTTAGATATAAAAAAAATAAAAGAAATAATACCACAAAGAGAACCATTTTTAATGATAGACAAAGTAGAAGAATATGTACCAGGTGAAAGCTGTACTGCATATAAAATATTAGACTTAAACGAGTCATATTTTAAAGGGCATTTTCCAGGGAATCCGATTATGCCAGGTGTTTTAATTGTAGAAGCTTTAGCACAAACTGGTGCTGTTGCAATACTTTCATTAAAAGAAAATAAAGGGAGAAATGCTTTATTTGGCGGAATTGACAATTTACGTTTTAAAAAACAAGTAGTTCCAGGAAACACATTAAAACTGGAAGTTAAAATAATAAAAAGAAAAGGGCCGATAGGAATAGGAGAGGCAATAGCTACAGTAGATGGAATTATTGCTGTAAGAGGAGAGCTAACTTTTGCAATTGTATAAAAATAAGTAGTTTTGATATAAATATCAAAACTACTTATTTAAGCTACAAAATTGATTTAACATAATAATATGAATCATATCTTGTAAGCTTCTCATTAACTAATTTAAACCCACATTCTGACAAAATGATTTCAAGTAGAAGTTCATCTGGAGTATTCGAAATTTTTATATACCTACGATAAACTTTTTTCCACTTGCCTTTGAACACAATAACTTTTGATATTGGTCTAAACAACAACATCATAAGTACTTTAAAGCAATAATGTGCAGAAGCTGATTGGCGTTTCCTTCGATATAGTTTCCACATGTTCAAAGTTTTGAACAAATTCCGGAAATACTTCATGTTAGCACCTCCATAAATGTTTTAGATTTACATATTATAACACCATTATTGTATAATGTCAAACAAACAGAAAGGATGTAAAATGTTAAAAAAAATATTGATTGCAAACCGTGGAGAAATAGCGGTAAGAATCATTAGAGCATGTAAAGAACTAAATATAAGAACAGTGGCCATATATTCAGAAGCAGACAACCACAGTTTACATAAACAACTAGCGGATGAAGCCATATGTGTTGGCCCATCTGAATCAGGAAAAAGCTACTTAAATATAAAAAATATTTTAGAAGCAACTGCACTTACAGGGGCAGATAGTATCCATCCTGGTTTTGGCTTTTTATCTGAAAATTCAAAGTTTGCAAAGATATGCGAAGAAAGCAACATAAAATTTATTGGCCCATCATATAAAGTAATTGAGTTAATGGGAAACAAGTCTAATGCTAAAGAAATAATGAAATCTGCAGGAGTGCCTGTAATACCTGGCTCTGAAGGGAGTTTGGCAAGCATATCTCAGGCTAAACAACTTTCAGAAAAAATGGGTTTTCCAATAATGTTAAAAGCAGCGACTGGAGGAGGCGGAAAGGGAATTAGATTAGTAAACTCTATTGATGAGCTGGAAACATCATATAATATTGTAAAACAAGAGGCAAAAGTTTCATTCAATGATGATGAGATATATATGGAAAAATTTATAGAAAATCCAAGACATGTGGAAATACAGGTTTTAGCAGACGAACATGGTAATGTAATTCATTTAGGTGAAAGAGATTGCTCAATCCAAAGAAGAAATCAGAAAATATTAGAAGAAAGTCCATCTAATATTTTAGACGAGAAGTTAAGAAAGAAGATGGGTGAAGTAACAATAAAAGCTGTCAAAGCTTCGAAATATTCTAATGCTGGAACTATAGAATTTTTAATCGACAAAAATAAGAACTTTTATTTTATGGAAATGAATACCAGAATACAAGTTGAACATCCAGTTACAGAAATGGTAACTCAAACAGACATAGTAAAAGAACAAATAAGGATTGCATCTGGAGAAAAATTAAGATATTCGCAATCTGATATAAAATTCAGAGGGCATAGTATTGAATGTAGGATAAACGCCGAAAACCCAGATAAAAATTTTATCCCATGTCCAGGAGAAATTAAAGATTTGAATTTCCCAGGTGGAAACGGTGTAAGGATTGATACAGCGGTATATAACGGATATAAAATCCCACCAGTTTATGATTCAATGATTGCAAAATTGATAGTACACGGAGAAGATAGATTAGAAGCTATAGAAAAAATGAAAAGAGCATTAGAGGAATTTGTAATAGACGGAGTAGATACGAATATTGATTTTTTATATAAAAT
>Ga0082212_10011482_pt1 | contig 11237 bp, 6 predicted proteins | sample TergutNt197P3_FD_71548 | JGI IMG/M metagenome (GOLD analysis project Ga0082212, IMG submission 71548) | Neocapritermes taracua P3 segment gut microbial communities from Petit-Saut dam, French Guiana - Nt197 P3 | ecosystem: Host-associated > Arthropoda: Insects > Digestive system > Gut ... | reverse complement strand
CCCAAGGGTTCGGCTGTTCGCCGATTAAAGTGGCACGCGAGCTGGGTTCAGAACGTCGTGAGACAGTTCGGTCCCTATCTGTCGCGGGCGAAGGATATTTGAGAGGAGCTGCTCCTAGTACGAGAGGACCGGAGTGGACGCACCGCTGGTGCACCTGTTGTCGTGCCAACGGCACAGCAGGGCAGCTACGTGCGGACTGGATAAACGCTGAAAGCATCTAAGCGTGAAGCCACCCTCAAGATAAGATATCCCACTGATTTATCAGGTAAGACCCCTTGAAGAACACAAGGTTGATAGGCTCAATGTGTAAGCGTCGTGAGGCGTTTAGCTTGCGAGTACTAATCGGTCGAGGGCTTAACCTAACCAATTGTCTTTTGACAATTGGTTTGAATAATTGGACGTATTTTTACAATGATACGATTCGGTTATTCGGTAGAATTAAGTCAACTATAATCAACAGATTTCGTTGCAGACACTATTCAATTTTCAAGGAACTTTGCGTTCCTTATGAATGATTGTCAATTGTACTTTGTGCATTGTCGATTCTCCTAGTCAATGTCTATAGCGATGAGGGTCCACCTGTTCCCATCTCGAACACAGTAGTTAAGCTCATCTGCGGCGACAATACTCGGTTGGCAACGACCCGGGAAGATAGCTCGATGTTGACATGATACGCTCCGATTTTGTCGGAGCGTTTTTGTTTTGAAAAATCTTTTCTCACAAAATGAATGTTTTTGCAAGTTTGAATTGTATTATATACAAGACGTCTTACATTAGTCAAAAAGGGGGAGCGATTATGACGCGCGACAAAATCGCCGAAAGTATCGGCAAGTATCACGCGACGGTGTACCGCGTGGCACTCGGTTACGTAAAGAACACACACGATGCCGACGATATAACACAGGACGTGTTCTTCAAGTTGTACAGGCATAATAAAGACTTCGTTTCGGACGAGGCACAAAAAGCGTGGCTCATTCGGGTTGCTGTCAACGAGTCCAAGAATCTGCTCAAGTCGGCGTGGTTTCGCAAACGCGCAGATTTGGACGAGAGCCTCGCCGCCCCCGAGAACGACAACGCATGGGTGTACGAGTATGTACAAAAGCTCAAGCCCAAGTATCGCACCGTGGTTTATCTGCACTACTACGAGAAGTACACAGCAAAGGAAATTGCGGCGATTCTCGGCAAACCGCAATCCACAATCGAATCACAAATGCGACGCTCGAAAGAGCAGTTGAGAAAACTATTAACCGATGACGGAATCAAGGAGGAATGTTGTTATGAATTCTAATTTTGAGAGCATTTTTGACATCAGCGTCACGCGCAGTGACGAGGAATTGTTGGAGTTAGTCACCAACATGAAAAGCAAGAAACGCCAGCCGACTTTTGCGGTAGTGCCCATTATCGCCATGACGTTGGTGTGCGTGGTGGCAGGCGGTCTGATGATTTACGAACCGCCGCGGGGAGGAGTTGCCGCTGACGCCTCCAACCCGGCTCAAACAAAACTAATGAACGGGAATGAACCAATCTCCGATGAGTTTTACTATTTCGCCGAAGGTGAAACGCCGCAGGTGGGCAAGTATATGCACGTTTCGGGTGACAAAAATCGCTACGTCGAGTTTTTCAGCGACGGCACTGTGCAAATTTTTGGGTTTGATTATGTTGAACACTATCGAAGCACTTTCCCGACCGAACATGACTACGATGATGATTACGTCACGTATTGCTTCGATATAGCCGCCGCAGACAGTATGCGAATCGCGCAGCGAACTGATTACTATATGCAGGGCAACTCTGTAGTCGTTAATGTCCACGACCCCGAAACTGAAACCGGACTTTCGGGTTTTGCTGTGTACTTCTCTGACGACAATACCTTAGCTTTTTTCAGCGGCTCAAACGCTTACCGTTATGTAGGGTAACATTATAAGAAAGCAGTCGCGTGACTGCTTTCTTTTTCTTGTTTTATAAAAAAGGTTGACAAATGCGGCAAAAGGTGATACACTATATATGTATGTAAACTATAGACCGAGGTGACGGTTATGCTAAGGAAACTTTCTACAAATTTCAAACCGAATAAACGCTCGGCTTACTGGACAGTGCTGTGCGTCTTGCTTTCGTTTGCGGCAATGGTTGTTTCGAGTTATCTTTTTTCTGCCGATATTGAGCTGAAACACTTAGAGGACGAGTCCGACTTGGTTTTCGCGGGCGCGCAAGTTCAGCTATTTGCCGACTTGCAGGAGTTTGAATCGCTGTTCAGCATTATTTCTGAAACAATTCGCTACAGAATTGTGGAGGGGGCCGAATTTGACGATATTAAACACTACATTACCGATATGACCAATTATTCGCGCGATTTAGGCGATATGGCTGACCTTGTCGCCGTTTTCGGTATGTTTGATGTGTTTGGAGGTGAAGGATTCAACGGGAAAGAGCCTGATTTTGACTGGGCGGCATTGGAGGGGTGGGACCCGACCGCGCGTCCGTGGTATAGTGCGGCGGTGGAGGCGAACGGCGAAGTTGCTTCCACCGAGCCGTACAGCGATGTGGTAACGGGGGCGTATGCGTTCACGTTTGCACGCGCTATATTCGATGCCGACGGTAATCGGTTGGCGATTATCTGCGTGGATATTGAAATTGAGCGAATGTATGATTTCGTCTACAACCGTTACGCCAACAGTGAACACGAACTCATTCTGTTCGACAGCGATTTAGTCATAATGGCACACTCGGGCGGGCATCACAAAGGTGAGTATTTAGGTGATATTACGTGTGAGCTTGTGGGCGTGTTGGACGAGTTAGTTCAAACAGGTACGGTGAATCATTACCGCTACACCAATCACGACGGGACATCACGCGCGGTAAGCGTCCGCAAGTTAGACAACGGTTGGTATTTGGGCGTGTCGATTCTTGCAGACAAGTATCACTCAAACTTAGACGAAATGCGCCTTTTCTTGATTGCACTCGGAGCGGGATTATCGCTTGTGCTTTCAGGGATTTTGTTGAGCCTTGTTTCGGAGCGTAACAAAGCCGAAGAACATTCACAAATTCTGTTGGACGCAATGCCGCTCGGCGCGAATTTCTGGGACAAAAGCGGCAACAATATCGCCACGAACGAAGCAACAGTAAAACTGTTCAAGCTGAAGAATCAGGCGGAGTATTTGGCGCGGTTTGATGATTTGTCCCCCGAAACACAGCCCGATGGTGAGCTGTCCGAATACAAGCGGCATAAAGTAGTGAATCAAGCGTTTGAGGAGGGGTACTGTCGGTTCGAGTGGATGCACCAAGATTTGGTGGGCGAACTTATTCCCTGTGAGATTACGTTAGTGCGCGTTCCGTACAAAGGCGATTTTATCGTCACGGGTTACACGCGGGATTTGCGCGAACAAAAGGAAATGGAGCGCAGTAAGGAAGCCAGCGAGGCGGCGAGTAACGCGAAATCGGTATTTTTGGCAACTGTCAGCCATGAAATTCGCACGCCCATGAACACGATTCTCGGGATTACCGAAATTCAGCTTCAAAAAGATACGCACACCCCCGAAGTCGAGGAGGTTTTGAATCAGATTTGTGACGCGGGTAATCTGTTGCTTAATATCATCAACGATATATTAGACTTTTCTAAGATTGAAGCGGGTATGCTTGACATTGTCAACGTCAAATATGACGTCCCGAGTTTAGTCAACGACAGTATCAAGCTCAACTACGTGCGGTACGAGAGCAAGCCCATTAAGTTTATTGTCAACTTGGATTCTGAAACGCCGCTACAGTTTTTCGGCGACGAATTCCGCATTAAACAAGTGTTGAATAACTTGTTGTCAAATGCGTTCAAGTATACCGAGCGCGGCGAAGTCGAGCTGTATGTCACGGCAGTCTCAACGGCGTCGGTGGAGGAAAACGCCACGGAGGACGACTTCATATTAGTCTTGCGCGTGACGGACACGGGCGTGGGCATGAATGCGAAACAGTTGGAGCAGTTGTTTGTGGAGTTTATGCGATTCAGCGACAACCGTATCGCCGGGACGGGATTAGGCATGAGCATTACGCAACGGTTAGTCAACGCCATGAACGGCGAAATAACCGTGGACAGTACACCGGGCGAGGGTTCGGTATTTACCGTGCGGCTACCGCAGAAACGTATCGGTACCGACGTTTGCGGCAAACACATCACCGCAAAATTCTTGGACTTCGATTTCCGCAACGCCCAACACACCAAGAAGTTGCGGATTGTACACGAGTATATGCCCTACGGCAGTGTGTTGGTGGTGGACGATGTAAGCTCTAATTTGTTAGTCGCCAAAGGAATGTTACTGCCCTACGGATTGAAGATTCAAACGGTGTCGAGTGGCAAAGAAGCACTCAGGTTAATTGAGGGCGGCAAGGTTTATGACGTGATTTTCATGGACCACATGATGCCCGAAATGGACGGAATCGAAACGGTCAAACTCATTCGTGAACGCGGCTACAAGGGCTGGATTGGCGCGTTGACCGCTAACGCAATGGTGGGGCAGGCGGACGTGTTCCTCAAAAACGGATTCGATTTCTTCCTGTCGAAACCCATTGACTCGCGCGAACTCAACAACGTCTTGAACGAGTTTATACTCAAGCGGCAACCTCGCGAAGTCGTGGAGGCGGCGCGCAGACAATTAACCAAAGACAACGGTCAACGAGCAATTGATGAGCAATAGACCTCTTGCGAAATTAAAATTCGGTGTCTTTGCGGTCAACTTCCCGCCATACTGCGTTGAAAATACTCGAAATGCACAAAGCATTTCTGCGTTTTTCGCCTTGTCTGACGAAAAATTGCCTACGCAAATCCCCTCACATTTAATTTCGCAAGAGGTCTAATGAATAAAGAGTAACAAAAAGTCGGCAGGCAGATTCGTCTGCTGACTTTTTTACGCGCTAAACTTTACATAAAATTTACAAACATTTTACATTTATTTTCCGTAAAACGCTTGACATTTTGTCGAAATAATGTTATGATAAATTTGATTCCATTTTTTTACGGAAGCGTGCGGTTTTTATGAATAGTAAGGAGGTTTACTATGACTAAGCGAATTATTTCACTATTGTCGGCGTTTGCATTATCAATAAGTTTGCTCATGCCTGTTAGCGTTTCAGCAGATGAGTCGGACTTGTTGATTTCGGGAGACTGGCACTATCGCCTGATTAACAATCGGGACGAGTTGGAGATTACCGGGTATATCGGAAAGTCTGCTAAACCGATTGTGCCGGACACGATTGACGGCTACAAAGTGACCTCCGTGGGCGCGAATGCGTTTAACAACGGCACGTCATCGGGTGAGCCTGTGACGGTGACAATCCCTAACGGCGTTGTTAATGTGGGCTATTCTAGCAACCGCGCAGTTAAGGCGTTCGTGGTGTTGGAGGGCAACGAACGCTACTCGTCGCGAGACGGCGTGTTGTTCGATGTAAACGTGAAGACGCTACTTAAATACCCCCCTGCCGCTACGGACACTAAGTACACAATCCCCACAGGCGTTACGCTTATAGGGCAAGAGGCGTTTTTGGGGCGCGAAAACCTGACTTCCATTACAATCCCCGATACAGTAACGACTATTGGAACCAGTGCTTTCTTGGGTTGCACGGGGCTACGTTCCATTACTATTCCGGGTAGTGTGATGAGTATAGGAAGCGGCATATTCCGCAACTGTGAGGATTTAACTGTTGTTCTCTCAGAGGGCATAACGTCGGTGTGGTCGTATGCGTTCTCAAACTGTGACGGTGTGGTTGAAGTCGTACTTCCGAGTAGCTTAAATCGAATTGGAATCGCTGCGTTTCAAGGTTCCGGTTTGACTAAAGTCACAATCCCGAACGGCGTTAAGGACATTGAAGGGTCAGCTTTCTACGGTTGCAAAGATTTGAAAACCGTCAACATTCCCGACAGCGTTACGGTAATCGGCAAAAGCGCGTTTTCGAGTACGGGCATGACGAAGCTGACAATCGGGAGCGGGTTGCGGTATATAGCCGAGTCTGCTTTTTCGGGAAACATCAATTTAGCTGAGCTCAACATTCCGGATACAGTTACGAGCATAGGCAGGTATGCGTTTTCGGGCAATACCAAGCTGTCTACGCTGACTATTCCTGACAGCGTTACGAGTTTGGACGAATATGCGTTTCGTAATTGCACTGAAATTCGCGCACTTACGATTGGCAGCGGTGTTCGCACGATGAATAACGGCGTGTTCAGCGGTTGTGTAAATTTGCAAAGCGTTACCATTAAAGAGGGAGCTACGTTTGTAAGAGGGTTCAACGGTTGTAAGGAGTTGACGACTGTCAACCTCCCGAGTACGGTTAAAAGCATAGATGACTCCGCGTTCATGGGTTGCGAAAAATTAGAAAGTATCGCGCTCCCTGAAGGGTTGACGAGTATCGGAAGCAGTGCGTTTTCGGGCTGCACGGGGCTTATTGAGTTTACAATCCCCCCCAACGTAAAGAGTATAGGTTCGTCGGCGTTTCAAGGCTGTACGGGGTTAAACGAAATCGTGATTCCGTCAAGCGTCACGAGCATAGGCGGTTCGGCGTTTCGTGATTGCACGGGGTTTAGTGAAGTAACCATTCCCGGCAGCGTCACGAGCATGGGGAACTCCACGTTCAGGAACTGCGAGAACTTGACTACTGTGACAATCAAGAACGGGCTCAAGGCGATTGAGAACAATACGTTCCGAAATTGCGAAAAGCTGAACAAAGTGTCCATTCCCGCGAGCGTTACGAGCATTGGTTTCGAGTCATTCCGTGACTGCGTGAGCTTGAAAAACTTGGCAATCCCCGCCAACGTCACCAGCATCGGCGCGGACGCGTTTCGCGGTTGCACTAAGCTGACCGCGCTTAACGTGGCGGCAACGAACGACACCTACACATCTGTTGACGGCGTGTTGTATACGAAAAATCTCGGCACATTGTTGGTGTATCCTGTGGGCAAGACGAGCAAGACGTTTGAAATCCCCGACGGTGTGGTAAGTATCGGGTATGAGACGTTCAGGGATTCGTCGCAGTTGACGAAAATCACCATTCCCAATACCGTTACCAGTATAGGCAGTAACACGTTTAGAGGTTGCACAAGCCTTAAAGAAATCACAATCCCCTCGAGCGTTGCAACCATAGGCAGTTCGGCGTTCCGCGATTGCAGCGCGCTGACAAAAGTAGTTATTGACGAGGGTGTGACCCGCATTGAAACAAGCGCGTTCCGTGATTGCACAAGCCTTACATCAGTTTCTATGCCCGATAGCGTGGTGGGTATCGCGAACAGCGCGTTTCGTAATTGCAAGAGCATAACGACGTTTAACATACCCAAAGGTGTACTTTCGATTGAGAACAGCGCGTTCCGTGACTGTGAGAGCATGACGGAGCTCACCGTTCCCGACGGTGTTAAGGTGATACAGGAAGAGACGTTCCGTAACTGCACAAGTTTAGTTTTCTTATACATTCCTGACAGTGTGGAAACGATTGGTAACAGCGCGTTTCGTGATTGTACGAGTTTGACTGCGCTCAAACTCCCCGACAGCGTGAAGAGCATTGGCAAAAACGTGTTCCGTGATTGCGCGAGCTTGACTGAGATTTCCATTCCTGCAGGCGTTACAAGCGTGTTGGAGGGTATGTTCTACGGTTGTGCGGCTCTTGCCGTCGTTACCGTCCCCGACGGCGTAACGGGAATAGACAATAATGCGTTCCGCGATTGCCGCGAGTTGTATGAAGTCAACCTGCCTGACAGTGTTACTAATATAGGCAACCACGCTTTCCGCAATTGCAGAAGTTTAGCGGAAGTAAATCTACCCGACGGTGTTACTTACATTGGCAGAAACGCATTCCGCGATTGTCGTTCGCTGACCGAAGTGGTTATTCCGTCGTCGTTGAGCAGCATCAGCAGCGAGGTGTTCCGTGATTGTCTTGAATTGACGAGCGTGACATTCCTCACCAAAGTGGTGACTGTAGATGAAAAACCAAGTCGAAAAGGTGTTACTTACATCGGTGATGAGGCGTTCCGTGATTGTCGCCGACTGACCGACGTAACACTCCCCGAGACGCTGAATGCGATTTATAGCAGTGCGTTCCGCGATTGCCGCGCGTTGGAGCAAATCGCGCTCCCCAACAGCCTCACTTTCATCAGCAACGGCGCGTTTCGTGATTGTCGTTCGCTACTCGAAATCACAATACCCGACAACGTATTAAGCATCGGGAAACGCGCGTTCCGTGACTGCATGAACTTGGAAACCGTTACAATCGGGCGCGGATTCAGAAGCATCGAACGCGATGCGTTCGCCGACTGTGCGAGCTTGACTACGGTAGTAATCGGCAAAGGCAGCGCGGACTGGGGTTCTCCCATAATATACACAGGTGTGTTCAACAGTTGCAAAAACCTTGAAACTATCACGTTTGCGGGAGTATTACCGCCGTTAATACAGTCTGACGTATTGTGGGGGGCGGCTGATGACTTGACGGTTTACGTGCCAAGCGGCGCGGCAGTTTCGTATGCGGTGCAGGACGGTTTAGCGGGTTACAACATCGTGGAATATGACTTGTTGTATAAGTGTGACGAGTGTAATGACGACGGCTGTGACGTGTGTGAACCTGTCGAGGTATTAGTTTGCGAATGCGGCGATTGTGAGTCGTGTGGATTCGCGGAAGAGATTGTGCCTTGCGATTGTGGTTGCTGTGAAGAGTGCGGCTACTGCGGAAGCTGTGACGATTGCAACTCCGAAGAGCAAATCTGGCAATTATGCGAGTGTAACAACTGTGATTTTTGCGGATTCATCGGCGGTTTGTACGGATTCGGGCGCGTAACCAATACAGGCGAACGTCCGCAAATGGGTGACGCGTTAGCGATTCTGCGTGTACTCGTGAAACTGTCCAGCCCGATTGACTCCGACGCTAACGCGCGCGCGGCGGCGAATATAACTAGCCCCGAGTCGGGCGGCAACCCGAGCATGACTGACGCATTAGCGATTCTGCGGTTTGTGGTGAAGCTGAGCAGTCCGCTTGATGATTATTACAAAAGCTAATGTAAAAACGTGTGAAATCCCCGATTATATCGGGGATTTTACATTTTTTAGTGGATTTGTTCGTCAAATTGCACAAAAATCTCGCAAAAAATTTGTTAAGTTTGACTATAAAAAAGGTTGACATTTTCCGAGTTGTAGCGTATAATGATATACAAGGTAATCGCTTCCTTACAAAAAGCGACTGAAAAACAGGAACCGCAACCTGATAATAAAAGAGGCATAATATTATTTTCTTGTGGAGGATTTCAGTGATGAAAAAAGCAGTATCTTTATTAGCAGCATTGGCAATGGTAACAGGAATGACTTTGACAGCAGTAGCGGCACCTAATGAAGTAAAAGGTCAAGGATTTGGGCCTACGGCTGTAACTGAATGTGGCGTTTCTGTGAAAATCAGCGGCAACGGTAACAATGCAGTTCTTACCATTACAGACGGCGTAACTACAGTAACAGTACCTAAAGCGGGCGGAACACAAACAATCGTTACAATGTTCGGCGACGCTACAGTAACCGTAAACGTGCAAGGCAACGCTCTTAAAAGCTGGGACTTAGTAAGACCCGAAGTTGTTGTTGAAGAGGCTGAAGTTGAGGGTGAAGTGAACTTAGGCTTTATCGGACACTACTTGTTTGACGGCAACGTACTCAGCACATCGTTCTACTGGCAAACACTTGAGCCGGGCGACATGATTGACTGGGACGCGGTTGACGCGGCGTACGCAGAGTGGGTAGCGCAAGGCGGCTTGGCACCTACAAAAGACACATGGCAAACAAGCGGTTCTGGTTCGTACACTTTTGATGACGGCGCGGCAATCGGATTTGACGATTTCAACGAAGAGCAACTTGAAAGCTACTACGGAGCATTCTATGTAGCAACCGGTTATGTTCTCCCTGAAGAAGAAGTTGACGAAATTGGCAGTCTTGAAGCTGACGATACAGAAGAAATCGACGAAACTGATGATGTAGAAGAAGTTGTTGTTACACCTAACAAAGGTTGCGAAAACTGCCAAGGTAACAATGCAGGATACCTTTGCGACGGTAACGGATGTTCGGGTAACGGTACAGGCGCACCCGGCGGCGACCAAGGCGGTAAAAAAGGCAACGGAAATCAAAATCAACAATAAGTAAACATGAAAAAGCCCCGATTCAATCGGGGCTTTTGTTTTGCCTTATCCGAGGCTTAATAGTGAGCTTCTGTCCACAGCCACGGCGAGATAATGTTAAAGAGTTCGTGGTCTGCAAGATACCCATTTTCGTATGCGTCGTTCAGCGGGAGGATTGCACCGTCATTCGTGTAAACATAAATGCCCAAATCGCTGCTGCCTAACCAGTAGGAGTAGTATCCAACGCGCAAAGTTGGCGCGCCGTCTGTCAAACCGTACCCTACGAGAAATGCGTGATTACCGTTTTGAGTCTCGATGTGTTTCATAGGGAAGTCGCCTATTTCACCCATGAGGTTAAGGACATTCAACTGAAACGCCTTGCGAATCGCCGCGAAGCCGCAAATCTTGCATTGTTCGTCATTGCACCAAGAGTGACACGCATGACACGCGCCGCAATCATGAGTAGCGCAACTGAGCGGGCGCATTTGCGGTTGTGGCTCGGGTTGCGGGGTTATGGGTTCGCTCACACGTTTGCTCCACTCACCACGCCAAGCAGTCATTGCCGCGATACAATCGTTGACGCACGTTTCGTAGAACCCTATGTCAAACAGCGGTTCATACTTCGTGCCGATTGTGCAGAAGTTGACACTTTCGCGAGTTGTTTCGTACTTAGTTATGCCCTTGATGTACGCGCTTTTCACTAACAACGTGATGTTCCAATACTTCATGTCACAAGTGAAACCTAATTCTCGGCAGTTGTCCCACACGGCTACGTTAGCGGTCAGCGTGTCGCCGTTGACGGTTAGCGAGTCGATAATAGGAACGTATCCGCCGCTGCCTAATGCGATATTGATTTCCACTGCCGCATATTCGCCGGACTTGATTTCTTCAGGGGTCAGTATGGTCGTTCCCGGAGGCCCGTCGTTGATTGCCAAGAGCGCGTTCAGCTCTTCAGGAGAAGTCATAACACGCACATCGTCCCGGTCGTCATTGTCATTGTAAGGAGTTCTTTTTCCGCCGTATATGGCTAATTGGAACGGCACGTCTTTGGCGGGTTGGGGTACGACGTAATCAGGAAGAAGCCGAACTTCGTTTACATTGAGCGATTCGGGGGAGAAGGTGTTGG
>Ga0082212_10011481_pt1 | contig 11237 bp, 9 predicted proteins | sample TergutNt197P3_FD_71548 | JGI IMG/M metagenome (GOLD analysis project Ga0082212, IMG submission 71548) | Neocapritermes taracua P3 segment gut microbial communities from Petit-Saut dam, French Guiana - Nt197 P3 | ecosystem: Host-associated > Arthropoda: Insects > Digestive system > Gut ... | reverse complement strand
CGATCTCCGTATACCCCAACTGCAACAGGACTTTGAGACGCTGATGGCCACCCACGATTTTTCCGGTGCGTTCGTTCCAAATCACCGGCTCGACGTAGCCGAACTCCTCCACCGAGCGCAGCAGCTTTTCGTATTCGGGATCGCCGGGTTGGAGATTTTTCCGGGGATTGTAATCAGCGGGGTTTAGCTGATCCGCCGGGATTTTACGGACTTCCATTTGCTCCATTTCCCTCAGCCCCATTCTTGCGTGGTTTGCGGACGCGACCGCCCAAAAGCATCGCCATCATGTCATGTTTCGGATCTCCGGTTATAGCCCGTTCACTGTTTCGGGACACGATGTCCCAGATTTTATCCCATATGGCAAGCACCTGTTTTTGCTGCCGCTGCATGAAATCCGCATAGCTGGTGACCACCACTTCGCCTTTGTGATTGATCCCCACATGGTTGGACTGGGACAACTCATAGTGTGCCTGAACCATGTGATAATTTGCCATAACATACTCGCGGATCAGCATCGCCGGGATCATGTGCAAGCAGCCGGTGGGTTCAAGATAGGCGATTGCCTCCCGGTAAATCTCCATCGGTGTGGTCACCGTACTGCCGGACTGCTTCCCCAGCAATGGAAGGTAGACCGGCGGCGTGGACGGGTCATAGCTCTTATCATCAAACTCGACTTTTTTCAGAGGCCGATGTCCCGGATTCCCGGCAGCCAGTTTCTCGGCCAGCGGCTTCGGTTTGCGCCCCGCGCCCTTTCTCGCCCCGCCTTTCGGCATGACATCCCCTCCTTCCGGGCAAATATGCCTTCACCGGAGTATATGCGCCGCCGTTTTGAAATCTTCCTGTTTTGCTCTGATTTTGTCACTGCTTGTCCCGACTTGCCGCTTGTTTCGCCTTTTCTTCAGCTCCAAAAACAACATCTTTGAGAAAAGTATCGAATGGAAATCATTGAAAAAAGCTGACTTTACGCAAAATCAGCCACTGACCGGGGTTAATCAGAGGCTGTAAGCCTTGCAAATGCTAACTTCACAGGCGGTTCTGAATCCACTGAAATCGCGGAGATTTCACGCGAAGCCCTGCGGCGATGGTCTGAGCGAAGGTTGTAGAGATGGAGTTATCCCCCCGGGGGACGGCGAGTCTTGGTATGACACGAACGACAGAGAGAGACCAAGTTATCTTCTGCGTGGGTGCCGCCCTGATCGACGGGAAGGATATGATGAACCTCATCGACGGGGACGAGGCGGCCGGACTCCAAACATTTCTCACAGAGGGGATGCTTCGTTATGTACAAGTCTCGAATGGTACGCCAACGGCGGCCATAGATTTTGTTATGATCAGCGGAACGCTGATCACGGTTATACTCCCGACCAGCGAGGGTTTTATGTTTATGGCAGTAGCGGCTGCGGGTAAGTTCCGGGCAGCCGGGGTAGGCACAGGGTTTGAGGGGAAGCTGCGGCATAGGGAAAACCTCCAATCTTAGGACAGGCATGAACGGGAAGAGGGGACGGAACTCCTGTCTATTTATATTATTTCTTTTATTTGTTTTTACGCTCCCTTTAAGCGTCTTTGTTACGCAATAACCGAAAAAAAGCCCATCACAACCTTCCAAGCCGCATGAGCGCAGGGAAAACCCTGTTCCGAAGCGATGCAAAGGCGGCGCGAAGCCGCTCCACGGAGGCGTAAATAAAGAACACATCAACAATGTATAATAATGTAGAATATCGCTGTTCATTGTTCGATGTTCAATGTTCATTTCAATTTAATCCCCTTGAAAATTGCACGGCGTGTGACAGACTTGTCGGCAAGCTGTATCCCTTTTTGCTTGCCCATCTCTTTGAGAAAATTGGGCTGGGAGAATTTGCCGAGGTTCGCGTCCGCGACAAAGGCGCAAAACTCATCGTACAATTCTTGCCTGTAAGACACCGCATCCGGCATCACAACGCACATCTCATTGATGAACGCCAACACACTGTTGTTCTGTATCTTATAAGCCCGCAGTTCTGCTTGTGTACTCTCGGTTTCGGTGAACTGCCAGTTCGCGGCAATCACTCGCTTCAAACCCTCAATCGCCCACAGCAGAATACCGTCCCGCTCCAGCGACAGTTTTTCTGAAAGCTGCAAATCTTTATTCTCGTCCGGCACTTCTTTTGAAAAGCGGATGATGATCAACCGCCGATAGAACGCCTCGCTGCGATCTCCGTAGTTCCGGGGAATGTCGTTACAGGAATATAGGAAGCGGGCATAAGGTTTGAACGAAAATGGGTCTTTATGTTTGCGTTCCCCTGTGATATAATCCTCTCCGGTGACCGCTTTGAACATCCCGGCATCGTCAATTTTCTTGCTGGGAAGATCTGCGTAGATATTCGCCAATTTTCCAAAGAGTTCTGCGGGCTGAAAACGCTCCGACAGGGATTGCAAGGGGATATTGCTGACATTCTCCGCGCCAAGCAGAAACTCCTGCAGTACCGTGAGAATGGTCGATTTGCCGACGTTGGGTAACCCGCAGAGGAGAAATGATTTTTGTGCGCGAGTAATGGGTAGAAGAAAATATCCAAATATCTCCTGCAGCAGACCAATCTCCGGCTCATCCAAGGTGCTGTGCAAAAATTCAATGAAGCGCGGACATTCGGCTTCGGTGTCATACTTTGCCTTCATCTGTACGGTTGAGTGATAGCCGGGATCATGCGGTTTGAAGGAATCATCTAGCACGTTATATAAACCATTGACGCAGTTGATGATGAACGGGTTTGGGTTAATCTCACGGATAGGTTTTCTTATTAAAAGCTGCCATTGCCCTTCAGCATCGTTAATTTGATTCATGGTAACATCGCGCGGATTGAGGTAAGTACGGACGGTTGCTTTTGCATCCTTATCGGCGCGGGGAGAATATACGCCACTTTCATAGTAATAATACTGTTCCGTGCAATAAAACGCATGGAACTGCTCAGACAGATGATTCGCCAAGATTCCGGGCATGAAATGAAGTGCGCCGCGCTCGGATAGCGTGTACCAAGGAGGCAGCTCCGCGCCCGATTGATCCCGTTTGGATTGCTGAGAGGCAAAAAAGGCGCGGGAGAGTTCCTTATGATAGGAGACCACTTGCTTTGTATCGCTTGCGCTGAAGTTGAATTTCGCTTTCACTTCGGAACGGATAAATGTTTCCGCAAGACCGGCGTCGATATTGAACAGATAGTCGCTCAAAAACTGCCGTGCCGTAGCAATATCGTCCACCGGAGTGGCGGCTACCTTACAGGCCGCTAACTGTTTTCGGATGTCTTTCATATCCATCGGGAAGAACGCCAATCCAGCCGGGGACTTGCACTTACAAGAGTTCAGGCGGAGGCATTTGAATCCCTTTTCCGCAATGCGGCGGCACGTCATGGGTTTTGTGCCGGATTTGTTGAAATGGTCGATTTTTCGCTGAGTGCCATCGTATGTATACCCCGGAAACGGCCTTGACAGCTTATGGATTGCCGATTCGCCGCCCTCAAACAGTGCAAGGTTGCTGATCATCGCGTACCAGTCCGGTTCAGGCAGGATCTTTGCGTTCTTTCGGCAATGCTGAAGAAACAGGCAGCGTTTGCCCGTGATAACAAGCCCTTTCTGTATTCCTCGGCAACGTGACGTTGCATCCAATGGCGTCTGCGGACGCAGGACGGGAGATTCTTCTGAAATCGGTGGCAAAACCGCATCCAACTGCTCCTGCGTATATCGAAGTTCGGGGTTGAATTTGATGCACTCCACCATAATCGGTTCTTCTTTGCAGTGATAAAACCCCGGTAGCCGGAAAACCCGACTCTCGTTGATACAGGCCGGATCTGCGCCGAAATGGGCAATCAACTGCTTTTGTATGCGCCGGAACTTTTCAACCTTAGCGTTCTTCATCAGCCAGTAGCAGTGCAGCGATTTCCGGGTCTTGACGATGAGAGACGGCTCTAGCGCAAAAGCCTGTATCTTGGCAAGCTGCTCATCAAGGGGTAAATCGTCCATCTCCATGAATTGAGCGTTGATGCGGGAAATGTCAGCATCCTCATGACCGCCATAATTGATCACAAAGTACACACCGCGCCCATGTTCGTTATGGATTCGCAGACTGTCCGCGATATCCGAGAACCCCTCAAGTTTGCACTCCAGCTTCTGGCCGGAGAAGGCACTGTCCGGCTTGTCCGAAAATACGCGAAGGCATACCCTTTCATCCAACCCGAAGAATGGACGCAAGAATTCCTCCGGCGGGATGTTGATGCCTGAAAGTGTATAGTTATTCATCAAATCTCTCCCATTCACGCAGTTCACCGAAGCGGTGACCGATGGCGGCCTCGGCTACAATCGGCACAGAAAACGCCTCAAATGGCTTGTCTTCCATACAGGATTTTATGAAAAACACAGCCTCATTTATGCGAAATTCCGGGATTTCAAAGACCAATTCATCGTGAATTTGCAGCAGCGGGCGCAGCCATGGACGTTCGGGGAGACCCCGGACAATCCTTCCAAGGGCAAGTTTGAGGATATCGGCGGCAGTCCCTTGGATGGGCGTGTTCATCGCCACGCGCTGGGCAAAGGACTTTTTTGCCCACACTGAGGATGTAATATCGGGGATATTGCGCCGCCGTCCCAGCCATGTTTCGGTATATTTACGGAAACCGGCGCGTTTTTTGACTTCCTCTTGCCAGCGGGACAGGCGAGGATACCCCATCTTGAGATTTTGGATGATCCTTTCGCATTCCTCAAGGGAAACCTCCAAACTTGCGTCAAATTTGAGTGTTCGCTGCAATCCCTTGGGAAAAAGACCAAAAAACGTGCCGAAATTGCAGTTCTTGGCGATGACGCGCCTTTCGCTGTACAAGGGATGGGATTTATCTGAGGCTTCCGATAAAGGGATCTTATATATGACGGCAGTAGTGAGGGCGTGTATATCGCCGCCGTTTGCATAGGTATCCAGCATCTTCTCGTCTTTGCAATAAAACGCTCCGACACGCAGTTCAATTTGGGAGAAGTCCAGTGACAGCAACACTTTCCCTTCAGGCACGGTGATAAAGTTTCGTACCCCAACATTGTCTGCTCCCGCTCTGGGCATATTCTGACAGTTTGGGTTTTGAGAGGCGAACCGCCCAGTGACGGCGGCCAGCGGCAATAAGTCCGGGTGAAGCCGCCCGGTTGCTGAATTGATGTGGCGCATGTATCCTTCTATATATGTCCCTTTGATCTTTCCCCAATGGCGGTATTCTTGGATGTAATCGAAAAGCTGCACCAGTTCCGGGCGATTGACGGCGCACCATTCCTTTAATAAAATGATGGCTTCATCGCCCAGCGAATCTTCATCTTTTGCCGTCTTTTTCATTTTGGGCAGTTTCAGATGCTCGAATATATATTTCTTCAGAGCGGCGGTGCTGGCGTTCTTCCCGATTTTGATATCCCCAATGATGAAGGCGATTTCATATTTAAGCTGACCGAGTTTCAACCCCGCTTCTTTGCGCTTTTCCTCCATCAGGGAGCGGTCTATCGGCAGACCGTTGTAGCGCATGATGCCGACATAGACAGCGGTGGGCGATTCCACCTTTTCCACGATGAAGCGGTGCTTGGGGAGGAAGCGGTCGAACCAGTTGTTGAGCAGATGGTACAGGCGCAGGGTGTAATCGGCATCGGAACAGGCGTAGCGGACGGTGCGCTCATCGGCGGGATCGAGTTGATCGAAGTGGAGGTTACCGACTGTGTCCGCATATGAGGGCAGCCGCTCATGGAAAAGATCTTCCACAAGGGTTTTCAGTCCGCAATCGGCAAGGGTGCGAAACTCTTTCTCATTTTTATAGATCAGCTGCGCGGCGGCGATGGTATCGTAGACTGGCTCTTGGATTATGATGCCACGGGCATATAGGAACTGCGACTCGAAGGCGAGGTTGTGGGCGATTTTAATAATCGAAGGATTCATGAACATTTCAATGGCTAACCACGACCACAATTCTCCGGATTGCGATGCGTTTTTCCCTGCGCGATGCGTTAACGGAAGATAAACCCCATCGCCTTCGGCTACCGAGAAGCTGATCCCGGTGATTTGGGATTTGTGGGCATCTAGCGCGGATTTCTCCTCACGGCGGTATTGCTCATCCGGTGCGGTCTCGAAGTCAAAGGCTACGAGGGTCGCGCCGGAAATATATTTTTGCAGTTCGTCCAATTTGTGGATGGCTCTATACATAGGCACGACCTCCCGGTGGGTATAGTTGTCCTTTATATATAATGGATATGCCGGGAGAAGCGGAATTAAAACGTTGTCCGAGGAAAAAACCGCAAAAAACAGTCCCTTGAGGATGTCCTGTGGCGAATTATTCTTTGTTGATGCTTTGCAAATCAGCCAATGCGTTCATCTGAGTCAATGCACATTTTTGATATCGCGGACTCAGCGAATTAAAAAGGCTGATGACTTTGGCGGCATTTACTTTGGAGGCTTCGTCATACATTAAGCCGTTGCCCGTTCGAAGCCAATTCTCGCTTACGCCAAATTCCATGCTGATCAGTCGAATTGCACGGTCATTTACCTTTTTGTCTCCAAGCTCCATTCCGGCAAGGTAGCTTGTCGATATGGCTATGCGCTCGGCAAATTTGCCTTGTGTTAGGTCGAGGGTTTGTCGGACTTGCTTTATTCGTTCATTGATTGGCATTATTTTGGCGCATCTCCTATATTCTGTTCCAGATATTGGCTACAGATTTTTTGTCGAAAAGGGGGTTGTGATTTCGCTGAGAATGTGTTATGATATATACATAGTGAAGCTATAATGCGGGTTTCTGTGTATAGTCTGCGCTGAGTACGTTTCAACTATTCACCAGATGGGCAAGAGGAAGTTTGCTAGGAAATCTGCCTCAACCCCCAATACACGGCGATGCTCGAAATCGTGAAGGCCATCCCAACGCAATGAACAAATCGCTGATACGGAGTGCGGCACATACGCCAAGCAACACGAGGACGTGGTTTCGGGGTTGCCCATAATATTCCACCAGTTCACGGACTTGTTTCTTATTTCTGACTGACGCTGTGGTTGCCATAATAAAGTTCCTTCTTGGCTATGCGCCCATGTAATATGCTAATCAATTCAAGAGGAGGCAGGGTTGCTTGTCACACATCAATAAACAAATGGGGTCATTCTTCCTCACCACAAAATGCAATCTGCGGTGTGTTTACTGCTATAACAGCAAAGAGAGAAAAACGTTCAAAGAGCAAACTCTTCCTCTGCATATAGCTAAAGCAGGTGTTGATTACTTTTTTTCGACAAGTGAAAGTCGTCACATCCGATTTTACGGACCGGGAGAACCTACCCAAGAACTCAAACTCATGAAGGGAATTGTGGACTACGCAAGAGGAAAAGCCGGAAACAAGCTGTTGACAGAAATTCAGACAAACGGATGCTTTGAAAGTTCTGTAAAAGAATGGATGCTGGATAACATGAACATTGTATGGGTTTCCTTTGATGGCGAACCCGATGTTCAGGATTTAAACAGGCCATTTGCCGGAGGCAAACCGTCCTCTCCCATCATTGAAGAAAATGTTCGTTGGTTAATAACTAACAAAGGTGATCGCAACATTATGGTGGGCGCAAGAGTGACTATTACCAACGCCAATGTGAATCGCCAAATGAAAATTGTTGATTATTTTCAATCACTTGGGATTCGCCATATATGGACTGATCCATTGTTCCCTTCCGTAAACACCCTCCCGGTTTGTGAGGATGCAGAAATGTTAAAGGGTTACGATTTTGATATGGAGACTTATGTTGATAGATATATAGAAGCCTATCGTTACGCCGAGCAAAAGGACTTATTTTACGGCAGTTTCTTGGCGTGTAACTTCGATGGCAAATGCGATAAACATTGCCGCGCTTGTACACCGGTTCCACATTTCACATCCGATGGATATGTGTCCGCTTGTGATTTAGTAACCTTCGGTGAAAATGCCCACCACATGGATTGTTTTGTGTATGGTAAGTGGAACGAGGAAAAGAGAAAATTTGATTTTGACGAAGGAAAAATCAAACAGCTTCAAAGTCGTTCGATAGACAATATGGAGCATTGCAAATCTTGTAGGGTTCGATCACATTGCGGAGGATACTGCCTCGGCGAGGTAATGAACGAAACGGGATCGCTCGTAGGGCAGAAACCAAAGACCTGTGTTGCAATAAGACGGCTTTTTGACGAAATCGGTCTTAGAAATGAACCCTATCTGTATACACACCCATAAGGGAAATTTAAGGAGGAAAAAACAATGAGCAAAACCGTACTGATTACCGGAGTATCCAAAAATATCGGCAGGAGTATTTGCAAAAAATTCACAGCCAACGGCTTTCATGTGATCGGAACATACAAGAGTATGTTGGATGATCCGACCGAGCGTGAGGCATTCTTGAAGGAATTCCCCGATGTCGAGTTGTTCAAGGTTGACCTGTGCAACCAAAACAGCGTAACCGAGTTTTTATCTCAGATGAAGAAATGCCAATTCGACGTGATTGTCAACAACGCCGGAATGTTTAATATGCTTCCGGACGGCACTGTTCGCAATGAATTCTACCAGTTTGATCTGAAAGCCTTCACAGATTTGTTTAATTGTGATCTTATTTCGATTGCGAGGATTTGCATCGAACTGAAAGATAACATGAACGAAAATGGCAGCATTGTTAACATCGCCAGTGGTGCAGGCGGAAACGGGGCGTTTGCATCCATTTCGTACAATGCGGCAAAGGCGGCTGTTATCAACCTTACACAAAGCCTTTCCAACAGCTACCACTACTTCAAAAAAGTCCGGGTTAACAGCGTTTCTCCGGGTTGGATAGCTGGTGAGGGCGGTGCTATGAATACAAACGATGGCGATCCGTTCATGAGAAACGTGGCGAGGGTTACCCCGATGGCACGAAACGGATACACTCATGAAGTGGCCGATGCTGTTTACTTTTTGTCATCCAACGAGGCTTCTTTTATCACTGGCGCAGACATCGCTGTGGACGGAGGGTATTCTCACTTCGATGTTATTTACTACGAAGAAGCCACCGGAAAATCCTTGCTTAAATCGGAATAAGGAGAATTATGCTTAATGCACGAGTCCGATAAAAATGGGAAATATCCCCTATATGTATTCCTGTTAATCCTACAGTGTGCGATTTTCGGGTTTAGTTTCGTAATCGTAAAAATGCTGTTGGATTATGGAAACAGCCCTTTCTTGTTGATGGGTATACGATTTTTCATCGGAGCCATTTCCTTGGTTTTTGCGGGACTCGTTTTGAATGCCAAAACAAGCCAAAAGCGCACGGTATTTGCCTACAATAAAAAAGAGTTACTGTATGGGGCAATATCGGGAATTGCGCTTTTTGCGGCCTTTGGCTTTCAAACATTTGGAGCAAATTTCACAACTCCGGCAAAAAACAGCTTGTTAACAGGTGTGTTTGTTGTTTTTGTGCCGCTGGTTTCCATGTTTCTGAAGAAAAAGTTTAGCGCAAAGCCCATAGTGATCGCCCTTATTTGTTTTGTTGGAGCTGGTACTGTTTCAGGTATTTCCGCATCTGATTTAAATATTAACTTGGGGGATATTTTAACGATTATTTGCGGAATTGCCTTTGCGATTCACTTTTTGCTCCTTGAAAGATATGCACCGGACTCCGATATAGACACTATAAAATTTACAGAGGTGCAGTTGTTCGTAGTAGCGATCACTTCAGTGTTGTCCTCAATCCTGCTTGAAAGCCATTCATATGTAAATGTGGATTGGCAAAATTCTCTGTTGTGGTTTGTTTTTATAGGGGTGATTTCTACCGCTGTAACTTACTTAATCCAAACCATAGTTCAAGCAAAATTAACGGCAAATACTGTTTCGGTTATATCTTGTACTGACTCTGTATTTGCGATAACTACCTCTTTGATATTAGGTTATGAAATCTTATCCGGCAGGTTGCTGATTGGTGGTGTTATTATCATAGTTTCTATGATTATGGCATCTGTGCAAAAGCAAGATTCAAAGGTTTAATGGGGAGGTGAAGGGCAGTGCGGTCAGAAAAATCATTGATAAAGACACTTGTGGTAGCCGCACAGCCCGCATCGGTTGTCACGGGGATTTGTGTCGTGATTTTAACCGTTTTCACATTTATATATGGAGCAAAAGATAAAATATCCCCTTATTTGATTGTTGCGATACCTCTGGTTGCAGGTGTAATTCTGGTTATAGTGCTTGTGTACATTCTTGTTGTGAAGTACCAAGCGCAAATGGAAGCAGAGTTAAACAGGCAAGCCGATAAATGTGTAGCCTGTGTAATGGACTATAAGAAATCTATATTATCGGATTATAGGCTTGTTACATTTGAACAACTCGAAGTTCTCGAAAAAAGTCTATTGGACAGAAACGATGCATCTGAATGCAAAGTCTACAATTACACCACTCTCGAAGATACTGTCGAAGGAGAGATTCGCAAGATTATAAAGAGGAATATCGCACGAGGTATAGTTTATAAAATATTCTATACAAATCAAGGATTTAAGGCAAACCATAGAAATGTCGAATTATATGGGAAAGAAAATCTGATTTATTATCCGGGTAATTTGCTTCACAACACATCGTCTTTTGACATATTGTTACACATTTCTCCGGAAGGAGCAAAGGGTTATGCTACAGTTAATTTCACTCTATCAAACAGCAATCATCGCGCCTGTGTGCATCAGCGCGATTGTCATTATGAAGATACCCAAATAATATATAAAACATTGCCCAGCGATATTTCCCTACGAATCGAAACGGAGTTATCTATATTTTTGGAAAGGGGAACTAACAGTGCAGACACCACAAGGACGGCGCAATAAAGCTGTATCTGAAACGCTAAATGCAATTTTTATAATCATCTCTGTCTTTTATGGTTTGTTTCTCGGTAATTATATCGGAAGCGACATGAAAACCGAGATGTATCTTGCACTAATTATCATTGTTAGTGCTTTTTCTTTATGTTTGTATTTGTTAATCAACTATATAATTGTTAAAAATTACACCAAAATCGAACTGGACAGTCCTACTGCGGAATTGTGCGAATTTACAAAGCACGTCTGCTGTGGAAAAATGAACTCGCGTATGACAAGGCAACACTACAAAATGATCCCAAGTGACTTAATAGAAAAAGTGATGAACGATGACTATTCTATATACTTTCAAAACTATATCTTGAAAGAAGAAGGCGAACTTTATAATAACAACGGATTAGAAGTTTGGATTTTATCTCCCAACT
>Ga0082212_10003780_pt1 | contig 11237 bp, 6 predicted proteins | sample TergutNt197P3_FD_71548 | JGI IMG/M metagenome (GOLD analysis project Ga0082212, IMG submission 71548) | Neocapritermes taracua P3 segment gut microbial communities from Petit-Saut dam, French Guiana - Nt197 P3 | ecosystem: Host-associated > Arthropoda: Insects > Digestive system > Gut ... | reverse complement strand
TGTTCTGCGACGCGGCCCTTGCCCCCACCAAGAGCGAAGCCCGCCGCCTTGTCCAGCAGGGCGGGGCCTTTGTTTCCGCCGCCGACGGCGATCTTGCCGCGGTCACCGATGTCGCCGCCCTCATTGGCGCAGACCGCCTCAACGCCGAAGGGGAACTAATCCTGCGCGCCGGAAAAAAACGCTATTGTTTAGTGGTTAGTAAGTAGTGGGTAGTGGTTAGATGCCAGTTACGCACGCTCAGCGAAGTTAAATTTTTCGGAAATATTCTCACGCAGAGGCGCGGAGTATTTGGGAATTATGCCCCGTGCCTTTGCCCCTCTGCGTGAAGAATTGGAACCAAAAATCACTCAACTTTAGCCTAATTGACATTTTTTCCGGTCTGACCCATACTTAACCATCAACATAGGAAGGAGAAATAAGTGCCCTGCGGAAGAAAGCGAAAACTGCGAAAAATTGCCACTCATAAACGCAAGAAAAAACTGCGGAAAAACAGACACAAGAACAAATAATTAATAATGGTTAACACCGGCCTCCTTTTACCTCAAATCAACGATCCGGTCGATTTGGAAAAATTCAGCTACGGGGAACTGGACAGGCTTGCATCCGAGATACGGGAGGCCATCGTTTCCAGGGTCGCCCAGAACGGCGGGCACCTCGCCTCGAACCTCGGTGTTGTGGAACTGAGCATCGCCCTGCACCGGGTTTTCGATTCGCCCAAAGACAAAATCGTTTGGGATGTGGGGCATCAGTGCTATGCCCACAAAATCCTTACCGGGCGCTTCGCCGCTTTTTCCGGGCTGCGGAAGGCGGGGGGGCTTTCCGGCTTTCCCAAGCGGGAAGAAAGCCCCCACGACGCATTTAACACCGGCCATGCCTCAACTTCAATTTCCGCCGCCCTGGGTATGCTTGCGGCGGAGCGGATGATGGGGGGCAAGGGCAGGGCGGTTGCCGTTATCGGCGACGGGGCGCTGACCGGCGGGCTGGCCTACGAGGCCCTCTCCCATGCCGGACACCTTGCCCTTCCCCTGATCGTTATCCTCAACGACAACAAAATGTCGATTGGCGCCAATGTGGGAGGGCTTTCCAAATACCTCAGCCGGCTTTCAATGAAGGCGCGGTACCAGCGGTTCCGCAGCTCCTTCGATTCAATGGTAAAAAAAATCCCCTTCATCGGGGATATGTTTTTTGATCTGGTGGTGCGGCTCAAGCGGGCGGTCAAGGCGGTTTTTTACACCGATAATTTTTTTGTCGACCTGGGCTTTGAATACGTCGGGCCGATCGACGGGCATAACATCCAGAGCCTTACAAGGGTGCTTGAAGATGTGCGAAAGCTTGAGCGGCCGGTGGTCGTTCATGTTATCACCCGCAAGGGCAAGGGATACGGCAATGCCGAAGTTGACCCGGGCAATTACCACGGGGTAAAGGGTTTTTCTGCCGATACCGCCGAACGGCCGTCTTTTTCCGACGCGTTCGGCTCAGCCCTCCTCGCCCTTGCCGGGCAGGACAGGCGCATTGTCGCCCTGACCGCCGCGATGGAAAAGGGCACCGGGCTGAGCGTTTTCAAGAGGGCATATCCGGATCGCTTTTTTGACGTCGGCATCGCCGAAGGCCATGCCGTTACCTTTGCGGCGGGTCTGGCGGCGCGGGGCCTAAAACCGGCGGCGGCGATCTACTCAACCTTCATCCAGCGTTCGGTGGATCAGATCATTCACGACATTTCCCTGCAAAACCTGCCGGTGGTTTTTGCCCTGGACCGCTGCGGCTTTGTCGACGGCGACGGCGAAACCCACCAGGGCCTTTTTGACATCGCCCTGTTCCGGCCCGTCGTGAACATGGCCATCCTTGCCCCGGCAAGCGAAAACGAACTGCGGCTCATGCTGGACTATGCCCTGCGCCTGGACGGGCCCGCAATGATCCGCTACCCCAAAGCTCCCTGCCCTGCGGAGTTGCCGCCCTTTTCGCTGCCGCTGGAAACCGGCAAGGGGGTGTGGCTACACCGGGGCTTCCAAAGCCGCGTCTGCCTTGCCTTTACCGGAAGCCTGTATCCCCAGGCCCTTGACGCGGCGAAGCTGCTGCGCGACGAGGGGGTCGAGGCGGACCTGTACAACCTCCGCTTCCTCAAGCCCGTTGACGAAGACTACCTTGCCGATGTCATGAACGGCTACGATTTGGTCGTCTTTGCTGAAGAAGGAATCGCCGGCGGCGGCTTTGGCGAGTATGCGGCGGCCCTGGCAAACTGCCGCAGGTGCAGGGCGGAAATAACGGTACTGGCAGCGCAGGGCGATTATGCCCGTGCCGGCCGCGCCCTGGGTACGAGGGAGGAACTCCTGCACAACAACAGCCTGGACGGAGAGGGCATCGCCGCGAGGGTTTTGCTTCTGCACGGCGCTCCGACGGAAACAATCGACCAGGCGATCATTTACAAACCCTGATGCCGGTGTAGCGTCCAAAGCTTAACTCCGGATAACTCTCACAGAGGCACTGAGGCACAGATGGAAGAAGGGGTTTTTGCGAACCGTGCAAACCCAAAACTTTCCAAATCTCCGTGCCGCCGTGCCTCCGTGAGAATAAATAGGGAAAAAATGTATCGTATATTTGGATATTACAAGATACTGCCGTATACCGGACATTTTTCTGGTTTCGTGCTATATTAGCACTGTGAACACGGTTGATACTTTGCCGCTTTCCCTTTTTTCTTTTCGCGTCGGCGGCATGACCTGTGAAAATTGCCAGAGCCGCATTGAAAATAAACTGAAAAATATGGATGGCGTAGCGGACGCTTCGGTAAGCTACGAAACCGGCGCCGCGAAGGTGACATATAACGCCTCCGTGCTGTCCGTTGGCGAAATACAGACGGCGGTCGAAAGCCTCGGCTACACAGTGCAGACCGAAAAAGACAGCAGGGCCGCCATGCGTGGTCAGACCGCCCTGCGCGTTGCCGGCGTGCTTGCGGTAATACTCGCCCTTTCCGTATTATTGCAGCTTTTTGGTACAAGCAAATTGGCCGCCGCCTTCCCCATAGCGGAAACCGGCATGAGCTACGGCATGCTGTTCGTCATCGGCCTGTTAACATCGGTGCACTGCATCGGCATGTGCGGCGGAATAAATCTTTCACAGACGTTAAAGGATAACCATCCCCACTACCCACTATCCACTAATCACTATTCACTTCTTCTCCCCGCTTTTCTCTACAACGGCGGGCGGCTGATCTCCTACACCGCTGTGGGTGCTGCCGTCGGAGCGCTGGGGTCGGCGGTGACTCTGTCGGGGCGGTTTCAGGGAGCGGTGCAGCTTGTCGCGGGGGTCTTCATGCTGATCATGGGGATCAACATGCTGGGGCTGTTTCCGTCGCTCAGGCGGATCGTGCCGAGGCTGCCGAAATTTTTTACCACCAAGGTGAACGAAGGCAGGGCGGGGCGGGGGCCGCTGATCGTCGGCTTCCTTAACGGGTTCATGCCCTGCGGACCTTTGCAGGCAATGCAGCTGTACGCTCTTTCTACGGGGAGCCCGGCGCGGGGCGGCCTTGCGATGTTCCTGTTCTGCCTGGGAACGATACCTCTGATGTTCGCGCTTGGGGCGGCAGGGGGGATTTTGAGCGGCGCGAAGGGACGGAACATTTCCCGCCGGGTGATGCAGGCGGGGGCGGTCCTTGTCGCGGCGATGGGCGTTGCGATGTTCGCCAACGGCTGGAGTTTGTCGGGTTTTACCGGCCCGCTTGAGGAGGCGGCGGCGGTTTTTAGACCGGCGGCGGGCGGCGCTTTTTCGCCGGTGATTCGAAACGGCGCGCAGGTTGTGCAGTCAACGCTGCTGCCAAACCGCTACCCGGCGATTGTGGTGCGGCAGGGGATACCCGTGCGCTGGACGATCAGCGCGCCGCAGGGCAGCATCAACGGCTGCAACGACCGGATGATCATCCGCGAGTATGGCATTGAACATACGTTCAGCTATGGCGACAACGTGATCGAGTTTATGCCGGCAAGGACGGGCAGGTTCGGCTATTCGTGCTGGATGGGCATGATCCGCAGCTCTATCACGGTGCTTGCCGAGGGGGAGAGCCTCGCGGACATTCCTGAGCCTGATGCCGCGCCCGTTCCGGCGGGGGTGGAGATTCCCACGGACGATGTCGCCCTGGCGCAGGTAAAGGGGCGCATACAGGCGGTCGAGGTACGGCTTACCGACGACGGCTTTGAGCCGGCAATCGTGGTGATGCAGCGGCGGCTAGTGGCAATGTGGAACATCAGCATCGATTCGGACGACCCAGGCAACTCAAACCTTGTTTTCCCCGCCTATTTTACCGTGCTGCCGATGCGGCAAGGGGACAATTCCATACAGATCATGCCGGAAGAAGATTTTGAATTTTCCACCTTCGACAACGTGTTCTACGGTTATGTGAAAGTTGTTGACGATATTGCCTATGTCGACATTGATGCGGTAAAGGCCGAGGTTGCGGGCTTTGAGACGCTTATCTACCCCGAGTCGCATTTTGAATCGGCGGCGGACGGCGGCTGTGCATGCTGCCAGTAAAATTTTATTTTGCGTGATATATTAAGGAAGGTATGAAAAAACAAAAGATATTGTTTGTATTGGCGTTTATCGTATTGTGCGGTGCACCGCTGGCTGCGCAGGACGGCAATCTGAACCGGAGGATGCCGGCGATCGCCGATCGGGACCTGGTCATCAGGATTGCCGACGTTACGGAGAACGCCCTGTTTTATCCGGTGGACATCGACGGTATGCGGATGGAAGTGCTGGCGGTAAAAGCGCCGGATGGTACGATTCGCACGGCCTTTAACACCTGCCAGGTGTGCTACAATTCCGGCAGGGGCTATTTTGAACAGGCCGGCACGGTGCTGATCTGCCAGAACTGCGGCAGGCGTTACCGCATGAACCAGGTTGAACGGCAGGCCGGAGGATGCAACCCCGTGCCGATTTTTGCGGCAAATAAAACGGTAAGCAGTTCAACCATAACCATTTCCAGAGAATTTCTGCGGCAAGCCAAAGGAATTTTCGCAAGCTGGAGAAGCAATGCAGACTGAAACATTATCCGTCGGCGGGATGACCTGCGCCGCCTGTTCGGCAAGGGTCGAGCGGGCTATCCGCAAACTGGAAGGGATTCAAAGCGCCGTGGTGAACATCGCCACCGAAAAGGCGACGGTTGTCTTCGATCCCGCTGCCCTGCGCCTTTCGGCAATTAAAGAAGCAGTCGTTAAAGCGGGCTATACCGTACTTGAAGTTTCCAAACAGCAAGCCGATCAAGACAAAATCCGCAAAGAACGGGAAATAAAAACACTTAAAATAAAATTTGTCGTCGCCGTCTCCTTCGCCGCGCCGCTGTTGTACATCGCAATGGCCCCCATGGTTGACGCTATGGCGTCTTGGGTCACACTTCCCATTCCCGCCGCCCTCGATCCGCAGGCACATTCCCTTGCCTATGCCCTTGTTCAGTTATTGCTGACAATTCCCATTGTTATTGCCGGGTACCGGTTTTACACCGTGGGTTTCAAAAACCTGTTCCGCCTGAGCCCCAACATGGATTCGCTTATTGCCATTGGGACGACGGCGGCGGTGGTGTACAGCACTTACAGCCTGTTCCGCATCGCCGGGGGGGATACCCATGCGGTACATGCCCTGTACTACGAAAGCGCCGGGGTAATCATCGCCCTGATCCTGCTGGGAAAAACCCTTGAGGCAGTTTCCAAAGGCCGCACCAGCGAGGCGATAAAAAAACTCATGGGCCTCGCGCCGAAAACGGCGATTGTTATTGAGAATGGGGGTTCCGGAGGAACCATCGAAAAAGAAATCCCCATCGAAGAAGTGGTTCCCGGCGACATCATCGTGGTGAAGCCCGGCGGAAAGATACCCGTTGACGGAACCGTTACCGACGGGCAGAGCGCCGTTGACGAATCGATGCTTACCGGTGAAAGCATGCCTGTGGACAAAAAGCCCGGCGACAAAGTATACGGCGCGACCATCAACGCAAACGGCGTTATACGTTTTAAGGCGGAAAAGGTCGGAAGCGAGACTGCCCTGGCGCAGATCATAAAGCTGGTGGAAGACGCGCAGGGTTCCAAGGCCCCCATCGCCCAGCTTGCCGACGTCGTTTCCGGCTACTTTGTCCCCATCGTCTGCGGCATCGCCCTTGTTGCCGCCGTCGCATGGTTTGCCGTAACCTCGGCCGGCCTTATCGGCCTTCCCCACGAAAAGACCGCGCTGGAATTTTCCCTCACGATATTTATCTCCGTGCTGGTCATTGCCTGTCCCTGCGCCCTCGGCCTCGCCACGCCCACGGCGATCATGGTGGGAACCGGCAAAGGCGCGGAAAACGGCGTCTTAATCAAAGGCGGCGAAGCCCTGGAAACCGCCCACAAGATTCAGACAATCGTATTCGACAAAACCGGCACCATCACCGAAGGCAAACCCCAGGTAACAGATATACATTTTATCCCTGATTTCATCACACGGAGGCACGGAGGCACGGAGAGAAGTCAAGAATTTACGAAATATCCACGAGAATCTGTGCCTCTGTGCCTTTGTGAGAGTAATTTGGGGGATAGATCAGCGTATACGGTGTCCGACCTCGATCTTTTGCTGCAGCTTGCGGCGGCCGCGGAAAAGGGGAGCGAGCATCCGCTGGGGCAGGCCATCGTGCAGGAAGCGGAAAAACGCGGCCTTAGTCTGCCGCCCGTCACAGATTTCAAAGCGATTCCTGGTCGCGGCATAGAAGCGGTACTACCCACTACCCACTATCCACTAACCACTATCCTCATTGGGAACAAAAAACTCATGGAGGAACGGAGCATCTCGCTTGCGGAACTGGAGGCCGAATCTGACCGGCTGGCTGCGGAAGGGAAAACGCCGATGTTTGTCGCCGTAGGCGACTCCGCACTTGGCTGCAAACTTGCCGGGATTGTGGCGGTTGCAGACGTGGTGAAAAAGAGCAGCAGGGAAGCCATCGAGCGGCTGCACGCGATGGGAATTGAGGTCGCCATGATCACCGGTGACAACAAAAAGACGGCGGACGCAATCGCCTTACAGGTGGGCATCGACCGCGTGCTGTCGGAAGTGCTGCCCCAGGACAAGTCTGCCGAAGTGAAAAAATTGCAGGACGCAGTCCCGAAAAATGTGCCTGGAGAGAAGCGAAAGCTTTTCTCCCCAGCTATGGACCACAGGTTCATAGCATTTGTTGGCGATGGCATTAACGACGCGCCGGCGCTGGCGCAGGCCGACATCGGCATCGCCATTGGCAGCGGGACGGACGTGGCGATGGAGTCGGCGGACATCGTGCTGATGCGAAGCGATCTTCTGGACGTTAATACGGCGATAAACTTGAGCAAACGGACGATCCGCACTATCAAGCAGAATCTGTTTTGGGCTTTCGGCTACAACGTGCTGGGCATCCCCATCGCGGCGGGGCTGCTGTACCTGTTCGGTGGGCCGCTCCTTAACCCCATGTTCGCCGCCGCCGCCATGAGCATGAGTTCCGTGTCGGTACTGACCAACGCGCTCAGGCTCAAGCGGTTTAAGGCAGGTAGCTGAAACTTTCGATTAATCGGCTCCGGCGTTAAAAAAAGACGCCCTCTTCCTCATCAAACTGATATGTTTCAAAGACAGTGCCGGATGGGGCTTCTTCCTCTTCCTCTGCAACCCCCAACGGCTCGTTTTCTTCATTGCCGACAAGACCGGTGATCAAACCGACGACGGAATTTCGCGTCCAGGGCCATTTATGCTTTTTTACCTGCGGACGGACAGCGAAAGTCAGCTCCAAAACAGCGACAGACATCTGGCCGGGTTCACGGCCAAGTTCTTTTCCGTAATAGGCAAAGTCCATCTCCAAAGAACCAATGTCTAAACCAAAGCCAAATGAAGGCAGGCATTCATTCATGCCTACGCGGAATTTGAATAGATCGTTCTTCCCCATGGCTAGCTGAATCCCGGCGCCAATGCCAAGGGCGGCATTTTTCCTGGTATAGTCGTCCTGTTTGAAGGCGTTGTTAAAATCCTTCCAGTCAAAGGCGGCGGTAACCCCGAAGTTTTTCAGGAAATCGGGGGCGGTTTCCCAGAAATTGCCCACCCTAAAGTCATAGGCTACGCCCCAATTCAGCGAGAAAGGAACTTTATACGAACCAGATGCGTCAGATGTAAAATCCTTTACTATTTTGCCGGTGGTATTGCCAATATCGCTGAAGGTTAAGCCTGCCGAAAGCCCCAGTTTCCAGCGATACATAAAGCCAATGTCAAAACCGGCGCCAATCAGCATGGGGACGGAAAAATCAAATGAATCTTCGTCTATTATCATGCTGAGAATTGCCATCCTTTCAGATGCCATTGCCCGCAAAAAAGGTTTAATGACAATCCCTGCATCCACATTATGATGCCCGGTATCAAGAATTTTAAACGCAACTCCGACCGGCGTTATCAAGTCGATGCAAGCCTCCAAAACGAGGGTGGTTCCGATAACGTTCGGATTAACATATATTCTGTCCCATATGCCAAAGCCTAAACCGTTTGAAACCCAGGCTATTGACAGCGGGAATTCCCTCACGTCCATTCCAAGGTACAGCTTCCCGTTTTCTTCACTGATAATATTGGCCGCCTTTCCAATCGCCTTTCTCATCTCTGACTGATCATTGCTGGATGTAAGTACCGGACGCATAAGGCTGACAAAACCGGAAATGGTCTCGGGGTTAAACAGGGCCGGAGACAGTGCGATGATGCTTTGCTGCTCCACCCGCATCATGGCGGCGGGGTTTACCAGAAGAGAAAAAACATTGTCGGTATAGGCGACATGGGTTCCGCCCATGCCGCTGCTCCGTGCGGTGGGTATTTCAAAATGGGGCATTGTATTCATTTGGGTAAAACCCGTTGCCGCGCAGAACAGCAGTGTTATTATGAATATTTTTTTCATTGTGTGTTCCTTAACCATTGGTATCATCATTGCCGAAAATTTCCTTGAAGATGCCGGTTATTATGTTGTCGCTGAATTTCCCGCTTTCATCGCTAAGGATAAGGTTCAGATACGCGGCAAGGGCAAGGGCTTCAGCGCAGGGTTCTCCAGGCGGATCCTCCTGCACTACAAATTTCCCGTTTGCATCAAGGATAATGCCGATGTTGAGCGATTCGATGTCAAATGATTCGCTGCTCAATGTAGCCGGATCTATGCCTTGTTTTTCCAGCAGCGCCAATGTCAGAATGATCATTGCCTGCACCACGTCGGAAGGTTCGGAGATTTCGGCATAACTATCGCTGAACTCAGGAATCCCGCCGGGGGAGTCGTCAAATCCACCCTGGGGAGCGACTAGTTCAGCCAGATTTTCCGCAGCTTTTGGACCGTTTTTGCTGAAGTCATTCTGTATCTCTTCCAGCAGCTTAACGATGGGATCAAATCCGTCGTCTTCTTCGTCTTCTTCCAATAGATCGATAAGGATATCAATGTGGCTTAAAATGCTGGTTCCCAGCCCGGAAGCTTCCGCGGCAAGGGATACGCCGGCTTGCTGCCATTGTGCCTTGTTCTCCGTGTCGGGCTTATCCTTAATTTCATCATATATGGCATCAATGATTGCATCTGCCAGTTCGGGATTGCCGACGGCGGCATCAAGCCAGGCATCAATATTGTCGACTTTATCAACGTTTATATTGATATTTCCCGAATCATAATCCCGTTTTTTTCCCCATGACTTGCTGAAAAAATTGTCACAGCCCGTTAGCATAATCAATACCGGCAGCAGGATAAGGCCTGCGAGGAATATTGTTTTTCGTCTCATGTTACGCTCCTTGAATTATTTTCACCTACATATAATATATCATAAAATTCCAAAAAAGCCAATATGTCGCGTTATTTCCCGCGTTTTTGGACATTTCACTTTTTTGTCGATGTCAAAAACTTGCGGTCAGCGATTAGATCTATGTCCATTATCAAATACTGTTCACTAATCACTAACCGCTATACACTAATCAAGCATGCCAAAACTCGACTCCAACGGTATTCTCAAGGCCCTGCGGGATGGGGGCAGTGTCGCCTCAAGGCTTGAGCAGTTTGAGCCGAGGCAGGCGCAGCTCGACCTGATGGAGCTAATCATCCGCTGTTTTAACGAAGACGCCATCGGCGCGGCGGAAGCGGGAACCGGCGTGGGCAAATCGTTCGCGTACCTGCTGCCCGCGCTGCATTTTGCCGTCGCCGCCGGGGAACGGGTGGTGATTTCGACGGCGACGATAACCCTGCAGCAGCAGTTGTTCGGCAAGGATATCCCCCTGGTGCTGGCGGCTTTGGGCGTAAAGGTAAAGGCGGCGCTGGTGAAGGGCAGGGGGAACTACCTCTGCCGCAGGCGGATGGAAGACGCGGTGCGCGAGCCGGAACTGGCCGGCGGCGAAGAACAGGATCAACTGACAAGCATTGTACACTGGGCAGATACCAGCAAGGGCGGCGCACGAGATGAGCTTCCCTTTGTTCCCGCTGATGCCGTCTGGTCGCGGGTCTGCTCGGATTCGGAAGTGTGCATGGGCAAACAATGTCCCCTGCAGAACCGCTGTTTTATCACCGCCCTTCGCAGGGAAGCGGCGGCCGCCAAAATCGTCGTAGTGAACCACCATCTTCTTTTTGCCGACCTTGCCGCGCGGCGCGAAGGGGCCGGCTACGAGGCACAGGCGGTGCTGCCCCCGTATTCGAGGGTGATAATCGACGAGGCGCATACCATCGAAAACGCCGCCACTTCGTTTTTTTCCAGGGAATTCGGCAAAGTGGGAATTTTTCGCTACCTTGGGCGGCTGTATCGCAAACGCAGGGCGGCGCGCAGCGGGCTATTGGTACGCTTTTGTTCCCTGCCGGGCGTTGGAGAAAAAAGCCTGAATTCGCTGGCGGCCGCGCTTGACGATATTCGCAAAGCCGCCTCCGAGTTGGACGGCCCTGCGCTGGAACTCTGCGGCGCAGAGGGCGTGTTTCGCTTTTCGCCTAACAGGGAAAACCGAGGCGCGGAGTCGGCGGTCTTCCCCCTGCTTAAAACCCTGGAAACAAAACTCAACGCCTTTACCGCCATGGCGCGGAAACTTTTTGAGCAGTTGGAAGACGACAATGACGATGCCGCGGTCTGGGAGATACGGGCAATTTTGCGCCGCTTTGAAGACATTGCCACAACCTGCGCCGCCTTTGCCGATTACCAGCAGCGGCAGGACGAGGTAATGTGGATCGAGCGGCGCGGGGCGGGCGGCAGGGATCCCTGGGCGGTATTTACCCGAAGCCCCGT
>Ga0082212_10011480_pt1 | contig 11238 bp, 10 predicted proteins | sample TergutNt197P3_FD_71548 | JGI IMG/M metagenome (GOLD analysis project Ga0082212, IMG submission 71548) | Neocapritermes taracua P3 segment gut microbial communities from Petit-Saut dam, French Guiana - Nt197 P3 | ecosystem: Host-associated > Arthropoda: Insects > Digestive system > Gut ... | reverse complement strand
TCGGAAGCGGTACGAACAATAAGGCTGATCAGTATGTTATCAGTACGGGCAAGGCAATACCAGGTTTCCCCGCACTTGCTACCTCACAGTGGGGTCTCGGCGAGAACTGGGCAGCAGGATACGGCGGTATTTACTGGACTCAGCCTGCTCCTAAAGATCTTCCCGCTCCGAATGTTTATCCTACCGACTTTGATGGTCGTTTGGAGAACCGCGGTTACAACGTGCCTGTAGATATCATAGTTAATCAGGCAACTCTTTATCTGAATGTTTACGAATATCCTGAAGATGACATTGAGGCTCTCAACTTCAAGCTCAAACTTGCGAGTGCAATTGAACAGGGTACAGTTAAGCCTGCCAATGACGAGCCTGCGATTAGTATTCCGTTCACCTCAGCCACAGGTACAGGTTTAATTTACGCATCGGATATAGACGCACGCAACTACAACAATGTTCCTTACTCTATATTCAAACAGTGGCTTGAAACTGCGGGCGGTATTGAGGCTCCTGCATACGAATACACCTATATTAAGACTGTAGAGGTAAGCGTACCGACAGGATCTGCAACTATTTACTCTATCGTGAATAAAGCAGGTGTTGCTATCACCACTCCTGTTAATCCTACTGCTGATGATTTGGCTTACATCGGTATCAAACCGGCTAACCTGACTCAAACAGTAGTAGTACCGATTAAGTTTGTTATAACCGACGTATTCGGATTCCAGAAAGAAGTAGAAATCGATATCAAACTGGTTAAGAACTTCTAATATCTGAATAAACTTTACCTGTCTTTTGGACAGGAAACCAAAAAAGGCTGCCATTCGGCAGCCTTTTTTTATTCCCCGTCATTGCGAACGGAGTGAAGCAATCCAATATGTGTCTTTTTAGATTGCTTCGGGCTTCGCCCTCGCAATGACGCTAAATGAGGCATTTTTTTTTTGGGGATTTTTTAAAAATCGGGAATAAAAAATGTTTTTGTAACTAAAATAGTTACATTTGTGCAATTATAAATTAAATGAGTACAAAAGAAAAGTTAGTAGAACGTTTTAAACAACAGCCAAAAGACTTTACATGGGAAGAACTTGTCAGGCTGTTTGGTATATTTGGTTTTACGATTGACAATAAAGGAAAAACTTCCGGTTCGCGGGTATTATTTGAAAATGGTAACGACCAATTTTTAGCGCACAAGCCGCACCCAAAGGGCATAATAAAAAAGTCGGCTGTTAAACAGGTTTTGAATTACTTGATAGATAATAATTACATACAATAAAAATATGAAAAAGTTAGAATATAAAGGATATTTTGGGACAATTGAATATAGCGAAGAAGATAGTTGCTTGTACGGTAAAGTTTTAGGCATTCCCAAAAATGTAGCGATTACATATGAAGGCAATACAGCTGCTGAACTTTATGCCGATTTTAAAGGCGGAATAGATATGTATTTAGACTACTGTCAAAGAAAAGGTATTAAACCGCATAAATCATACAATGGCGTTTTGAATATACGCATACCGTCTGAAACGCACAGTCGTATCGCGATGTACGCAGAAAATCACGGAACAAGCATCAATTCATTTATACGCGATTCTATTGAAAAACGATTGGAATCTGTAATGTAAAAATTTGTGTTATCTTTCAAAAAATATTAAAAAGTTGCTCAATTGATAAACTTTTTGTATATTTGCTGCATGAGAAGGAAAATAATAACGTATGGAGGTTATTTTGAATTGTTCAAAGAAACGCTTACTGAAAAGGAAAAAGACAAAATAGATTATTGCCTTTTGCTTCTTAGAACACAAGACAGGGTTCCTGTAAAGTTTATAAGTCTTATACGTGATGGTTTATATGAATTGCGTATAGAATATAACAGCAATATTTATCGTGTGTTTTTTATTTTCGACAACGATAATATTATTGTATTGTTCAATGGCTTTCAAAAGAAAACACAGAAAACGCCTACGGACGAAATAAAAAAAGCATTAAAAATTAAAAAAGAATACTATGCAGACAAACAATCACAAAATTATTGATTACGATGCTGTTCTTGATGCTAAGTTTGGAAAAGAGGGAACGCTTTCGAGAATAGCAGCCGAAGAAAGAGCATTTGCTTTTTATACAGGTCAAATTATAGAGCAGGCAAGGAAAGAAGCGAAAATGACACAAACCGAACTTGCCGAAAAAGTAGGAAGTAACAAATCGTACATATCGCGCATAGAAACAGGAAGAACAGAACCAAAAGTTTCTACTTTTTACCGAATTGCTTCCGCCTTGGGACGCTCGGTTGAATTAATTCCGATATTGTAGTTTTTGTACTCTTTTCGTTATCGAGTTGAAATATCAAAATTTTGGCTTAATACCCAAAAGTGTTGATTGAGATAGTGGTACTATAAGTTTTCCTTTCCCGTATTTTTAAAGTAATTCACGGTTTCTACTTTTAGTTCGGCCGTAGCTGCGTCGTCGCATACGATAATGGCGCGAGGGTGCATTTGCAATACACTTATCGGCCATAAATGATTTATTCCTCCCTCCACCGCGTGATGGAGCGCGCGTGCTTTGCTGAAACCGTTTGCCATAATTATCACCTCTTTAGCATCGGTAATAGTTCCTATGCCCACTGTTAACGCTGTTTTCGGCACTTTATTCACATCATTGTCAAAAAAGCGCGAATTGGCAATAATTGTCTCTTTCTTTAAAGTTTCCATCCGCGTGCGTGAAGCAAGCGAAGAACCCGGTTCGTTAAAGGCAATATGACCATTAACGCCTACACCTCCCAAGAATAACTGAATACCTCCACAACTGCTTATTTTTTCCTCGTAGCTGCTACATTCTTTAATCAGGTCGACAGCATTACCATTCAGTATATTCACATGCTCTTTTTGTATGTCCACATGCTTAAAGAAATTATTCCACATAAACGAATGATAACTTTCAGGATGACTTTCAGGCAAGCCTACATATTCATCCATATTAAAAGTAATCACATGCTCAAAAGAAATTTTTCCTTCCTTATACATGTAAATCAGTTCTTTATATACACCCAGCGGAGTTGAGCCGGTAGGAAGTCCCAAAACAAACGGGTTTGCCTTGGCAGGATTGAAAGCATTAATTTTTTGAACAATGTAATTCGCTGTCCATTGCGAACTTAGCTCATAATCGGGTTTAATGACAAGTTTCATATTAGTGATTGTTTTTAAGTAATTCTTTAGCATTATTAATAGCCGCTTGCGTAATATCTTTCCCGCTCAACATGCGGGCTATATGCAGCACACGCTCTTCATCAGTTAATGGTTTTATTTTTGTTACCGTTGCTCCTGCATCATTTTCTTCTTTATAAACCTCGTAGTGAGCATTTCCTTTACTGGCTATTTGCGGTAAATGGGTAATGTTTATTACCTGCATATTTTTCGACAGCTCGTAAATAATATCCCCTACCTTGTCGGCAACTACGCCTGATACGCCGGTATCTATTTCATCAAAAATAATGGTTGGCAGCGATTTTGAATTGCGGAGTAAATTTTTAATGGCCAGCATTAGCCGCGACATTTCACCGCCCGAAGCAATTTTCGAAATTTCAGCAGGCTGTGTATCGGCATTTGCACTGAACAAAAACGAAACCGAATCTTTTCCGGTTTGAGTAAACTCCGGTAAAGTTTCGTGAACTACAGTAAATTTTGCCTTGTCGATGCCCAATTGGCGAAGTACGTCAACCACTTTGTTTTCAAGGCCGGAAAGTACTTTTTTTCGGATTCCGGTTAAAGCATTTGCCCGTTTTTCTAATTCCAGTAAATTTATTTCCAGCTCATTTTCAACCGAACATATTTCGCTGTCATAAGCAACTGCCCGATTTATTTTTTCTTCGAAAGTATTTTTCAGCTTAATGAGTTCGCCCACAGTTGAAACGTGATGTTTCTGCTGAAGAGAATAATTCAGATTCAGCCTGTCGTTAATCAATTCAATTCTTGCGGGATTATATTCAATTTTTTCGGTCAACTGCTCTGTTTCTTCCTTTATATCCCTCAATTCAAAAACAATACTTTGCGCACGCCGGCCCAATTCGGGCACTTCAGGGATAAAATTTTGAATTTTATCGAATATGCGCTGTGCATCTTTTATGTTTTGAATAGCTGAAAACTGCTCGTTGTCTAACAAAACTGAAATTTCCTGAAAAGCGGCTTTTATTTCTTCGGCATGGGTTAATTTTTTTAATTCTGCTTCCAGCTCTTCATGTTCATTTTCATTCAGTTTCGCATCTTCAAGTTGCTGAAACTGAAACTGATAATAATCAAGGTCGGAATTGGCTTTTTGCGATTTTTCTATTAATTCCGCAAGTTTTCTCCTCAGACTGACAACTGCCGAAAACTGTTTTTTGTATTCATCTAAAATTTTGAATGAGTCTGAAACTGTGTCAACCACACTCAACTGGTACTGGTGATTGCTCAATTCGAGATTTTGGTGCTGCGAATGTATGTCGATTAATTTAAATCCAAATTCCTGCATAACCTTCAGATTTACAGGAGTATCATTTATGAATGCGCGCGATTTTCCCGATGGTGCAATTTCTCTGCGCAGTATTGTAACATCATCATAATCCAAGTCATTTTCTTCAAAAAGATGCTTCAGACTGTGATTTCCAACTTCAAAAGTACCTTCTACTACACATTTTTCATCTTTATTTTTAAGCGACGACAAATCGGCTCGGTTTCCAAGTATTAAACCTAAAGCGCCGAGTATTATTGATTTTCCGGCTCCTGTTTCACCTGTAACCATATTTAATCCTGAAGGAAATTCGACAGAAAGTTCCTGGATTAACGCATAATTTGAAACAGTTAATTTAGTGAGCATTCCAAAAATTTAAATTTTTAAAACCATTCAGCCGCCAAAATATTCCTGCATTTTATTTCGAAAACTGAAATCTGTTAAGTCATAAAAGCGATAATCTTTTTAACAATATCCTTTGCAACTTCTTTCTTGTTTTTTAACTCAAAAAGCTGCATATTATTATTTCGATCTATAATTGTAACTTTGTTCGTATCTGTCCGAAACCCTGCTCCCTGCTCATTGAGCGAATTCAGCACAATAAAGTCGAGATTTTTCTTTTGAAGCTTTTGTCGGGCATTTTGAATTTCGTCATTCGTTTCCAAAGCAAAACCCGCCAAAATTTGATTGTTCGTTTTTAACTTTCCCAGTGCCGCCGCAATATCTTTCGTAGGTTTAAGCTCAAGCGACCGGTTTTTATCTCCGCGCTTAGTCTTTTGCGTTTCGCTCGAAACCGGTGTAAAATCGGCAACAGCAGCGCACATTACAGCGCCATCGCAGAATGGGAAATTAGCCAGCGATTCGGCATACATTTCTTCTGCTGATTCAACTAAAATTACTTTAATATTTTCTTTTTGAGTGGAAATGCTTACCGGGCCTGAAACCAGAATTACACGGGCGCCCTCGTCAGCAAGCTCATCGGCAATGGCATAACCCATTTTACCTGACGAATAATTTCCTATAAAACGTACCGGGTCGATTTTTTCGTAAGTTGGCCCGGCAGTAACGAGGAATGTTTTATTCAGGAGTTTTTTTTTTCGATTGAAAAAACCGGCAACAGTTTCAACAATTTTTTCAGGTTCTTCCATCCTGCCTTTTCCTTCGAGACCACTGGCCAGAATGCCTTCGCCTGGCTCGATAATGATATTCCCGAATCCCTTTAATGTTGAAATATTTTTTTGAGTGGCAGGGTGTGCGAACATATCCAAATCCATAGCCGGAGCTACAAAAACAGGACATTTTGCCGACATATAGGTAGTTACCAGCATATTGTCGGCGATTCCGCTTGCCATTTTCCCGAGAGTTGAAGCAGTTACGGGCGCTATAATCATTGCATCTGCCCATAGTCCGAGGTCAACATGGCTGTGCCATGTACCGTCGTTTGCACCGAAAAATTCACTTATCACCGGCTTTCCCGAAAGGGCTGAAAGGGTTACGGGAGTGATAAATTCTTTCCCCGCAGGCGTTATTACCACTTGAACCTGAGCGCCTTCTTTCACCAACAAACGTAAAAGTACAGCAGACTTGTAAGCAGCTATACTTCCGGTAATACCCAATATTATATTTTTCCCTTCAAGCCTCATCGGCTAAAATTTTTCAGATATCTTTTTTCGATTCGCGTGCCGGATTGCGATAATAAATTTCATCTTCCTTCAATTCTTCAAAAGCAATTAAAGTAGGTTTTGGAAGTCGTTCGTAAAATTTTGAAATCTCGATTTGCTCTCTGTTTTCGAAAACTTCTTCCAAACTATCGGTATATGACGCAAATTCCTGCAATTTCTGGCTTAGTTCCTCTTTCAACTCCGATGAAATCTGGTTAGACCGTTTGGCCAAAATCATTACCGTTTCATAAATATTTCCTGTGTCTTGTGTTAAAATATCAAGATCGCGTGAAATTGTTGACTGAGCCGCTTTTGTTTTTTTATAATCCATTTTATATAATTTCTAAAATTTAATTTTACAAATATTTTATATAAATTACTGTTAATAAAATAATTAAAATACTTGTAACTTGTAACTGTTAACTTGTAACTATATAAATTCTAATTTGTATCTTCTTTGTAATTCAACATTTTAGCAGTAGTTTCATAAAATCTGTTTACCTCTCTTCGATAGCCGCTTTCCGGAAATTCATCAACGAAAGTAAAATACTCATCCAATGCATCCGAAAGCCGTTCCATTTGTTTATCCTCAACACTTCTGATGGCAAGCAAATATTTCGATTTCAGCAGCATGTACATTAATTCTTCTCTGTACTGGCTGTCGGGGTAATCTTTTAAAGCGTTGGCCAAAGCTACAACTGATGCTTTATAATTTTTGAAATCGAAATAAAGTTTAGAGGTGAGATATGATTTATAAACAAGTTTATTTTGTAATTCATCAATAATACGGTTTGCTTCATCAACATTTTTACCGAAAGGATAACGGTTAAGATATAGCTGTAAAGCATCGATGGCATCGCGGGTAATCGTTTGGTCGAGCCTTGGGTTTGGCGACAAAAGGTAGTTGCAATAACCAACTGCAAACTGCGATTCTTCTACGTGCTCGCTGATTGGGAAATCCTTAATCAGCAAATTAAAATAATGTACAGCTGTAATATAGTCTTTCTGACCGACTAAGCTTTTTGCGTAATAATAGTAAATATCATCAGCAGTTGAAGTTGCACGATAATATCTTAATATGTCCTGAAACAGCGTTGCCGCACGGGCATATTCTCCGTTCTCGTAAAACTCCATAGCTTTTTTGTATTTAAATTCGCTGTCTTTACTTTTAACAATTTTGTTAAAATTGCCACAGCCGGCGAATACAAAAGCTAAAACAATCAGTAATAATCTTAATTTTTTCATTTTCATAAACATGGCGCAAAAATATGTATTTTTTATGAACCACTAAACAAATGAACATATTCGTTATAAATCTTTAACATCATTGTTCAACAAATTCTCATTTCTTAATAATCATAATGATTACGGAAATAGAGAATTAAATGAAAAAAATGGCAGGCCTGTAAGCCGGGTTCTGTACCCCTTTGGCATTACGAAAGTAATCGCCGGGGCCTTTATCATTTATCTGGCCGGGGCATTACTGCCCCGATCCTGCAGCCTACCCCTCCTGACTTTCTTGCGCGAAGAATAACGAAACGGGCATTTCGCTGAACCGCAAAGCGGTAATCAATCAGGATATATTTGGCTTTGCAACCCGTGAGACGTACGGCTGATGATGTTGCCACCACCACCGGTGCGCTTTTACCGCACCTTTTCACCCGTTCCCTGATATTGTCAGAAACAATTGTCAAGGTGGTTATTTTCTGTTACGTTGCTACCCCTTTTCAAAGATCTTCCCGTTAAGAAGCACGGCGCCCTGTGTTGCCCGGACTTTCCTTACCGACACAAAATGTCGGCACGATAAAGCGGCCTGCCGCTGCAAAAATACAAAAAATGTATATAGTTACGAGTTACGGAGTTACAAGTTACAAGTTACAAGTATTTTAATTATTTTATTAACAGTAATTTATATAAAATAAAAAGTCCCGGCATAAAACACCGGGACTTTTGTCTAATTATAGTAAAATTGACTTATTCATCGTCCTGTTCAGCTTCGTAAGCTTTCAGCAGTTCATCCTGTACTTCGGCCGGTACTTTTTCGTAGTTATCGTAAGAAAGGCTGAATACGCCGCGGCCGCCTGTTATCGAGCTAAGCGATGTAGAATAACGGTGCATCTCCTTCAGCGGAACTTTAGCCGTAATTTTCTCAAGGCCTTTCTCAGAGCCCATACCCATAATCATGGCGCGGCGTCCCTGAAGGTCGCTCATCACATCGCCCATTCTTTCTGAAGGTACCCATACATTAAGGTCGTAAATAGGTTCAAGAATTTTTGCTCCTGCATTTTTAAATGCTTTGCTGAAAGCATTTCGCCCGGCAAGTTTGAACGAAATTTCGTTTGAATCAACCGGGTGCATTTTCCCGTCGTAAACATATACGCGTATGTCGCGGGCGTACGAACCGGTTAGCGGGCCTTCTTCCATTTTTTCCATTATCCCTTTCAGAATAGCCGGCATAAAACGTGCGTCGATTGATCCCCCCACAATACAGTTGCAGTATATAAGTTTGCCGCCCCACGAAAGGTTATGTTCTTCGACCGCGCGTACAGATAATTTTTGTTCCTTTTCACCAAATTTGAACATCGACTTTGCTTCGGAGCCTTCTTCGTATGGTTCAATAATTAAATGAACTTCGCCAAACTGGCCTGCCCCGCCCGACTGTTTTTTGTGCCGGTAATCGGCTTGTGCTGATTTGGTTATGGTTTCGCGGTATGGAATTTTTGGTACAAGGTAATTTACCTCTATTTTATATACGTTGTCGAAATACCATTTTAAAACATTCATGTGGTATTCGCCCTGCAAATGAACCAGCAACTGTTTTAACTCTTTCGAATACTCAATAACAAAAGTTGGGTCTTCGAATTTCATTTTGTTTAGAATTTCGCCTACTTTTTCATCATCGCTGTCGTTTACGGCTTTAACAGCAACCGAATGCCTTGATGTCGGGAACGCTATCGGCTCGTATTTAGTGTCGGCTTCCTTAGTAGTAAGGGTCTGGTTAAACTTGGTATCTTTCAGTTTTACAGTACAGCCAATGTCGCCTGCAACCAGTTCTTCCACTTTTTCGCGGGTTTTACCGGCAGTAACAAATATTTGCGAAAGCCTTTCCTTGTTTCCTGACTTGGTATTTATTAAATCCATGCTTTCCTGAATTTTTCCCGACATAACCTTGAAATAGGTAATCTCGCCGACATGCGATTCAACAGCTGTTTTAAAAACAAAAAAGCTTGGCACTTCGTTTTCATTCATTTTTAACGCTTTGCCGCCAACAATGCCACGCATGGGCCTTTCATCAGGTGCGGGAGCAATATTTACGATAAATTCCATTAAGCGACCAACTCCTATACTTTTACGGGCACAAGTACAAAATACGGGGAAAAGGCTGCGGTTGAGCACGCCCAGTTTCATTCCCTGGCGCATTTCGTCTTCGGTTAAACTGCCTTTTTCGAAATACAACTCCATTAATGACTCTTCGTTTTCGGCAGCCATTTCAATCAGTTCGTTATGCAGGCTTTCGGCTTTGTCTGATTCTGAAGCCGGAATATCCAAAACTTCTGCTTCGCCTTTCGCGTTGTACTTGTACATTTTCATTTTCAGTACATCGATAATCGATGTAAAACCCGGGCCTGCATCAACAGGATACTGCACCACGGCAACCTTGTTTCCGAAGAAATTTTTGCATTTTTCGAGCGATGCCTCAAAATTGGTATTGTCGTGGTCAAGCTGGTTGAAAACAAAAATAAGCGGGGAATTCGTTTTGTCGGCATGCCTTGATGCGGCTTCCGTACCTGCTTCAACTCCGTTTACCGAATTAATTACCAAAAGGCCGAGGTCGGAAACATTAAGCGACGAAACTACCACACCGCATAAATCATCCATGCCGGGAGTATCGATAATGTTAATTTTTACATTGTTTTTTTCGGTGTACGAAAGCGATGAATAAACCGAATTCCCATAATCCTGCTCAATTTCGGTATAGTCTGAAACAGTATTTTTTGAGGTTACCTCCCCTTTACGATTTATAACTCCACCCTCAAAAAGCATAGCTTCTGCAAGGGTGGTTTTCCCACTGCCGGCATTACCAATAAGGGCAATATTCCGGATTTGATTAGTTTTATAAACTTTCACTTGTATATATTTTAGTTATTGTTTTGAATATTTCTCGCTTACTTTTTAAATCCATTTTTACAGGGAGATAATCTAATTGTTTCAGATTTTTTTGATTTTCTGATTTTTTTCAGGAACACCCCTGTAAAAATGGTCGTCAAAAATAGTAATAATTCATTAAAAATCAAGTTGTGCAATTTAACGCAGTAATATTATTTCGCTATGCTAATTCAAAATAAAACTGTCGAAATTTTATTATTATATATAATTACGCTGTAGCTAACAATTTTATATTCAGAATAATATATTTAACGGAATTATATAGATTTATGAAAATTAACGTGGCCATTAAGGTTGAATTTTATTGAATATTAAGTTTGATTTAATTTTTTTCAATTTTTTTTCAAAAAGTTTTGGTGCTTTAAAAAACATATTTATTTTTGCAGTGTAATATTATACTATTACACTAAATTAGTAGATGTTAAAAATATAATTACCAACAAGTTAAAATCAAAAAAGATGATTGAAGCAAAAGAAATTACGTTCAGGTACAGGCGAAAAACCGTATTCAGCGATTTTTCCTGTACGTTTGAAAACGGTAAGGTGTACGGTCTTCTCGGTAAAAACGGCGCTGGCAAATCCACGCTGTTGTACCTTATGACCGGATTACTGCAGCCGTACAAAGGGAAAATTTTCTACAACGATGAAAATGTGTCGAGGCGGCTGCCTTCCGTACTCAACGACATGTTCATCGTTCCCGAAGAATTTTCGTTGCCCGATATGCCGCTTAAACGGTATATGTCTATCAACCAGCCGTTTTATCCCAAGTTCAGCGAGGAACAGTTACGGAAAAACCTGTCGCTTTTTGAACTGGACGATGATCTGAAAGTCAACCTCGGCGCGCTTTCGCTGGGGCAGAAGAAAAAGGTTTTTATGAGTTTTGCGCTGGCGACCAACACTTCGCTGCTCATCATGGACGAACCCACTAACGGACTTG
>Ga0082212_10011479_pt1 | contig 11238 bp, 7 predicted proteins | sample TergutNt197P3_FD_71548 | JGI IMG/M metagenome (GOLD analysis project Ga0082212, IMG submission 71548) | Neocapritermes taracua P3 segment gut microbial communities from Petit-Saut dam, French Guiana - Nt197 P3 | ecosystem: Host-associated > Arthropoda: Insects > Digestive system > Gut ... | reverse complement strand
CCCATGAACCGAAAAAGAGCGCTAGGACCTGAGCTAACACAACAGTGCTTATTGTGAAATAGACGCCTTTTATCCTGAATATCGGGACGGAGATAATCAACGCGAAAATTACTGAAACGACGCCCGCCGTTATGAAACCAAGGTAGATAGGCAGCCCCGCCAGCTCAGTGATCATAGCCAAGGCGTACCCGCCCAAACCTATAAAGCAAGGCTGACCAAGAGATATCAGCCCAGTGTACCCCGCCAGCAAGTTCCACATCTGCGCAATGGCAATGTAAAGCATAAACAGCGTTGCCCTCGGTATCAGGGTGTCTCCCCCCCAAAACGGCAGGGTGCCGAGCAGGGCTAATACAATGACGGTAACGCCAAGCTTAATAACAGTTTTTTTGTTGTCAACAATAGTTTTCATAATGAATCAGCCCCCTTTCTCATTTCCTGACCGCTTTGGAAAAAAGTCCCTGCGGCCTGACAGCCAGAACAATCAACAGCGCGACGAATCCGCTATGCAACTGATAAATATTTCCGAATATATATGCGCCGATGAGCTGCGCAAGCCCCATGATAATGCCTCCAATAAAGGTTCCAAAAATGCTTCCCATCCCACCGATCACAACAACGCCAAAGGCAATGATGAGGTATTGGCTTCCGCTGTAATGGAACAAAACAAATGTGGACGACAGTATCATGCCTGCTATACTAGTCACGATCATGGTCAGGCACATGGCGTATATATACATGCGCTTTGTGTTGACGCCCATCAATTCCGCGGCTTTAATATTACTCGAGGAAGCTCGTATAGCCCTGCCTATCGGCGTCCTGTTCATAAACAGCGCGAGCCCGCCTATCACGACCAATGCCACGATGAAATTGATCACATATTGCGCCGAAACTATTATCGGGGTGCTGATAAGGTTTAACCTCAGCAAATCAGTGTCGATACCGTGCGCGCCTGAACCGAATACGATCTGCAGCCCGTTTTGTATCGCGACTGATAGTCCGAACATAACCAGAAGCGGCGCGTTAGTCCCCTGATCTATCACCCTGTTAATAAGGAACTTCTGGATAAGTATCCCAATGGGGATCATAATAATAATGGTGACAAGCAGCGCCAGGATCGGGTTTGCGATAAACTGCCGCGTTGTGATAACAGTAAAAAACGCCGACATGACCATAATATCGCTGTGCGCCAGGTTTGTCAGCTTCATGATCCCGAAAATCATAGACAAGCCTACGCCAATCATAGCATACAACCCGCCTATCAATACTCCGGTCACAACCGCCTGTAATAAAGCGGACATAATCACACCTCAAATCAATTTGATTGCTTTGTTTCGGGGGTGCGCCTTAGGGTGGCGTGAATCAAACCCTACCCTTTTCAATACCGAAATACACATCTTTTACTTCATTTTCCGGCAATTCCTTTGACGGCCCTTCCATCACGACCCGCCCCTTGAGAATGACATAGGCATAATCGGAATACTTCAGGCTCCGCTTGACCTCCTGCTCCACCAGAACAAAAGTAACGCCGGTATCGTTGATTTTTTTCAGGACACGATAAATATCTTTTATTACGACAGGCGCCAGCCCCAGGGAGATTTCATCGCATAAAATCAACTTGGGGTTTTCCATAATCGCGCGCGAAATAGCCAACATCTGCCGTTGCCCGCCGGAAAGAAACGTTCCCAGTTGCTTTTGTTTTTCCTCAAGCATTGGGAACAACTCAAAAACCAGCTCAAGTTGCTGTTTCCTGATTTTCTTGGCATGGGGCAGGTGCGAACCGAGAAGCAAGTTTTCCATCACAGTCATATCTTCAAAAATGAGGCTGCCTTCAGGGGTCATCGCCAGGCCTTTCGAAACAATTTTGCTCGTGAGCATACCTGTGATATCCTCGCCGTCCAACGTAATTTTCCCGCTGGTAGGTTTTTGCAGACCTATGGCAGTGCTGAGCAGCGTACTTTTGCCCGCGCCGTTAGCGCCGATGATAGCCACCATCGACCCCCTGCGTATCTCAATATTCATGTCATGTATAGCCTGCAAGTCGCCGTAATGAACGTTAAGCCCCTCGATCTTCAGGATGGTATCGCTGCTACTCATCATCATCCACCCCCAGATATACATCGTTTACAATTTTCGATTGCATGACTTCATAGGGTAGCCCTGTGATGACGCTCTTACCTTCGGCCAGACACATAACGCGGTCGGTGCCGTCTACCATTGTCTGCAGCACATGCTCGATCCAGATTATGCTGGAACCTTGTGCCTTAATGCCTTTAACTATATCGATGACTACCGCGATCTCGCTTTCGGTGAGCCCTCCGGCTACCTCATCTAGCATAAGCAGTTTCGGGCGCGAAGCCAGCGCGATGCCGATCTCCAGCCGTTTGCGTTCCAGCAAACCCAGAGTTCCTGCCAAATCATTGATGCGATCCGTCAAACCGATCCCTTCCAGAATCTCCATAGCCTGAAAACCGGCTTCTCTTTCGGAAAGCTTATCTCCATAGATTCCACCAACCATGACGTTCTCATATGTCGTCATATCCTCAAATGAGCGCGGTATCTGGAATGTGCGCGCCAAACCAAGCCGAACCCGATCCACGATGCTCATGTTTGTTATGTCCTGTCCCAAGAAATGGATGCTTCCCCCATTTGACTTGAAAACGCCGGACAGGATACCCATCATCACCGTCTTGCCTGCACCATTTGGCCCTATAATACCAAGTATCTCATCTTCTCCCACGTCAAAGCTGACCTTGTCAAGCACATGCAGACTGCCAAATGAGATAGAGATATCCTTTACGGATAGAATCGCCACCAACTGATTCCCCCTCAAAATAACCGCGCCGGGGGATATTACCGGTATAATCGCCGGAAATACCCCCGGGCTTCTGTCTGGTGTATCTTTTACTTGGACCAGGGCATCGCTATATGCGCTCTCGCATGGAGTTGGGGTTCAGTTTCAGCGCCTGTGACAACCATCGCAAGGCCCCATCTGTCGTCTTCCACCCATTGCCCCAGAATCGAAGGGGTCTTCACATAACCGTTTTCGAACTTTACGCGCCCATAAGCGGTTTCAGCGTCCATATTTACAAACGCCTGACGGAGATCCTCCTTATCGAGCGACGCCGCATTGTTAAACACCTCGTGCAGCACGTCGAAAATCTGCTGATCCCAACCGATGACTAGGTCGGGTGGCGTGCCTGTCGCGTCTATGTGGAACTGATTGAGCTCCGCTGAAGTGTGCCCGGTAAGCGAAGAAGTGTAATCCATGTCGAGGGCCCACTGCGGATGGTTGGATACGCCCAAAGCGCCCCATTCGCCGCCGAGGCTGAGCGCGTCCTCAGTGAAGTGCATCCCCATGTGGAGCATGAGTACCGGAGGCCTGTAGTCAAGCTGCTGCATCGTGTTCCATACTGTGATCAACCCCGGGGTACCGTTGACGGTCGATACGATATCCGCGCCGGCTTCCTTAAGGCTGGTCAAAATCGCGGTATAGTCCGTAGTCCCCTGCGGGAACCTGCCGGGATCTATAACTTCATAGCCATATGTCTTTGCCGCTGCGATAATAGCCTCGGTATGAGCAAGCCCATCGTGGGAGTTGTCAAACAAAAGGCCAATCTTTTTGTTTGTAGCAACATCCTTGTTAAGAGCTTCAAAAGTCTCATCATACGCAGTTTGCAGGTCGAAATGGGCCCCGAACACCCAATTAAACGGTCCCGCAGCAACATAAGCCTCGATAGGGCCGGTGTTAATAAAGCAGGGTACCCCATGCCTTTCTGCTGCTACCCCTGTAGGGATAAAGGTCGGAGGAGCCCAGCTCCCAACCAGGACGTCTATGTTCTGCGTCGTGCAAAGCCAGTCGGCGACCTCAGCCGCCCTGCCCTCGTTGCTTTCGCTGTCGCCCCAAATGATCTCGACAGGCAAGCCCTTGTACTCTCCGATATCGTAGCCGCCCAGAACCTCATTCATGTGGTTCAGGCTCCGCTCGGCCGTCTCCCTGATTGAAATTGTGAACCGTGAGTGTTCTCCGGTCAGCGGCACAACCAACCCTACCCGGATACTGGTCCTGTCTGACGACGCGGCGCCGCCGCCTCCGTCACCGGCGGCTCCCCCGCCGCCCGCCGAACCTCCGTCGTCTTTATTACATGCTGCCAGCAGACCGACGCAGAGGGCCATAGCGAGGAAAATTGCAAGGATCCTGTAAGTTTTTCTGCTATTTTTCATCATTTACCTCCATATAACTTTTATTTATACTGCGATACCGATTGTATCAAGCAGGGGTATCTATTGTCAACAAAATAAATACTAAATTTCTACATATCCTTTGGATTATACTCTACACTCAGGACCGGTGAGGAAGACGTTTTTTTGCTTCCGATAGCGGAGCAAGGATGCGGAGCGGCGCGAAGTTGAGACAGGATGTCTCTCCTGAGCGAAAAGGAAGCAAAAAAATGTCTTTCGAGCGCAAGGTCCTGAATACACGCCTATTCATTTACAACTCATTGCGCTCGATGATGTTCTCCTGAAGCTCCGGGCTGATCTCCACGAAAAACGAACTGTACGTTGCCACGCGAACGAGAAGATCCCTGTACTTGTCCGGATCCTTTTGCGCCGCCCTGAGCGTTGCCGTATCTGTGAAATTGAACTGGATCAAGTTACCGCCATCCTCGAAATACGAACGAATCATATGCATAAACTTCCGCAGGCTGGCCTCGTCCTTTACCGTGCCGTGCGAGACCCTCATATTCAAGATGCTGCCATTCGTTATTTTCACCTGGTCCAGCGTAGCCACAGAGTTGAGCGTCGCGGTAGCGCCGCTAACATTGCGCCCCTGGTGCGGGGAAATACCACCCTCGCTGAGCGGCTCCCCTGCTTTCCTGCCATCGGGCGTGGCCCCCATACTGTTCCCAAACGGGATGTTCGAGGTCATCGCGTAAACAGCCGTCGTCAGTTTCCTGCCATTGTACGTCTTGAAATTAGTCGAAAAATCACAGGAGTGACCCAGAACCTCCCTGAGAATCGAATCGACGTACTCGTCGCCGTTGCCAAATTTCGGCGCCTTACTAAGCAAATACCAAACCTCGTCATAACCCTCAAAATTTGCTTCCAACGCGTCGAGAAGCGTGGCCATAGTTATCTTCTTATCATCGAAGACGACCTTCTTGATCGCGGCGAGGGAATCGCCGGTATCCGGTACGCCGCAAAGGCCCATCGAACTTGTCGCATACGGGTATGTACCCACATCGTAAACGTCGACGCCCCTTTCCAGGCAACTATCGAGAAAAGATGATATCAGCGTGCAGGGCGCGTACTCAGCCAGCAGCTTCATATCCGCGTATCTGAAAACGTATGAAACTTGTATCATAGCCTCATACTGCTTGCGAAAAGCCTCCTTGACGTCTTCGAAAGATTTGAAATCCCTCGGATCTCCCGTCTGCGGGCCTATCTGTTCCCCTTTGAGCATCCCGTTGCCCAAGACCAGCTCGAGCATACGGGCATAATTAAAAGTAACACCGCCGCCATCATGGGAAATAGAAGGCACCGTGGGGTTGTGGCAACCTGTCGAAATATAGTCCCTGGCATATGAAATCGGCAAACCGTTATACAGCAGGGACTGGATAGTGCTCTCATCCCCTACAAATTTCAGTTTACCCTTGAGATTCTTCGCGACCTCTATAGCCCTAAAGCAATACTTGTCCGGGTTGCGCCTATTGAAACGTACGACTATGTCCTCCGAAGTCAGTCCCACCTGTTCCTCGGCGTCGAGAAAAATGTACGTCATTTCGTTAACTGCGTCAGTACCGTCGGGTTTAACTCCGCCAATAGTAAGCCCGCACATGACCGGATATCCCGCAAAAGCCCACGCAAAAAACCCCTCGGCCAGGTTTATGGCGCTGTTGAGCTTTATCAGCAGCAAAGAAACTATTTCCAGCGCCTCATCCCTGTTAACGATCCCATCCTTTAAATCGCGCTCATAAAACGGCAACAGATACTGGTCCGGCCTGCCAAGCGACATCCCGGCGCCCCAGCCCTCTATCAAAACGCAAATGTAAACAAACCAAACGGTCTGGACAGCCTCATACAGGGTCTCCGGCGGGTTTGCCGGAACCTTGCGGCAAGTCTCGCCCATCTTCAGCAGCTCTTTTTTGCGCGCAGGATCCGCCTCCTTGGCCGCCATCGACTCCGCCAGCTCGGCATAACGCTCCGCAAAACGCAGGACAGCCTTTTGCAGGATAATAGCCGCCTTATAAAAATTGTACTTCTCCAAGTTTCCGGCTTCGGCAAGATTAAGAGCCTTTTGCTTCATTTCAAGTTCTTTGATAGTATCCAGCAAACCGTGCTTAATTATCCTTGGGTAATTCGCGGCGACATGGGCGTGATGATGCCCGTTGCGGACATAACCACCGGAGGACTGGAGCACATTTTCCAGTCTGGCGTAATGCTCGGGAACTTCGCCGTCCCATTTTTCGTAGAGCGTTTTGCCTTTCCAATACGGCATAATATACTCCACTATTTTTTTCTTCTCATCGTCAAGCAATGGCGCGTATCTCTCCCAATCCCTGTCCTGCACCGTGTCCAGCTCGTCCAGTATCCAGATGGAATGCGTTTCCACCTGGAGAGCGCCGCCCCTCGTTTTTGAAGTCGGCCACCCGGCAAGCAACTCGCCATCCTCTATCCGAATAGGGATCTTGTTTAAAATGTTTTCGATTGCCTTCGCCCGGCGCAGTACCGGAGGAAGATGCTCCGTCTCAAGATATGATTCCGTCATGTAATATGCGCGTTCTATGCATATCTCCGGAGTCGTAACCATCCTATTCCTGAGTTTCTCTACTCTCGGCGTCCTCAAAATAGTATCCATAGCTGTTCTCCTTTTGCACGGTATCTAAACTTCTAATTCCATGCGTGTGATGATGTCGTCTTGCATTTGCGGGCTCAACTCAATGAAATACGCCGTGTATGTGGCTATGCGTATCAGCAGGTCTTTATACTTCTCCGGATCGCGCTGCGCCGCTTTGAGCGTCTCGGTATCAATAATGTTGAACTGCACAAATGGCCCGTCGTTGCAAAAATAGGTATAGAGCATATCAACAAACTTATTCATGCCCTTTTCATCTTTCATTGAAGCCGGGTTTATCCGCATGTTAAGCACGGCGCCGTTTGTATAACTGGTATGGGTGAGTTTTGACACGGACTTCAGAGTTGCCGTCGGGCCGCTCACGTTGTTCCCCTGCTGCGGGGATATACCGCCCTCGGAAATTGGCGTCCCTGCCCTGCGCCCGTCCGGGGTGGCGCCCAGCATAGCGCCGTGCGGCACATTCGCCGTAATTGCCGCAGCGGCAATATTAAAGGGATTACCGCAATGCGCCATGTATTTTTTTACGATATTGCTGGTTGTGATAAGCGACTCGTCAACTAGTTTGTCTACATAATCTTCGTCGTTGCCGAACTTAGGCGCCTTTGCAAGCATGTATCGCACGTCTTCAAAGCCCTCAAAGTCAGCGTCAAGCGCGTCGATGAGCTGTTGAATGGTAATCGTTTTATCTTCGAATAAGCACTTTTTTATTGCCGCCAGCGAATCTCCGACGTTGGGCGCCCCGCATATGGATATCGCCTGCCTGCCATATGGGCTGATACCCCCGTTGAAAATATCGCAGCCTTTTTCCAGCGGACCGGTAAAAAGCGCCGACTGAAACGGGGTAGGCGCGTATTTGGCGAACATCTCCCTGTCCACATTGGTCAGCAGCGCAGCGTTTTCAACGAAGTATTCGGTCTGCTTGACAAAAGCGTCCCAGATATCATCATAAGAAGCGAGCTTTCTCGGATCGCCTGTTTTCAGTCCGACCTGATTTCCTGTCATGCGGGAAACGCCGTCGTTTAGAGCATATTCGAGCATGAGCGGCAAGTTGAACACGCCGCCCGGCACGTCCAGCGATACGCCTTGTATGGCGGGGCTGTTGCAGCCGGTGACGATATAGTCCCTTGCAAGTTCCAGTGGGTACCCGTCGTGAGTCAGTTGCTTTAAATGCACCTCATCCCCGACAAATTTGATCTTTCCTTTCAGCTCCTTGGCGACCTCGGCGGCTTTGTAGATAAACTCCCGGGGGGTCTCCCTGCCAATTCTCACCACAAGGTCTTCCATTGGCAACCTTACTGTGCGGTCGGCTTCAAGAAACAGATAAGACAGTTCGTTTACGGCATTCTTGCCCTCTTTGTCAACCCCGCCAAGGACGATATTGACTATTTGCGGAAACCCGGCGAAAACGGTCGCCGTGCGGTAATCGTCCAATGAAACGGTTGAATTCAGCTTAATATAAAGCATCTCAGTCAGCTCAACGACCCTGTCATCCGTTATGGCGCCGGTCTCAACGTCGTTTTTGTAATACTTGTAGAGATACTGGTCCGGCCTGCCAAGCATCGCGCCGTGGCCCCAGTTCTCGATTTCAAGGGCGACCCAGATAATAGCGACGGCTTGAATGGCCTCGTAATAGCTGTCCGGCGGGCTGTTGGGGACCTTCCTGCAAACTCTGGCTATTTCCCTGAGCTCGGCAGTCCTCTCCGCGCTCTTTTCCCCGCTATCCGCCAAAGACTCCGCAAGCTCCGCATAACGTTCGGCAAACCTCGCCACGCCATCCAGTGTTATGCAGACCCCCTGATAGAAGTGATAGCTATCCAACTCCTCGTATGACGGTCTTCCGATTTCCCCTAGCCTGTCCTCCGCCATCTTCCTGATACCGGACAAACCATAACGAAGGGCGCGTTCCCAATTGATGCTCATATGCGCGGGATAAAAGATATTTCCCGAAAAAGCCAGGCCTCCGCAATAGCCGGATTCATACAGAGCCATGTCTTCCTTTGGTACGCTCCCTTTCCACCTGTCGACAAGCGATTTCCCGTCCCAGTAAGGCATAATGTCAAAAATCGTTTGCCTTTCCTCGGGTGTAATTGGCTCAAAGCGGTCCCAATCGCGAACCGACATGTTGTCAAGCTCGTCAGTAAGCCATTTTATCGATATTTCCGGAAGCAGAGCGCCGGCCCGGGGCTTGCTGGTGGGGTTTCCCACCAGCAGCTCATCGTCAGGGATATCCAGCGTCATTGTCTCAAGATAATATGCGTTTGCCATTGCCTGACGAATAACAGGGGGCAACCCCTCGGTCTTCTTGTAGGACTCGGTAAAAGCGACGCCACGCTGTACGCAAATACCCGGAAGACCGCTTATCCGCTCCACCAAACGCTCAATTCTGTCACTACGTTGTTTCATTTAATAACCCCTCCCGGTAGCACCACTACTACTATGCCTTTTCCATGTATGTCATGCCGACATAGTGGTCTGCGTCGGTGTGCGCCGCGAGTTTTGCGGGCTTGTATCCCGCAGCCTCGATTACAATGTCGATATCCTTGTTTTCAGGCAACCATTCGACTTCCCAGTCGCCGAAATAATTTGACTCCGCTTCCCATTTCTCGCCTGTATCCTTGCATGACAGCTTTATCTTTGCCCCTATCAGCACCTCGTCGAGTTCCATCGGCTGATAGACTGTTCCTGCAAGGTATACAGTCGGTACGTTGAGATACTTTACGTTAGTCTCCTGGCCGGCGAGCGGCTTTAGCTGCGTATTCCTCTCGGAAGCGACTATCTTAGATATTTCACTGTTCGGGTCGTCAAGGTCTCCAAAATACAGCGCCTTGTTCGGGCAGGATTCTACGCATCGCGGCTGGATCAGCGCCTTGTCTCCCAGATACCCCAGGTATTCCGGGTCGTCGAGCAACTCGGCGCACATAGTGCATTTTTGCGGAATCTCAAGCTCCTCATTCCAAAAAACCGTTTTTATCGGGCATGCGTCGACGATAGCTTTTTGCCCTTTTGACTTCACCGGGTCAATGATAACCACGCCGTCGGGCCTTTTATACACCGCTCCGTCCTTGCTTGCTTTCATACACGCCGGGTCTTGACAATGGGCGCACAGCGTCGCCACAGACGCCGACTTGGTGCGCCTGGAACTGTCCCCGCGTTCCCATTCGCGTACATCTATCCATTTCTGGCCCATCATCGGCTGCGCCGCGCTGAGCGATGTGCTGTATCCGCAATGCTCGTCCTTACAAGCCATAAAACAACACAAACACCCCATGCAAACCCGGGAGTCCACTGCAATACCTAATCTCATTTTGAAACTCCTCCCTTCTGATATTTCTCCATGACCTTGGCTTGAATCTTCTCAAACCCATGCCCCTCAATAATCTCAACGCAGGTTTCAGCGTCGGGATCGGCGTCGAAAGCGACCTTATCAAGCTTATGCTCGAAAAGTTGGCCTTTCGGAAGTTCCCCATCGTATTTCCGCACGTCAATAAGACATGAGTTTGGAGCCATCCCTGGAACCATCTCGCCTATCAGCCTACCCGGTACCAAAACATTCACGCAACCGCCGATATCGGTAGACGCCTCGCCCGGAACCGTCGGATTATATATACCCGACGAACAGTACGCGTGGGCGGCGCCTTTCATGCAGCGGTATGTCAGGTGCGCAACGCACAATACAGACCCGCGCTCGTTGAACAGCTCTATCATGTCACCCTCTTTGATGCCCCTCTCGGCGGCATTGTCGGGATGCAAGCGCGCGACGAGATACGGGTTGCCGTTTTTATAAACCCTGTTTTCCGGGATCTCCCAATACCACGGCGTCGATGAGTTGTACTGCGTGTGGTAGTCAAACCTCGTATGCGGCGATATGAATTGCAGCGGGTACTGCTTTGCTTTTATAGAGTGGTGGCCCTCCCACGAACGTTTATATGACGCTATCGGCGTCCTGGTGGCGTCGTGCGGAGCCCAATAGATCAAGCTTTCCGATACGAACTCGAACTTGCCCGTGAACGTGCCGAGTTTACCCCGCTCGTTGTCCGGCTTGTGGTTGGCCGTATCGCACGGGAACCCCTCGGCGAACCAGCGGAAAGCGTACCGGCGTTCGCGGTCTTCCGGCACCGGGACTATATAATAGCCCTTTTCCGTAAAGTCTTCCCATGAGATTCTGTCGCACAAGTCTGACTTCTCCCAAAAACGTTTGCACCAGTCAAGCTCTGTGCGGCCCTCGGTGTACTTGTCGCCCCAGCCAAGTTTCTTTGCCGTTTCCGAGAAAATCCAATAGTCTGAGCGGGACTCCCAGAGCGGCTCAATAGCCTTGTCCTGGAAAACGACTACTTGCCAACTGTTGCCTGTCTGCGAATGTGACTGGTAGCCGCCGTTACCTGAAT
>Ga0082212_10011478_pt1 | contig 11238 bp, 13 predicted proteins | sample TergutNt197P3_FD_71548 | JGI IMG/M metagenome (GOLD analysis project Ga0082212, IMG submission 71548) | Neocapritermes taracua P3 segment gut microbial communities from Petit-Saut dam, French Guiana - Nt197 P3 | ecosystem: Host-associated > Arthropoda: Insects > Digestive system > Gut ... | reverse complement strand
GATCACAAAGACCCACAAGCCACCATAAAGCATAGACGAGGTAAAGGTCACGATAGCCTTGTCCGTCTTGTGCCGTTCCATCACCTTTATGGTTAGTTTTTTTAAATGTTTAGCTACCAATTTACCAAAAAACAGTATAAGAATAGCTATGATCAGCTTAAATCCGAAATGCTGGATCAGCTCCAAAGATTTGCTCCAAATTTGTTCAAAACAGAGATTTTCCATTTTTTACCCCCAAAATTTTTATAAATGACAAAAAAAATAAACAGTGGTTTTCGTCAAGGGAAAAGCGTTAATAAATTAGAAATGTGGTGTGCTCCGCACAGATGAAAGCACTTCGTGCAGTTGAGGACAAACTTCGTTTGTCGTTGAGGAGCTTCGCTCGTTGAGAGTTAAAGTAAACACATCCTCCACATTCTGCGAATCAGACATATCATTCACATCGCCAAAACCACCCCGTCATTTTTCCGCAAGCTCCAAAATGCCACCCCTCCAAATTGGATGGGAATTTCTGGATTCTTCGCTACGCTCTGAATGACGGAGAAGGGTTGCGGACGATGTGCTATTCCCCTCCAATTTTGGAGGGGTGGACGCGCCAGCGGACGGGGTGGTTAAACACATCCTTCACATTCTGCGGAGCAGACATATCATTCACATCGGAGTGGAGAGCGGGACGCTCTCCGCTACAATAATTTGTTCCCTACGATATTTATATTATCTTCGGTAAAAAGGCAATATGCTCTGTCTTTTTCCCAGAGTCCGCAGTTTATGTAAGTGCATTTATCAAATACTTCTTGCTGTAAGATATGGGAGTGTCCGAAAACTATCAAGTCGTAGTCTGAGCTTATCTCTTTGGCTTTTTCGTGAAGGGTTTCGTGGGTATATGTAGCGATTTTCTGAGATTTTGAGCTGTTTGGATTGACTGTGGAGATGGTATCTGCTACAAAAAGTGAGAGTCTTTTGGGTAGCCGGTGAGCAAGTGATTTTACGAACTTCATGGATAGTAGCTTTTTTAGAAATAAATATCTAAAGTCTTTTTTTATATACTGATGACCATGAGAAATGAATATTTTTTTGTTGTTTATTACTTCTGAAAAACATTCTCTATATACCTCAAAACCGACTGTGTTGGCAAGGTAATCCCCTACCCATAATTCATGATTCCCCACCAGAAATATCATCCTGCAACCAGAGTTTTTCAGGTCTCTGAAAACATCGCATATATTTGCATAGTTTTTGATGATTTTGCTGTCCCATTCCATCCAAAAATCAAAGAAGTCCCCGGCTAGTATCAAGCCGTCTATTTTACCGACCAGTCCGGCAAAAAAGCCTTCTATATCTTTTCGATATGCTATGTCTTTTGGTCTATCTGTATATTTTATATGAAAATCTGAGGCAATGATGTATTTCATGGATTGTTTTCCTTGATAAAATAAACCTAATTAGAGCGGAGCTCACCTATAATTCCCATCCAATTTGGAGGGGTGGCAGGCTTGCCTGACGGGGTGGTTAAAATTTTCACATCATACTCATTATGAGGAACAGACATATCATCCACATCTCTCATAACCACCCCGTCATCCAACTACGTTGGTAATTACAAATGACAAAACACCAATGACTTGTAATTTGTCCTTTGTAACATGTCATTATTTATAGTCCACCCCTCCAAGTTGGAGGGGAATTTTGTCCCCCCAAACCCACACTTTTACAAAAATAAATGATAAAACAGGTTCACGCCGAACCGAAAGGCTGTTTCTTTTACTTCTGGTGGGTCGTTGTGGGTCTCAAAATCTGCCCAACCGTCACTTATATTTGACTCGTATGTGTAGAGCACCATTATCCTGCCAGCATCGTCTAATATAGCTAATAATTGTGGTCTTTTGCTGTCATGTTCGTGGATTTTGGGCAAGCCATTTGGGAAGTCAAAGTAGCAAGAAAATATAGGGTGTGAGGCGGGCAATTCTATCAGTGACCTTTCAGGAAAGACTTTGCTGATAAATTTCCGAAAGGACTCGTCTAAACCATAGTCATCATCGACATACAAAAAGCCCCCTGCGGTCAAATAATTCCGCAAATTCGAGATTTCGCTGTCGGTTGCCACTATATTCCCATGCCCTGTCAGAAATAAAAAGGGATATTGCGATATAGCTCCATCGGAAAGCTTAACCACTTTTTCCCGTTTATCTATCTTTAAGGGGATGTGCTTTGCCAGATAATCCGCAAAATTGGGTAATATTTCCGGGTCGTTATACCAATCACCACCGCCGTCATACTGCACGCGGGCTAACTGTATTTGTTGCAGGTCAGCGTGTAATACCGAACTGACAAGTATAGCAAGTATCAATAATATAGTTTTCATAAATGGCTTCTTTCACTTTAAAATCATGTGTCCGATTCTCAGAAAGGGTGTATTTTGTCAAGGGATATTTGAAATTTGATGTGGAATAAGAATATATTATTCTTGTTTGGGTAAGCAAACTCTGACGGTTTAGATAAAAATAGGAGCCTCTTTTTAACTTCCTATTACTATTCTTTTGCACTATACCGCCAGAGCTGCCTTGCTCCTATTACCCCCCGGTAACATAAGTAACATTCGCTAGAGTGCCCCCCCCTGCTTCTGTCGTAACACTTGCCACTGTGTAACCCCCGCTACTATCGCAGCACTCGCTGAAGCGAAACCCCCGTTACTTAGGTTGTAAAGTTAGCTTTTTATATCTTTTAGGAAAAATGGTATCTAACTACGATGAATATCATCATCACTACAGTCAGACCAAGCGTAACAAAAGCAAACTTGGTGTGTAGTTTACTACCTTTTTTACTGCTTTCATTACAAATCTTTTCACTCGTTCTCATATAGGTTCCCCCTTACTTTTTATAATATTAACACTATAAATATTTATCCGTTACAAAATATTTATAAATATTTTAAAAAAGTTTGTAACTAAATATAAACAAATGAGATAAAAATTGTAATAAAAGTAAAATATATATATGTGAAAGGGATTTTTTACGATAGCTTTGTTGGGTCGCGGAATGATGTTTGCTTCGCTAGGCATCATTCCCTACGAAAATCAACGACAAACGAAGTTTGTCCTCGATTTTATGATGTGCTTTTATCTGTGCGAAGCACACCAATATTTCTAATTTCTAATTTCTAATTTCCTAATATCCCCAGCCAGTCTCCCAGTAAGAATTGCAACCGTCCTATCAGTAGTGATATACGAGCCATAGCTGTGTAGCCAAAGGATGCCCCAAAGCTGATCATCAAGAAGATAATTCCCAGCCTCGCCACTCCACCGGTAAAGCCTTCGTGTTTTTTGCTAAAAAAGAAATAGACCAGCCCAGAAAGTGTCCCCACTATCAAGATAAAAGCCCCTAATACAGCGAGCACTGTCCCACCAGTAAAGGGGTTCACCATAGCCGAAACCACTTGTGACAGCACATCGGTCTTTAGATACATGATGATGCCCAAACCTGCTGTGGTGCCGACCATTAGTGCCAGCGGGTATTTGCCTAAAAAATCTAGCTTTGGGAAAATCCGAAGCACCATCATCATGCCCAAAACACCCGGTATGAGCAGCAGCCAGTTAGCCGAAAAGTCGGTGAATATTTTTTCAAAAAAGTTCGGGATGAGTATATTGTAAATAGTGTAAACGAACCAGTAGGCGGCAGAAATACCCACGAAAATCTGTTCGGCTATCTTGTAAAAAGGATTGTCTTTGTATAAAAAGCTCCAGATAGCCAGTGTGCAAAGTGCGCCTATCCAGATACCAAATTGAGTCCAAAATTCTGTCATTTTTTTGCCTCCTTTTGCTGTTTTCTGTTGCGATACCAAGCTATATTGCCTATGATGATAAAGATGATGATGATGATATGTGCTATCGACTGTGCGTCCATGCCGCTTGTGGCGGTGCCGGGCTGACCTATCAGCATTTCATATTCGGCTGCTTGCTTTAGTCCGCCGATGATCCCGTGCAGTTGTCCTGTGTTTACATAAGGCAGGAAACCCGGTGTGGAAACGGCTGTGGTGCCACCTGTCACAGGCAAGCCATATTTGTCACCTGCTGACATGATCCATTCTTTTATGCCCGGCGTGCCAGCAGAAATTGACACTACAAAGGCAAAGTCCGAAAAGTTTTTTACGTCTTTGAGGATAGGAAAATTGTGAATACTATTGCCGTTTGCATCGGTGGGGAACACTTCGGTAAAATTCCTTCCCATCGACTGTATAGCCACCAATCCGCCTGCGATATAGCCGAGATTTATGAAATTTTCTCCCCAAATGAGGTTATCCTTCTCCTTTTCGTAAATCAAGTTACCTAAATTGACCCCCATAGGCCAAAGTGCTAAATATACTATTTTTAGGTCTTTTTCGATAGCGTGACGGGTGATAGCGGTGGCAACCGGCGACAGCTCAGGACCGCTGCCAGGGTCAAAGTCAAAGGACATCAGTATCCTGTCGCCGGGTTTGGCAGAGTCTATCAGGTCATAAACTGCTTTGGTGTTTGGCATAACCTCTATCTTAAAACCTATCGGGAAAATCAAGGGTAACATCACACCCACCAACATAAATAAAAATATCCACCTTCTGTCTATCTTTTGCAAGTTCATCATTTACCCCCTAACCACGACCGCTCTATGCCCAATATAATCCGCAAGGAGCTACCGATGATACCTATGCCTGCACCTATCAAGATAGCCCTTTGCCCTGCTGTGTTCGGAAAGTCCATGATAAAAGAAGATAAATTCGGCAAATGTAAAAACTTTATAGCCTGTGGCAAGCCAGCCGTCAAGGAAGTGCCAAAGCTAGTATTACCTAGCATCACTATGATAGACACAGAAAGTAGCAGAGTGCTGTCCAGAGTGCGAGCGATAAATGCCCGATACGCAGCAGAGGCTATATAAAATGCAAGTATGGAAAACATAGCAGCCATCAAATGCTGATAGATATTGGCGAAAATATAGTCAAAGGGCTTGTCACCTAAGGCGCTTGACAGCCACTCACCGTGACCGAGCAGTCCTGGTTGCTTCTGCATACCGTAAAGTATTCCGACTAGAAACATCACACTAAAACTAATGATAGTAGCAAGGTGATACTTCCAGTTCGGTAGCTTGTAAACCACCTTGATGATGTTCATTTTCAGCAGACTGATCTGCCCCAAAATGATAGCAAAACCGGTGATGATCAAAAACCATATTTCGATATTGGCACTGATACTGCCAAAAGGTCTGTGCGGAATAAACTCCGCTAAAATCATCAGTAAACCAGCACAAAATGTGATAACTAATGGTAATTTATAATTCATAGATACTCCTGTATTTTATTTTTTCCCCGTTACAATAGCCGTCCGCGGGACACCATATAATTCCCCTCCAATTTGGAGGGGTGTCAGGCTTGCCTGACGGGGTGGTTAAGGTAGATGTGAATGATATGTCTGCTCCGCAGAATGTGTATGATGTGAAATATTAAACATCAGTGCGATGCACAACAAGCCATTCCTAACTCCTAATTCATAATTTAACTTAACCACCCCGTCCGCTCGCGCGTCCACCCCTCCAAATTGGAGGGGAATTTATATCCGTGCAGAGCACACCACATTTCTAATTTCTAATTTATCTTTACCCCAGCGTCAGAAACTCTCTCAGCCCTGTCACACCACAGATTTCTAGTAGCACCCCGACTATGATGAGTGCCATCACTATCATTTTGCCGAAGTCTTGTCCTTTTAGCGAGCCTATCTGTTGTGGGTTTTTGGACAGATACGCAGAGGCGGTAAAAAGCTCTTCGCCTATCAAGGTGTAATCACAAGCGGCGACAAAGAAGGGTATTTGAGCTGGTTGGGCAGTTCCTGATATTTGGATAGCCCCGATAGAGAAGCCTGTTTCGGCAAGGATGAGTGACTCTGCCCAGAAAGCGCCGAGCAGGAAGTTGGTCGCGGGCTTTTCTCGGAGCATGATGCCGTCTATACCTGCCACATAGCCGAATTGGTCGTCTGTCAGGTAAAAAATATCGTCACTTTTGAACTCTTCGGGGTAACCTGCCTTGAGGTAAGATTCCTTCACTATGTCTTTGGCAGCAACCATTACAAGCGAATTTCGGCAGGGAACTATCAGTTTTGTGTGATATTCTGCCACCTTTTCGGCTAATTTACCTAAAATGGTTAGTGCAGACAGCGTTTGGATGTCATTTATGTCGGATATACCCGGCACGAAGAGGATAGGTCGTCCCATCTCGGCTGCTCTGCCAACTGCCTCTTCCATTGCTTCCAGTCCGTTTATTTTGCGGATATAATACTCTTTGCCTTTGCTCGCTTTATATATATAGTGTAGCACAGCACCGCAAAAGACCAGTAGGAGTATCAGCAAGCCTGCCTTTGAGCGGTCGAACCACTGTGCCACAGGCGTGCATTCTGTCTGATATACTTCCACACTCGGGGGGTTGTCAAGATCTATCCACTTGTGCACGACTTCTATTTTGTAAAAGACAGGAGTGGTGTGATAGCCTTCAAACTCGTCTATCAGCTTGGTCTCGGTGGGATCAGTAAAGATTACTTGGAAATCTTGATTGTCAAAACTGCGATAAATCTGGATATTTTCAGCTTCTAAAAAGCGAGGGTGAAACTCTATTATCAGCTTTCTGCCATCATCATTCGGGAAGTCTTTTACGCTAAAATTTTCAGCTCCCAACAGGCTAATCATAGAGGATAAAAACAGGAGCAAAGTTACCCCAAAGAGCAATTTGGACTGTAAATAAAGTGTTTTATTATACATATATCTCCTTTAAATATAAGCTATTAAGCTGTCTATATACAAATGATATACGCACTCGGTATATCATTTGTATATAGACAAATCGTAGGGAACGATGCCTAGCGAAGCGAACATCGTTCCGTCAGATGGAAGGGAATTTCATCCCGTCCGCATCCTATTGCTGTCATTCTGAACGAAGTGAAGAATCCAGGATATTATATATCGTCCGCAGAACACCAAGTTATTGATAATTTATAATTTGATCTACCCCCCTGCCCCGTCAGGCAAGCCTGCCACCCCTTCCCGTTGGGACGGGGAAAAGTCGGTGTCCTACGGACTGATGTGTTATATTAACCACCCCGTCCGCTGCGCGTCCACCCCTCCAAATTGGAGGGGAATTGCACATCGTCAGAAATTAACCTAAATGGAGAGCCGGAGGCTCTCCGCTACAATATTTCGTTCCCTACGGATTATTCTTTTTCGAACACATCTTTACCCATGCCACAGACGGGACAAGTCCAGTCATCGGGTAATTTGTCAAAAGGTATGTCGTTATTCTCTTTTGGATCATAAGTGTATCCGCAAGGGCAAGTGTATTTTTCCATGATTTTATCCTTTCAAAGTCATTTAAAGTGGCACCATACCGTCGCAAGGCATAGTGCCACTATCAGACTTTATATTTTTTATTTTAATAATTCTCGGTGGTAACCTCAAAGTATTTTTTGGGGTGCTTGCAGGCGGGGCAAAGCTCTGGGGCTTCGATATTTTCGACTATATATCCGCAGTTTAGGCACTTCCAAAAGACTTTTCCGTCTTTTTTGAAAACTTTATGCTCTTTTACATTTTGGGCAAGTTTTTGATAACGAGCCTGATGTTTTGCCTCGACAGCAGCTATCAGTTTGAAAAGTATAGCTACATCTTTGAAGCCTTCTTCTTCGGCTGTCTTTGCAAAGGCAGGGTATATGGTTTCGCATTCTTCTTTTTCGCCACCGGCTGCATATTCCAGGTTTTGCAGGGTCTCTTCGGACAATGCCACCGGGTATCCAGCGTCATTTAGGACGATAGCTTCGCCGTCTAATCCATATTCGAGCAGTTTTTTATAAAAAAGTTTTGCGTGTTCTTTTTCATTTTCTGCTGTTTCGAGGAAGATATTTGCTATTTGTAGGAAGCCTTGTTTATCGGCTACGCTGGCGTAATAAGTGTAACGGTTTCTAGCTTGTGACTCGCCTGCAAAGGCTTTCATCAGGTTCAAGGCTGTTTTTGAATTTTTGAAATTTGACATAATTCTACTCCTATATTTGTCTTATTTTTTCCATAACAAGTGCAGGTTGCAAAACGCACGCACTTCTACGATATCTGCTTTTGGGACACAAAACTGTGCTGTGGGTGTGTCGCCCGGTTTTAGCAAGGCACGGCAAACACAAGCCTCTGTAACCACCTCTATGAAGGCGATATAATGGGCGTCAGTCATTGGATGTTCATCACTGCCGACTTTTACTGTCACGCAGTCGCCTTCTTCGATGATCACGGGGATATGCTTTTCGTTTGAGGCTTCGGTGGTGTTCGCCACTAATAAAGTCATTGCTTCGCCACAGCAAACGGGTTGCCCGCCACCTGCATGGGTGATTTGCATAAGATTGTGGCACTTTTTACAGTGGTATAAGTCATTGATTTTGGTCATTTCTACTCCTTTTAGAACTTATTTCTTATTATGCACTTTTTTTAAAATAAGTTATTTAGTCAAGCGTTTTTTTTTCTTTGGTAAAAACTAATTATTCCTTGACATTTTTACAGCATAAAAAAAATTTGGTATCTCGTGTAAGAGTAAGGAGTATTTGATGGGAAATATCGGGATGATAGTGTGGCAGCTTTTAGAGGTATACAAATGGATAGTAATCGCCAGGGCAGTCATATCATGGTTTTCGCCGAATTACAACAACCAGTTTTGGCGTTTTTTGGTCGAAATTACCGAGCCACCTTTAGGGTTTATCCGGGGGTATTTACAAAAGATTTTCCCCAGTATCATCGATTTCTCGCCGATTATTTTGATATTGCTGATTGTTTTAGTCCAAAACTTAGTAAGTGGTATAGTTTTTTTTAGGAGTGTATAATGTATGAAAAGATAGAGATATCCCCCGCAGACATACGTCATAAGGATTTCAAGACGAGCGTGGTTGGGGGATATGACAAAAAGGAAGTGCAAGAGTATTTAGAGATGCTGGCAGAACAGTTCGAGGATTTAAATGCCCAACGCTTTATGAATAATGTCGAGACTGCTCGTGTCACCATATACGAAGATAAATCCCAAGCCCAAGTAGCTATGGAACAGATCCAAAAACGGGAAGAGCTAATCACGAACACCCTACTGCAAGCACAGAATACACGAGATGAGATCATTCGCAATGCCCAAAAAGAAGCAGCAAATATAGTGCGCGACGCTGAACTTTCAGCCAAAAAAGCTTACGACGAGACCAATGCTTACCTAAATAGCTTGCGATTTGAATTTATAAACCTAAAAGAAAGCCACCGACAATACATATTACAGAGCCATGCACAGCTACGGATAGTGCTAGAACGATTAGAGCAAGACCCTGTGTTTAAAAGAGAAAACGAAGAGAAGATAAATGAAGCTTTTGAAGAAGCAAAAAAGATAAAACAGGTGAAAAAAGATGAATTACCAAATAACGATTAAATATCTCCATGAAAGGTTCGCAAATGCTTACCTTTTTTCAAATTCTGAATATAGCAAAGATTTTCAGCCACCGGACAAGTCAGCTGTTCCGTTTATACCAAAATATGCGATTATTCTAGGGACAGGTTTAGGAGGTCTCGCCAACGAAGTAGAAAAAAAGATGAGCATACCATATGATGAGATACCCGGCTTTGAAAAAAGCACTGCCCCCACCCATGAAGGCACTCTAATAGCAGGTTTTATAAAGGGAGTGCCGGTGATAGTGTTCAAGGGAAGGTTTCACTACTATGAAGGCTACCCCATGCAGCTGGTGGTGTATCCTGTGCGGATAGCAAGGCTACTAGGCGTAAAATATCTTTTTGTGACCAATGCTGCTGGCTCTCTAAACGAAGACTTTAAGCCAGGGCAACTAGTTCGGCTGAAAGATCATATAAATATGATGGGCTACAACCCTTTGATAGGTAGCAATGAGTTAGACAAAAAGATCATCATAGACGGCAAAGAAGTATACTCGTTTGGTGAAAGATTTCCCAGTATGCATCAGGTCTATGACAACGCTATAGCTGATATCGCACATAAAATAGCGGAGGACAATGGTATATCATTGAAGTCAGGCGTTTATTGTGGTCTGACAGGACCATCCTTTGAGACCAGAGCAGAGTGCCTGATGCTGAACCGTTGGGGTGCTGATTTGGTTGGGATGTCCACAGTGCCAGAGGTGATAGCAGCGGTTCATTGCGGGTTAAAAGTATTTGCAGTGTCTGTGGTGACTAACCTAAGTAATATTTATCACAGTGAGCCTCATTCTCAGAGCGATATCAAGAAGAACGCTGATAAAGCTGCCAAAGATTTATTATTTTTAGTAAAGAGCCTGATAGCAGAGATAAACACCACAGCAGAATAGAATAAAGACGAAAAGAAGGATATTTTATGTCAGATAAACCTTTGACGAAAGAAAAGCTAAAGCACTATAAAGAGATATTACTGATAGAGGTAGAAAATTCTCAAAAACTCATAAACCAGCTTTCCACAGATTATAAAAAGGGAACCAAAGACAGCTCAGGAGACCTTTCCGGCTACACATTTCATCAAGCAGACCAAGGCTCTGACACCCATGAACAAGAAAAAAACGCTTACCTGCTGGAGACAGAATACCAGAAAGTGAAGCTCATCACAGCCGCTATAAACAAGATACAAGATAAAACCTTTGGTCTGTGCGAGCTATGCGGTCACCAAATAGCAGATGCCAGATTAGAAATAATCCCTTATGTAAAAATATGTGTAAAGTGCCAAGAAGAAGAGGAAACCCGCAAAAAATAAATGCAAAAATATAACTTTAGTTATTTATATATCTCATTGTATACAATAGTTTTCGACCAGCTCTCGAAGATAGCAGTGAGGACCTATATGCCTGATAGAGAAATACCTGTAATAGGCGAATTTTTTAAGCTAACCCATGTGCAAAATTCTGGTGCTGCTTTTAGCCTCAGTATCGGTTCAGAAGTGACTAATAGGATAGTTTTTAGCATAGTCACTTTCTTTATGATTTTTGTGATTTTATACCTTTTGAGTCAGTCGAAACATTTTCTGGAAAAGATAAGCTATTCTTTGATAATCGGTGGCGCTATCGGCAATCTGGCTGATAGAGCCTTACTCGGTTCTGTTACAGATTTTCTGGATTTTGACTTTTTTACGATAAATATCAAAAGGTTCGATTTTTATATGGATAGGTGGCCTATCTTTAATATAGCTGACAGCTCGATAGTGGTAGCTATCTCGCTGCTTTTATTCTA
>Ga0082212_10011477_pt1 | contig 11239 bp, 14 predicted proteins | sample TergutNt197P3_FD_71548 | JGI IMG/M metagenome (GOLD analysis project Ga0082212, IMG submission 71548) | Neocapritermes taracua P3 segment gut microbial communities from Petit-Saut dam, French Guiana - Nt197 P3 | ecosystem: Host-associated > Arthropoda: Insects > Digestive system > Gut ... | reverse complement strand
TCGTCCATGGGGTTTATTACCTTGCGGAGTATCCATATCTTCTGGAGTTCTTCCTCGGTAAGGAGCAGTTCCTCCTTGCGGGTTCCCGATTTTTTGATGTTAATCGCCGGGAAGAGGCGGCGGTCGGAAATGCGGCGGTCAAGGTTGATCTCCAGATTGCCCGTGCCCTTGAATTCCTCGAAAATTACCTCGTCCATGCGGCTGCCGGTTTCGATTAAGGCGGTTGAAATGATCGTAAGGCTGCCCCCCTCCTCGATGTTGCGCGCCGCGCCGAAGAAGCGTTTGGGCTTGTGCAGGGCGTTGGAGTCGACGCCGCCGGAGAGGATCTTTCCCGATGTGGGGACGGTCTGGTTGTAGGCCCGCGCCAGGCGGGTTATCGAGTCAAGAAGGATCACTACGTCTTTTTTATGTTCCACCAGGCGCTTCGCCTTTTCCAGCACCATCTCCGTCACCTGTACATGGCGGGTGGCCTGTTCGTCAAATGTCGAAGAGATGACCTCGGCCTTTACCGTGCGCTCCATGTCGGTAACTTCTTCGGGGCGCTCGTCGATTAAGAGGACGATGAGGTACACCTCGGGGTGATTTTTGGTGATCGCGTTGGCGATCTTCTGCATCATGATCGTTTTACCAGTACGGGGCGGGGCGACGATGAGCGCGCGCTGCCCCTTGCCGATGGGGCAGAACAGGTTGATGATCCGCTCGCTGATTCCTTCGGTGCTGGTTTCCAGGTCCAATTTGCGCTTGGGGTAGAAGGGGGTAAGGTTGTCGAAGGGGATGCGGTTCTGGGCGACCGTGGGATCGTCGTAGTTCACCGTCTCGACCCGCAGCATTGCGGGGAATTTTTCGCCTTCCTTGGGGCTGCGAATCTGGCCGTATACGGTGTCGCCGGTTTTCAGGGCGAAGAGCCGTATCTGGCTGGGGCTCATGTAAATATCGTCCGGTCCGGGCAAATAGGAATTTTGCGGGCTGCGCAAAAAGCCGAAGTTGTCCGGCAGTATTTCCAGCGAGCCGTAGGCGTAGATTATCCCGCCGCGTTCGGTGTGCGCTTTGAGGATTGCCGAGACGATCTCCTGCTTTTTCAGGGCGACCATGTCGTCGTGGGAAATGCCGTAGCAGGTGGCAAGCTCACGAAGGTCGATCATGTTGAGCCGGATAAGCTCATTGATGATGAGGCGCGGCTTGCCGCTGTCCTGATCCAGCCTCGGTTCGGGTTTGCCGTAGAGGTCGGGCACCGTGGGAAGTTTGGGGAAAGTGAACACCGTCATCTCGGGGAATTGCGCGGAAGGATCCGCAGGTTCCGGCGAAGGGTACGCCGCCTGGGGCAGGTATGCGCCGCCGCCGTTCATTGCCGCCGGGTTCGCCCATTCCCTTGCGGGCGGACGTGGTTCCCCCCGTGCAAAGCTGCCTGAGCCGTTCCCGTTCCCATTGCCATTGCCGTTTCCGTTGCCCGAATAATGCTGGTAGGCTTCAGATGCCGGAATAGCCTTCCTGGTCCTCGCCCGCACTACTACGCGGGATGTCCGTTCCCCGTTGTCGCCTGCCCCCGGTTCAACAACCGGCGCTTCCTGCGACTCCCCGATCTCCGCCGTTTCCGGCTCTCCGCTGTCCGTAACTCTTGGTTTACGTCCCTTTCTGATAACTGCTGCCATGATTAAAACCACCTGTTAATTGTCATTCCGCGCTCCCACACGGCGACTCAAAGAAGATTCTGTGCATTGGTATATAAATAAAAATCTGGACTAAATTGTCTGGCGCAGACGCCAATTCACATTACCGTTATATCCTGGACAATTTATCCGATTTTGTCAAGCCCTTTTAGCTCCGGCGAATCGGCCGCCGCAAGCAATTTGTCCAAAACCGCCGCCGCTGCCTGCATCCGCACTTCGGCGCGCGTACCTGCAAAATGCAGCTTTTCTGCCCGGCAGGCAGCTTCCCCGGCCTTCAGCGCGACCGCCGCCCAGACCGTCCCTACCGGCGTATCGCTGCCATCGCCAAGGGGGCCGGCAAGCCCGGTAACGGCGGCGGCAACGGAGGCGCCGGACAATTCCAGCGCCCGCAGCGCCATTTCGCGGGCGGTTTCCCCGCTAACCGGCCCGTGCCGCCGGAGGAGGCCGCCGTCTATGCCGAGCATTCGTTCTTTCGCATCCGCCGTATAGCAGACAAACGATCCCCAGAGCGCCTGCGATGCGCCGCTTGCCCGCGCCACGAGGTCCGCGACCAGGCCGGCGGTACAGGATTCGGCAAGGGCTATTGTGCAGCGCCGCTCGGTCAGGCGTTCGACGAGCTTTCGGGCCGCAGCAGCAGCCCGCTGTTCAACTTCACTTTCTGCCATTCAGGCCAGAGCCCGCCGCCCTGTCCGGCCGCTGGCGGTTTGCCGAACGGGGTTCCCCTCCCCCGCGCAAAAGTTCCGCCTTGATTTCCTCGGTGGGCCGGGAAAAAATCTCCACTTCCTTGTCCACGTTGATCATGCTGCACTGGCCCTCGAACAAAACGCCGTCGGCAATGCGCAGCCGCGACGCGGTAACGTCGCCCTTTACCGCAGCCCCGCTCATCATGTCCACCTTGTCCGAAGCGTAAACGTTCCCAATCACCGTGCCGTATACGGTAAGAGCGCTTACCGTGATCCGGTCGGCATCTACTTCGGCATCCTTGTCGACGATCAATGCCCCGGTGGCTTCGATGGTCCCCTTGAATTTTCCCTGCACTCGCAGCGTTTCGTGAAATTTCAAAAGGCCGTTAAAACTTGTCTCTTTCCCAAGGGTTACCACCGGGGATTCTTTCTTTTTTTCTTCCTGCATCGGCATCGTTATTCCTGGCTGAGAAATTTCCGTATTTCGGTTTCCAGCGTTGAAAGCCCTATCTCGTTCTTTTTAAGGTCTTCCCATTCAAGGGTTGTTTTTTCAATCCTCGCGTCCAGTTCGGCGACCTGCCTGCGTACCTTCTGGGTTTTTACCTGCAAGTCGCCCGTGAGTTTCGCCAGGGCCTTCTGATCCGAACCTTTGCCGCCCGACTGGATCAGCGCGACGGCGGAATCAAGATCGTCAATGCTTTTTGCGAAATCCGAAAGTATCAGCTTCATGTCGCGGTTCAGATCCTCGGCAAGGCTCAGGCGGGACTCCCTCACGGCGATCTGGGCAAAAAGCTCCCGGTTGCGCAGCACCGCCTTTATCCGCGCCAGCACCTCTGCAAAATTAAACGGCTTGGTGATGTAGTCATCGACGCCTAGCTCAAAACCGGCAAGTTTGTCTTTTACATCATCAAGGGCGGAAAACATGATGATTGGGATATTCCGGTATTTGGGATCGGCTTTTATATTCTTGGTAAATTCCCAGCCGGACATCCTGGGCATGACATTGTCAAGGAGTACCAGGTCGGGGTGGAATTTCTTGAGTTTTCCCATCGCCTCAAGCCCGTCATTTGCCTGCTCCACGGTAAAGCCGAGTTTGGAAAGCATCAGCTGGAAGAATTCAAGGTTAACCTTGTCGTCATCAACGATAAGTATTTTTTTCTGGATATTCATACTCGCCTTCTTTGAGTGGTTTTTCTCAGTATACACGCACTCAGGCCAAAAATCAACATGATTGCTGCCGCAGCGGCAAAAACGGCCCCCAGCCAGTCGCCATGGCGGGTATAGGCAGTCGTATGATCGGTTATGACGGGAATTGCAACGGTGAGCCAGGCTTCGGAAAACGGCTTCGCCGAGGCGATTATTTTTCCGCTGGGGCCTATGCCGCAGGTTTGGCCGGATGCCGTTGCGCGTACCAGCGATCGCCTGTTTTCCACGGCGCGAAAAACCGCCATCGCAAGGTGCTGGTTCTGCGCGGGCAGGCTGCCCGACCACGCATCGTTGGAAAGGTTGACGATTACTTCCGCGCCGTTCTGCACGAATTTCCGGGAAAGGTAGCCGAATGTGTCCTCGAAGCAAATCGGCGTGGAAAAGGAAAAGCCCGGCCCGCGAAACACCGTGGCTTCGGTTCCCTTTTCCCAAAAGTGGGTGTCGGCATCCGCCAGGGCGCGGTGAATGGCGGGAAACCGTTTCTTGTAGGGAAAATGCTCGGTAAAGGGGACAAGGTGGAGTTTCCGGTACATGCCGGCAAGTTTGCCCTTTTCATAGAGCAGCGCGGCGTTGTAATCGACGCGGTGGTTTTCGCGGCTGTTGGGGTTCTTTGCCGGGTCCTTGCGGGCGTCGTCGTTGCCGATCACGAAGGGAACGTCCTGCGCCGCCATATAGTCCAGCAGTTCCTTTACCAGCGACCACGAAAACTGATCGTCACGGTAGGTCTCGTGCCAATATATCCTGGGGACGAAGGCCGTTTCCGACCAGACCACCATGTCCGGCTTTGGCTCCGCCGCCAGGGCCTCATCGGAAAGCCGCCTGAGAATCGCCAGGTCCTTGCGGTATTCCTCATTGGCCTGCGCTATCGTCGGCGCTTTGGAAGGCAGCCAGGGATCGGTGTTATGCTGGACAAGGGCGATATTCACCTGCCGCTGGGAAGAAAAATCCGGGACTGCAAACCCGTAGCACAGCGCAGCAATCAACGCCGCAGCCCAGGCAATAGCGGAAATTTTCTCCGCCATGAAAAACGCCAGTAATTTTCCCGGTATTCCCAGGAACCTCTCACGGAGGCACGGAGGCACGGAGGGGGGGGAGAGGGGGGATAGGGGGGTAGATAGGGAGTGGGGAGTGGGGAGTGGGGAATAGGGATCGTTCTTCGAACTCTCGGGGTGCAATTCGGAAGCGCTACCGTTGCCCGAACTACGATCCTTACCTCCTTCTCTTTGTGCCTCCGTGCCTCCGTGTGATGTATTAGCCTTTCCGGGCAAATTTAAAGCGGTGGCTAGCCAGGCGGAGGGGAATACTACCAGCGCAGAGACGCCCCACACGCCGAAAATGCCGGCAATCTGGATGAGGGGGATCATTTTCCACTGGGAATAGCCGGAAATACCGTATGAATAGCCGAGAAAGCCCAATGTGCGCAGATACTCGTAGGCAAGCCAGATGAGCGCCTGGATGAGATAGGCGCGCCGGGGAAAGAGGGTGACAGCCAGCCGGAGAAAGAAAAAAAGCGCTGCGGCGTATACCAAGTAGATGCTGTTGACGATAAGCCCCGCAAGGGGATGAAAGGCAGTGAGCCAATAGTTAAAAAGCCCGTAGGCGGCAAAACCGTAGAGCGCGCCCCACAGGATCGACGCGGGAAGGCTGACCCGGTAGAGCAGCAAAAAAACAGGAACAAACGCTATCCATGCAAGAAAGGGAGCGCCGTGTGCAAAAAGCAGATTGGGGAAAGAGGCGGCAAACAGCAGCACGGCAAGGGCCAGCAGTCCCAGGTTGAAAAGTATCCTTTTCACTCTTGCGCTGCCGTATCGTCATCGTCGATCACCCAGACATCCTGTTTCAGCTCGCGTCCGGAACGAAAGGTAACGATGCCATGGGGTCGAATCGAGATAGTCTGTCCGGTTCTTGGATTGCGCGCCCTGGGCCGCGCCTTGCGTACCTTTACCTCAAAGGTGCCAAAGCCCCTGAGTTCGATGATGTTGCGCTGCACCAGCGCTGTTTTAATTTCGCCAATAAAGTTGTCTATCAGCTTGCTTATTTCACGGCGGTTCATCCCCGTCTTTTCGTACAGGGCGTCTACGATATCGGCCTTGGTGTATTTCCTTGCCGCCATGTCTGCCTGGCCGTGCTAATTGGCGGCCTGTAGGGAATTATAGTATCGCTGCATTCTTGATTTTTTCCGCGCCGCCGCGTTCTTTTTGATGATGCCTTTCCGCGCTGCCGTGTCGATCTTCTTGATCATTTCCTGCAGGGCGGCCTGCGATCCGGGCATATCTTTTTTCTGCGCAAGCGCGACAAATTTCTTGACACTGGTCCGAACGGCGCTCTTCGCCATCTTGTTCCGCATCCTCCGCTCTTCGCTTTGCCGGTGCCGTTTTTCCGCTGAACTTATCTTCTTAGCCAAAGTATCCCCCGTTAACTGAAGTCTGATGGACGGCGTTCAAGCCGCTTGCATTTCTCGCATTCGGCGACATTTTTGACTTTACCGCTCTCAAAGAGGGCTTTCATTTTGATTTCGCCCCCGCAGGAACAAAAAAACTTCTGCGTCGCGCTCGAAGTACGGCTGTTTTTACTGGCCTGGGCCATAGTTCTCTCCTTGCCGGCTGCCCGGTCTTTATAATAGGTCTAAGCTATCGAAAAACAAAAATAATGTCAAGGGAACCGGTGACTAATCACTGTGATCCTGCATCATCTGAATGGACACATTGCTTCCCTATTTGCTCTCACGGAGGCACCAAGGCACGGAGAAAAGCACGATACTTGCGAAATACAACTAAAACTCTGTGCCTCTGTGCCTCTGTGTGATATATCCAGAGAAAAGTTTTAAGTATTACAAAGTACTAATCGTGCGCCGGGTTTTCGCTGACTTTGGCGATGGCCTGGGAAACCGCCTGCTGGACGCTGTCCGCGTAGGCCTGCTCGTTCATCGCCTGCGCCGCGTACTGCGATCCCAAAAGGGAAAAACGGTACAGAGGCTTTACCGTGTTAAGGGCCACAGCCGCCATGTCAACGATACATTCGTTGCAGCGGCAGATTTCCTCCTGCTGCGCTTCAAGCTGAATCTCCAGTTCGTGCAGGACAAGCTGCTCCGCCTCGTTTTTCAGCAGGTCAAAATCGTACGTGTCTGTCAGTGCCATACATCCTCCCGTTTTTAGGTTTTCTCACCAGTCATTATACACCGATTAATGTTCCTTTTCTACCGGGACAAAGCGGGTAAATTTCGCCTGGAGCATAAGATCGATCATCCCGATAGGTCCGTTCCTCTGTTTGGCGATGTGCAGTTCCGTTGGATAACCCTCGCCCGGCGTTTTCTTCTCCTCCTGCTCGTCCTTTTTTCCCTTTTCCGGCCTGCGGTGGAGGAACATCACCAGGTCGGCGTCCTGTTCGATAGAGCCGGAATCCCGCAGGTTGGCAAGGGTGGGCGGCAGACCGTGCCCCGTCCGTTCCATTTCCCGGTTTAGCTGGCAGAGCACCACGATGGGTATCTTGAGTTCGCGGGCAAGGCCCTTGAGCGAACGGGAAATGACCGAAATTTGTTCATGGCGGGGAAGCGAATTGTCGCCGTAGTCGATAAGGCCCAGATAATCGACAAAGATGATCTCCACCCCTTCCTTGGCGCGGAGTTTGCGTGCCTGTGAGCGCAGATCGGAAAACTTCATGTTCGGCACATCGACAATGAAAAACGGAATCTCGCACAGCACCCCCAGCGAGTCGCGTATCCTCTTAAAATCGTCCAGGGATAAATAGCCGCTCCGCATCTTGTTGCCGTCTACCTGCGCAGCGCTTGAGATGAGGCGCTGGGCAAGATCGATGTCGGGCTGTTCAAGAGAGAAGAACGCGATGGGTATGCGTTCCTTTGATGCGATATGGGCGGCCATATTCAGGGCAAGGGCGGTTTTGCCGATCGAGGGACGTGCGCCGATGACGATGAAGTTGGAAGGCTGAAAACCAGTGGTCATTTCGTCGAGCTTTTCAAAACCGGTTGATATTCCGGTGAGCGGCTTTTTGGTTTTAAACACTTCCTCGATTTTGTTAAATGTGGGAAGCAGCACGTCCTTTATGCGGTTATAGGAAAACGCCTGCCGCTCGTCTCTCAGGCCGAAAATATTTTTTTCTACATCATCGAGGATTTCGGAGGATTCCCTCGATTCGTCGTAGGCGGAGACTCCGATTTCCGAAGCGACGCGGAGCAGCGCCCGCCGCAGCGAATGATCGAGAACGGACTGCACATAGTAATCGATGTTCGCGCTTGACGGAATTACCGAGGTAAGCGATGAAACATACGCGGCGCCGCCCGCTTCGTCGAGTTTTCCGCTCTGCCTGAGTTCCTGGATGACGGTCTGAATGTCGGGACGCAGATTGTTGTTGTCCAGGCTGCTGATCGCGTTATAGATCCGCTGATGGGCCCTTGAGTAAAAATCGCCTTCTTTCAGGTGGTTCTGCTTTGCCGCGTCTACCGCCTCTTCATCGCTTAACAGGCTGCCGAGGGTTAGTCGTTCAAGCTCGTCGTCGTGAGGAGGAGTCTGGTCCCGTATCTTCGCCATGTCTTCTAGGTCAGCGCTGCCTCGCCCTGCTCGGTAACGCCTTCTGGTGAAGCCGCGCCTTCGGCGGAAGCGGCAATACCATCACCGGCTTCTGCGGCAGGCACTGCGGCCGGTTCCGGCTGCGCCGTTTCGGCTGTTTCCGCCGCTGCAGCTTCCGCCGCTGGGGCCTCTGGTTCCGCCGCCGCCGGCGCAGACTCCGCCGCTGTGGCTGCGCTATCCGCCGCTGCCGTTTCCGCCGCCGGTTCGCCTGCGTTCGCTGCGGCATCCGCTGCCGGAACGCCTTCGCCCGGTTCCTTGCGGCGGCGGGCCGGACGCGCCGGGGCCTGCGGGGTTTCGGTTTTTATCTCCTGCCCGATAACATTGATCTGAATCTCTGCCTGGGAATTTTCGTACAGCCTGATAACGGCCTTGTACTTGCCGACATTCTTGATATTCACCCCGGCAAGGTCGACCCGCTTGCGGTCGACGGGGAAGCCCTGCGCGGCAAGTTCGTCGGCAATCGTGTGGCTGGTAACCGCGCCGTAGAGTCTGCCGTTTGCCCCTGCGGGCATGGTAATCGACAATTCGAAGTTTTCGATTCGTTCTTTCAGGCCAAGGGCATCCTGCCGTTTCTGGGCTTTTTTCGCCTCAATTTCGTCTTTCCGCGCCTCAAAGAGTTTTACCGTCTGGGGCGTGTACGGAAGGGCGATCCCCCTGGGGAAAAGATAATTCCGGAAGTAGCCCTTTGCCACATCCTTTACGTCCCCCTCTTCGCCGAGAGGCGCCAGATCCTTGTTCAAAATAACTTTCATACCAAGCTCCTTTGTGAGACCTGTCCAAAAGGCCTCACGTTTTGTGTTACAGCCGCCAATGCAACTGTTGTTACGGACACGCGCTTCGCGCGCTTTTCAGCCCCGGAGTGAAGCTGATCCGTTATTAATTAGGGACTGGGGACTCGGGACAAGGGACTGGGTTTTTTATTCGAATAATCAGAGCACACCGTGTAAATCGCCCGTATTTCGAATAACAACCCTAGTCCCCGATCCCCGATCCCTGATCCCTCTTCCTCAAGGGCAGCCAGTTTTCGGCTATGCCCAGGAGGATTAATGCTCCAACCGCCAGCAGGTTCAGACCGGGGCTGAATACTACAATGGCGGACAAAAGGCCGATAAGCAGCCGCATAATTCCCGGCATCGGCCTGCGGGTAAAGGTAAACAGCGCGATGCCGCCTCCCTGCGCGAGATACACTACGGCGCAAATTACCAGTACATTCCATGCGATAATCTCCAGAACGTCCAGCGAAATCGCTTTAAAAATAACAACCGCCGGAAGGCAGATGATAAGAACCCAAAGCACCTTCCGAGGGGCGTAGAAACCCTCCAAATCCCCGTCTTTTTTCGCCCCCCGCAGCCTGAAAAGCCTTGCGATAATGTACGACCCCTGCCTGCTGAAAAAGAACAGAAAAAACGCCGTAATAAGCGACCCGCCCCGCAGGGCAATCGTTAAAAACGTGTCGATGAGCCTGTCCGGGGTAAGGTTGTACTCCATGTATGACCGCTGCGCCGCGTCCGCCCCGGAAGAATCGATGTACATCGACGTAACCGCCTCTATCGGGGAGCGGAGGACAGAATACAAACCCTCTTCCCCGCCCAGCGAATATATCATCACCAGAAACACAGCCGCCCCGGCGGCGGAGGCGGCGATAAACCGGAAAGCGGTACGAACGCGGGGCGCGGCGGGCATGGTTGGGGGGTTTCCCGCCATTACCCAGGTAAAGCCCAGGACCAGAATCCCAAAATACAGGGAGTCCCAGACAGCGCCGGCAAGGCCTGCCCCTGAACGGAGGGAAATCCCCACGGCCAGAACGGCGTTGCCAAGCGCCGCAAAAACAAAGCCTAGCCACGCAGCCGCCGCGCCGAAAGCGGCATGGCAGAAGCCCAGCGGCAGGAGGAAAAAGAAGTGAAACAGGCCCAGCCGCATCATCACGACGCAGATCCCGGCGCAAACCAGGGCAGAAACGGTTTCTCTGGACAGCGGCAGGGCCGCAGCCTTGTTCATTCAGACACAAACGGCAGCAGGGCGATGATCCGGGCCTGTTTGATGGCAGCCGCCAAAGCGCGCTGGTGCTTCGCGCAGGTTCCCGTTATCCGCCGGGGAAGTATCTTTCCCCGCTCGGTGATAAAGCGGCGGAGCGTATCCGCGTCTTTGTAGTCGATTTTGAGCTTCTGGACGCAGAACCTGCACACCTTCTTTTTAAAGAAAGCTTTGCCGCCTTTGCCGCCCCGGCCCATTTTGTCGTCGCCGTCGCGCCCGTCCATCTGGCCGTCCATCCCCCGGTCCCGCCGGTAGGGACGCTCGCCGTCCATATATTTTTCATCAGACATTAGTGAACTCTCCTTGGATATTAAAATGGAATGTCGTCGGCAAAGCTGTCCTCTGCCGGGACATGATCGCCGCCCCTCGGTGCCGAATTGCGGCTGCCGCCCGAATTGCCATACGAGCCGCCCGATCCTCCTCCGCCGCCGCCGGGGTTGCCCCCCAGAAGCTGGAGGTAGCTTGCCACAACCTCGACCTTGGAACGGTTCTGCCCGTCCTGCTGCCAGCGATCCTGGCGAAGCTCGCCGTCCACGCAGACCATCTTTCCCTTGAGCAGGTACTGGTGCAGGGACTCGCCCTGCCTGCCCCAGACAACGATATCGAAGAAATTCGGCTCGTCTTCCCACTGGTCGCCGTTTTTTTTGCGGCGGTTTACGGCAATGGAAAATTTCGTTACCGCCTGCCCGCTCGCTATCGACTTCAGCTCGGCATCCCTGGTCAGCCTGCCGATTAGCACAACGCGGTTTACATCTACCATGCCTACTCCTCCATCCTCACAAAGAGGTATTTGAGAAGGTTGGCGTTGAGCTTGAACACGCGGTCAAGAATCGCAATCTTTGACGGATCGGATTTGACGGTGAGCAGAACGTATTTGCCCCGTTTTCTCTTTTTGATTTCATAGGCAAGATCGCGATCGCCGGTTTCATCGGTTTTCTCGATCTCGACTCCGTTGGCAGCGAGGTCGTTCAGCAATTGCTGCCGCCCCGCTGTGTGCTGGTCTTCTTCCACGGGGAAGATGACCGTCAGCTCGTATCGACGCATAGGTCCTCCTTGCGGACTGGCC
>Ga0082212_10011476_pt1 | contig 11240 bp, 8 predicted proteins | sample TergutNt197P3_FD_71548 | JGI IMG/M metagenome (GOLD analysis project Ga0082212, IMG submission 71548) | Neocapritermes taracua P3 segment gut microbial communities from Petit-Saut dam, French Guiana - Nt197 P3 | ecosystem: Host-associated > Arthropoda: Insects > Digestive system > Gut ... | reverse complement strand
TTTCGATTTGAATTGTCCCGACATGATGCCTAAGGCACCAAAACATAAAATTGATACAAAAATTAAGCGTTTCATTTGATTTCTATAAGTGTGAATTATTCATTTTCTTTTATATTTGTTTCATAATCAGTCGGATTAACCCAAGTTGTTTGTTTCCATGGTTCTGTGATTTCTCCCGATTGTACCCGTTCCCAAAAATTCCAATTAATATCTTGATCAAAAGGGTAATGATCAAACACATCTCCTGCACCAAACATTCGAGGGTCACCTTGTTGGTAAAGTATTGATAACAGAGTCTCCTTCATTTCCTCTTTTTGCGCTTGATAGAGTGGATGATCCGCGAGATTGATGATACAATCTTTATCGATTTCCAAGTTATATAATTCCTGTTCCTGTCTTTTTCCAAACGAAAGCTGCCAGTACCTGTCATTAATGCTTTCGCGCCTCATATTCAAAATTTGGGACTTGGTAGGCGACCCGTCACAATCAAGATAGCCTGTTTCAGGGTTGCCGCCTGGGAAAAGCTCCGGTTTTACGTTATGGATATACAATAATCCATCTTTGATTATTGAGCGTGTTGGATAACCTTGATTGCCCGGACGTCCATAATCATGACGTTCTCTGCCTAATAATGTGTAGTTACGATAAGAAGTAGTCATACCTTCTTTACCGTTTTTAAAAATATCGTTCAAACTTCTACCCGCCGGTTGTAACATTCCGTGCCGGACAGGATCAATGCCGCCTACATCAAGAAAAGTTGGAGTGAAATCTACAAAGTTAACATAATCGGTTACCACTCTACCCGGACTTACAATTCCGTTTTTCCACATCACAGCCAAAGGCATGTGGTTGGAAAGTTCATAATTATTCGCTTTGCTTCGTGGAAAAGGCATTCCATTATCAGAGGTAAATACAATAATTGTGTTATCTAATATACCTCGCTTTTCCAACTCATCCAACATCATTATTAAGTGTTTGTCCAAATACTCAATTTCATAAGCATAATCGAGCATATCGGTGCGAACAGTTTCGTTATCCGGCCAAAATACAGGTACTTGATCTATCATATCAATTGTTTTGTTACCTAATGTTATGCCGGAACCATATTCGTATGCCCTGTGTGGTTCAAAAAATCCTACCCAAAAAAACCAGGGATTCTCGCCCTTTTGATCATCCAAGAATTGCTTGAAATTAGCCGTATAATCTGTAGCGTTGATTTGAGGGGTAGGTGAATTCAATTTTATTCTTTGATAGGGTGTACCCGTTAATTCACGAGGTTTTCCATTAATCTGTCCGGCATCACCGGGCGCCCAACCTTTTCCCGTAAAACCAATCGTATATCCTACCTCTTTCATAGTCTCGGTTACGACTTTTATATCTGAGGGAAATTTGGGTAAATGATTGCCGGCTTCGCGAAGTTGCCACGAATAAAGTCCGGTAAGCATACAGGCCCTCGACGGAGCTGATTTTGCATTTGGGGTATAACAATTGGAAAAAAGAATGCCATCCCGTGCAATTCGGTCAAAACCGGGAGTATCAACCCAACGACAACCATTTGCGCCGAAATGCGGATAAGAGGCGTCGTCAGCAATTACAAACAATATATTAGGCCGTTCCGGTTGAATATCCTTGTGCATCATTTTACAGGAAGCCATCGCTCCGGACGCAATGATAATACCGGTAAATGACAGATATTTATTCATTAAAACTCAGTTGTATCATCTAATAAAGCTGCGCCTATCAATCCGGCATCATCGCCAAGCAATGAGTGTTCGATTTTTACTTTCTTGGCAATGGCTGAATACGCATGTTCTTCGACAAACTTTCTCAACGGATCAAACAACAGGCTGTCAGGAGCATTGCTTATCCCGCCGCTGATTGTAATCATTTCGAGGCTCGTCAAATTAATCAAATTTACCATCCCTATTCCAAGGTTGAGTGCAACCATATTCGTGATATTCAAGGCTCCTTCATGTCCTTGTGCTGCAAGATCATAGACATCTTTGACGGTCTGTACATTCAAATGCTTATCCAATTTTTTCCCTTCGCGCAGAATGGCTAACCCACCGCTAAAAGTCTCTAAGCAACCTTTCCGTCCACAGTTACATGGGTATCCTCCGGGAGCTATCAACTGATGGCCGAATTCTCCGGCAGTATTGAATCCTCCATGGAATATTTTTCCGTCAATTATCAATCCGCAACCAATGCCGGTACCAATAGTAACAGCAGCAAGATTATTGCAATTTATGCCTGCACCTACGCAGTATTCAGCCCAGGCAGCTGCTCGTGAGTCCTGTCCAAGATAAACCGGACAGTTAAAAGACCGAGCTATTTTAGTCCTTACATCAACATTCTCAAAGAAAATATTTGGTGCAAAGACAACAATCCCATTACTTGATTCGACTGTACCCGGGAAACCGATACCGATTGACCCAATACTATCTGCCTGAAGATTCATTGTTTCAAGCAAAACATTAATATTATCAATGATGGTATCAATAATAATTTCGCTTCCCTGACCTACTATTGTCTTGGCTGTATTTTTTTTTATAATTTGTCCGTCATTGGCAACAATGCCTGTATGAATTGTTGTACCTCCAACGTCAACTCCAATATTTAACTTATTCATTCGGTTTTATTTATTTTCATATTTAGTTATTTTTTCGATCCTACCTGCATGGCGTCCTCCTTCAAAAGCTGTATTTAACCATTCATCAATAATCATTTTAGCAAGTTCGATACCAACTACTCTGGCTCCCAAAGCCAGCACATTTGTGTCATTATGTTCGCGTGATAACTTGGCTGAATAGGGTTCGCTGCATACGACACAACGAATACCTTTCACTTTATTGGCTGCAATGGATATACCTATACCTGAGCCGCAGATTATTATCCCACAATCAAATTCTCCTGCAGCTACGGCTTCTCCAACAATGAAGCCATAGTCACAATAATCAATTCTTTCTGAAGTATAGGCGCCAAAGTCTTTTACCGTATTTTTTTTACTTGTCAAATAATCAATGATCTGCATTTTAAAATCTAATGCCACATGATCTGATCCTATCGCTAATTTCATTTTTTTTACCAAGCTATATTCCCTGTGGGAATGAGTTATTAAATAATTATTAAATACATATTAAACCACTAACCGTTAACCATTATTTTCACCAATTCAACCGACTCTTGAATCGAATATCCTTTACGGAAAATACTCGATGTTCCTCCTACAAGTATTGTTGCGCCTGCCTGAGTCATTTTCGGAATATTTTCAATACTAACATTTCCATCAACAAGAATATCAATATGTTCTTTTCCTGAAACGCTTAAGAATCGTTTCATATCTGCAATTTTACGGATCATCGAAGGTATAAATTGCTGTCCTACAAAACCCGGATTGATCATCATTAACGTAACTAAATCGATATCGTCAACAATATAATCCAACACATCGACCGGAGTAGTGGGGTTGAGCGCCACACCTGCTTTCATACCGCACCGGCGTATCAGTGTTAAGGCACGTTGAATATGATGTGTCGACTCAATATGAATTGAAAGATATCCGGCACCGGCTTCGGCAATTTTTTCAATGTATCGTTCCGGGTCATTGATCATCAGATGACATTCCAAAGGTATATCGGTTATTTTCCTCAGCGCATGCATCATGTCAATATTCAAACAAAAATTAGGCACAAATGTCCCATCCATAATATCGATATGCAACAAGTCAACACCCGAATCTCTCAAAATATTCACATCTCTTTCAAGATTCAGCATATCTGCACATGCCAATGAAGCGCTAATTTTTATAGTATTATTCATTTACAGAGATACTTAATAACTTGTGGCGCGATTTGAATACGCGCCACAAGTGTCAAAAATTTCAAAAAAACAAACAAACAAAAATTCGGAATACTCTTTATGCGCACCATGGACGTTTACGATTGCCGAGATCGGCCATTGTTTCGTTGAAAATATTAACGTCCTGGATCATGTTAAAGTCAAACATTCCCAAGCAAATGAAGTCTCCTCCATTTTCAAGACCATACCTAATGCCATCAGCCGGAGGGATAGCGCCTGCTGCAAGCACTTTAAAGGCGATAAACGGCTCTTTGCGTTCTGCAAAAAAATCGATGGCGCCCTGAGGGTCCTCACAATACCTGTTATCTCTTACAGGCTTATCAAGCATGGCAGACCAATAGTTGTGATGATGCAAGGTCTTCATCCAAAAGTCCGGAATAAGTCCATTGGCAACACATGCTTTCAATGTATTAATGTCATGACCGCCAATACCTGCGGGAAGTCCCGCTTTGCGCAATACTTCGAGGCCTTTTTCAATACTTTTGTAATCGCCTTGTCGTACATACCTGTCGGCATTCTCACCCTGACAATAACCTCCTGCACATCCTCCATCGATAGATATCTGTGCTGCAGTGGCGAAATCACTGCTGCCGCCACAGTCGGATATCCATTGCATCTTTCCGATACCACGCGACCAATACTTACCCAAAACATCGATCATCACCGGATGACCAAGTATGGTGTTAACCCCGCAATTCTCGGCCATTTGGAAGATTTGCATTTTTTTATCGTCGGTAAGGTAGGCATTAGCCAAATCACCGACATAGCGCAAATCACGCGAATGTAACCATCCGCCAATCGGATTGCCTCCGAGTATTAACCTCGAAAATTCTTTATTGCCGATTTTGCCTTTGGCAGTAACCGGGCCTTTAAGCGTGTTTTGTTGTGCCCTGGCAGCAGCCTGTTGTGCTTGACGCTGCGCCCTTTCCTGATCGGACAAACCACCGCCGGGTACAGGATCTTGAGCAATGCCCTTGAACATTTTATTTCCAACAGCAAGACCGGCCGTTGCCAATCCTGCGGATCTTAAAAATTGTCGTTTCGATAAATTTACCATAATATTTTTATTTTGAAAGTGTTAGTAATACAACTCCTGCAGCAAAAAAGAAAAACATAAGTGCTATAACCTTATTCGTCCCTTTTGGTGCGCCTTTAAATTCTTTCCAAACAAATACACCCCATATAGCAGCAATCATGGGATTACTCTGCCCAAGTGCATAAGCAATAGCTGCGCCAACGACGCCGGAAGCTATTATATTAAATGATGTACCTGTTGCATTAATCATTCCTCCGATCACACCAATGATATGATCTTTGCCTGATTGTTGAAAATACCCCTTGTAGGTAACAGGTTTGCCTTTGAAAGGATGCCTCATGACGTACGAATTGTAAATAAAATTCGAGAAAAATGAAGCCAAGGCAAAAACAAAGACGGCAGAATAAGGCGTAAACTTACCTGTTCCCGCAATGCTCGCCAATGATTCGTAATTAAGAATCGCAGGCAATGAGTTTTGAAGGAGATAATAAAACAATGCCATCAGAAAACCTCCGACAATAGCCAGTATGATACCTTTCTTGACCATTGATTTATCTTCATTCTGTGCACTCATTTTAGCATAGGCGCGTGCATTAATAATAATTGCTATGATCACACAAAGCACACCGCTGAAAATCAATAGCGGATTACCTTCCGGTTTGGCAATATAATTAAGGATAACGCCCAACGATAGTGCAAATCCCATGCCTACGGGAAAGGCAACTGCCATGCCGGCAATATCAACGGAAGCAACAAAAATGATATTGGCGAGGTTGAATACAAAAGCAGCGCCTATGGCCCATAACCATGATGAAAGTTCGGCATTTTGAAGATTGGCAATAAAGGATTCGCCCTGCCCGCCTGTTGATCCTAATGTCAGAGCCAAAAGCAATGGCAACAGGACATACCCGATAGCCTGATCCCAGTAATAGTATGAATAGGCATATCCTTTGCTTTGCATTTTAAGCATATTGGCGTGCGAGCCCCAGCAAATCATGGTAACAACGCACATCAAAATGGCTACATTAAATGAATCTACTATATACATATTGTTTAATGATTATTTATTAATGGTCAACACTAATATAAATTCGTAATTAATATCACCACCCCGGGTTTTGTTTCAAAGGTCCGCCAACTACTTCTCCGCTCAATAACATTTCCCGATTCGGGAATGGTAATAATTCGTGTTTACCAGATTTAAATCCATATCCCGACTCATTGACATTTATTCTGCTAACCCCTAAAGTGTAAGTTTCGCTGCCTGCAGTAACAATTCCTTCCCATCTAGTAGCCACAAATGAAACAGGATTAGTGGTTCCGTCGGTCCATACAGTGAAATAAGGGAAATCTCTGCCCTGATCTTTTAGAACCTCTGCTGCAAGCCCCCAACGGACAAGATCATACGCTCGGGTACCTTCAAAATACAGTTCACATTGTTTTTCCTGCTGAAGATCGTGAAGTGTAATGCCTGTCATATTCGATAAACCGGCCCTGTTACGTACCTGATTCATATATTCATCGGCTTTGACCTGGTTTCCGTTCATAAGATGAGCTTCTGCCGCCAACAATAAAACCTCTGCATAACGCATTGTAGGATAACCCTTTTCCGTAAAGTGATTTCCACCTTTACAATCATCGTTTTCGTCTCTGAACCACTTCATATCAAACAAGCCTTCACTGGCATAAATGGTTACAACTCCCGGAATCGTTGCCACCTGCATGTTGTTAACAATTTGATTGTATGTTCTGATGCTTCCATACATTCGATTATTATCTTCTCCTCCGCTCCATGCTACCATTTTATCGTATGCTGCTTTACGTGGTTGCATAAAGTTACTTGAACGAACACACGGTACAATTTCACCGTAGGCAAATATTTGACCGGTTGCCCATCCATGTAAATAACTTTCCCAACCTGGTCTGAGGTTTAAGGATGCAGTCGAATTATTATATGGACTACGGTTGAATTCAAACATATTTTCAGGATCAAAATTGAGACTGGTTTTATAAATATTTGTAAAATCCCCCTGATAAAGTCTATACATATTGCTATTGATTACTCTATCTAAAACCTCAGCAGCCTTTGACCAATATTCAGTTGCCGAAAGTGCCTTGGCCGGCGCTGCAATCGCATCAGATCCTCCTTTTGCTCCGCCATTCAATGAGTAAGTCATAAATACATATGCTTTTCCCAAAAGAGCCTGTGCATAACCAAGGGTAACATTGGCAAATTTATCATTCATTGTGGTTTTCTGATATAAAGCGCCGGAATTGATCGCATCTGTCAAATCTGTTGTTACCAGATTCCAAAGTTCCTGAGGGTCGCCATTTGGTTGTGAATACTCATCAGGAGCAAGGCAATGATCAACCAATGGAGGCGTTCCCCACAGGGTAATCAATTCCATATAAACAAATGCTCGCCAAACCTTAGCTTCAGCCAGCGCTCTTCTTTTGATAGGTGTATTCAAATTATCTCCTGAAAAATTATCAATAATCAGATTACAGCGATAGATTACATTATAGGCGCGTTGAAAGAAACCCAAAATATACGTATTTTCGGTTGCAAAAGCAAATTCGTTTACTGCTTCCCAAAGCGTTTGGTCATTTCTAACCAATCCTCCTGTATATAACTCGTCGCTCAATAAGTTCTTGAGTAATGGATAGGAACCGTGATCACTATCATACATCCATGTCCAGGCAGTTCTGTAAATTATTGCGAGTGCATCCTGAGCATCATTGTCTGTTTTATAAAAATCATCTTTAGGTACAACTCCTTTACGGGGAATATCTAATAGACTATCATCGCATGAAGTGAAAGTTGCCAAAAGAATGGCTATTACTATTGTTAATAAATATTTGATTTTCATCTTATTATAGTATTACAAATTAATTAAAAAGTAAGGTTTACACCAATTATAAAATTTTTGTTATTGGGATATCTTCCACTATCTACCCCTAAACTATTACCGGAATTCATGATCTCCGGGTCACTTCCGGGATATTGGGTAATCGTGAGTAAATTTTCGCCTGAAAGATAAATTCTTAGATTTTCAATGCTAATTTTCCTCATTAAATCCTTCGGCAAAGTATAACCGATTTGCAATTGTTTGATTTTGAAAAAATCACCCTTATGTAACTGAGAGCTGCTGACATAATAAATATTATTATTTTCCATGCCAACCTTAGGTCTGCTTGCACTTTTGTTGTCCTCTGTCCATGCATTTTTATAAAGAAATTCAGGAACATTTAAATTAAGTTGAGATCCACGTACTAACGTTTGAAAAACTAAATTTCCTCCCTGACCTGAACCGAAAACAGAAAGATCAAAACTCTTATAGTTGGCAGTAAGAGTCAAACCATAGGAGTAGGTTGGAAGGCCACTTCCGCAATCCACCTTATCCGCAGGATCGATGACGCCATCGTTGTTTGCATCCAAAAAAGTCGGATTCCCATTCGCATCCGGGCCTAAATATTTATATGTTTTGAAATGCCACATCGGATATCCTTCTTCAAAGAATGTGATTGTTTGTGTGTCTTGCGCAAAACCTTCGATTTGTGTAAGCGAATTCGTGATTTCAGCAACTTTGTTTTTCATTGTTGTGAAATTGGCATTAATAGAATACCTGAAATCCTTGCTGATATTATCTCTCCAGCTCAGTTCAAATTCGTGCCCTTTATTTTCTACTCTGCCTGCATTAAACGGAGAAGTAGTGATACCAACTATATATGATTGAGTGATATTTCTCAGAATAAGGTCAATGGTGCTTTTCTTATACCAATCGTATGAAAAAGATAAACGATTTTTCAGGAATCGAGCATCCAATCCAATACTGAGTTGATCGTAGGTTTCCCATTTCAACTGTTCATTACCTGCAGAAGATGGACGTCTGCCGGTAGTATAAATCAATTGTCCGGGAACAAAAGGATATTGACTGTCTGACTGAATAACGCTTTGCCAATCGTAATTACTCAGACCAGAAATAGATCCATTTTGTCCCCATGAACCACGAAGCCTTAAATGTGAAATAGCCTTAAAATCGCTCATGAAATCTTCATTCGAGATAGTCCAGCCCAATGAAGCTCCCGGGAAATACCCCCACCGCCCGCTTTTTGGAAGATATTGAAGGTCTGCCGCGTCTGCGCGAAGAGACACTTGAAAAAAATATTTGTTATCGAAGTCGTAATTGAAACGTCCATAATAAGATATTTTTCTTTCTGTTGTTTCTTCTCCTGAACCACCGGAAATAGTCTGAGAATAAGCGCCGCTTTTGTAATCAAAGTAGGCATTTAGCGGATCTGTATTTGGCCATCCTATATCTCTGCCCGTTCCCGCTACATTACCAGTTACATACATAGATTGGCTCTGTATATAAGACATACCTGCCATAAATGTTGTGTTATGTTTCCCAAACGATTTGTTGTAATTGGCAAAATTTTCCCATTGATACTCTTCACTTGTCCGATCTCGAGCATTTACAGTTTGATTATAAGATGCAGTAAATGCATCTTGAACACCCGGTAGAGTCTGCGTGTAATTACGGCTACCAAAAAAGATATATCCCAAACGCGATGTGAATGTAAATCCATCAATAGGAGTCAATATCAAAGAAGTAGTTCCACTGATTCTATTTGATTTATCCCATCCCCTGGTTCTGTTAAGGAGAATAACAGGATTCGAAATATTTACTTGAGGAAAAGTAGAAAGCGTAGCGTATTCACCATTTTTATCTGTAAAAAGACTATATCCATTGGCTACTTGTGCTTTCATATATTCTGTCGGCTCCGAAATTGTTGGAGTAATTAATGGCGTCATACGCATTGCCGAATAGTATATATTGCCATCAATTCCTCCGTATGTGCGTGTGATTGAAAAATTATTTGCAGTGGTGATTTGCAACCATTTTTTTACCTGATAGCTGCCATTCATGGTTGCAGTATAACGATCATATTTATCTTTGGAAGTGATCATGGGGCCATCATTCGATAATGCAGAACCGGCAAGATAATAGGTCAAGTCATTTTGTCCTCCGGAAAAACTGATATTATGTCTTGTCAAATAACCGGTTCCAAATGTATAGCCCAACCAATCAGTATCTGTTTTTCTGTCGCCCCAGTCTATATCAAGAGCAGTTCTATTGCCTTCAGAAAGTTTTACCTGATAATCATAGTAATCTTGCGCCCCAAGCATTTTAGGTAGGTTGTTGGGTTTTTGCACTGCATACTGAAAACGATACTCAACCTTACCGGTTGGTCTTTTTTCTCCCTGCTTGGTTGTAACCAACACTACTCCGTTCCCTGCGCGAGCGCCATAGATGGCAGCAGATGCAGCATCTTTTAACACCTCCATAGAGGCTATGTCGTTGGCATCAAGATAATTGATGTTACTGACAATTTGTCCATCCACTACATAAAGCGGATCATTGTTTCCGTTTGAACCCATACCGCGTACACGCACCGTACCGACAGTTCCCGGAGCGCCTGATGTTAAAAAGATTTGCACGCCGCTTGTTTTACCTTGTAGTGCCTGCGTTGCATCCGAAAATGCACGGTTTTCCATATCTTCTGCCTTAACCTGCGAGATGGCGCCCGTTACCTGACTTTTCTTCTGCACACCGTAACCGACAACCACAATTTCATCCAAACTTTGAGTGTCTTCATTCAAAGTCACATTAATGGTTCGTTGATTGCCGACAGCAATATCTCGCGGCAAAAAACCGACATACGAAAACGCAAGTACCTGGTTGCCGGATGCCTGAATGGAGTATTTTCCATCAATGTCCGTAACCGTACCGGTTGTAGTACCTTTTACCTGTACGTTAACTCCAATCAGCGGCTCACCGGTTACATCGGCGACAGTACCTGTCACAGTGATGTTTTGAGCCACAGCAGATTGAGTAAATACCATAAATAATAGCAAAAGGCACGATAATAATTTAACTGAGGTTTTGTTCATAAATAAAATAATTAAATTAGTTTAACATTAGTTTATATCATTGTAAATTCGTCCGTTTTTTAAAAAAATATTTCAAAAATAGTTTGTTGTTTTTTAATGTCATTTCGTTTGTGTTGCTTTTTTTTGCGTTTTTGTCTCACATCGGTAATTTGATACAAAAATGCAAATTTGTGAGAAAATTTCGGAAAAATCTTGGGTTCTTACGCTCTTGCGTTTTTGCAATATCGGCGCAAATTCGTAAATTTGCAGCGCTCAAAAAAAACAAAAATGTATGAAAACTGATAGACTGATAACCTTGATTGTACTATCAATCGTATTAATGACAGTATCCGGAACAGCACAACCGTTGCCTACCGGTAATTCCCAAGACTTTAAAGTCAAAACTTGTTT
>Ga0082212_10011475_pt1 | contig 11240 bp, 10 predicted proteins | sample TergutNt197P3_FD_71548 | JGI IMG/M metagenome (GOLD analysis project Ga0082212, IMG submission 71548) | Neocapritermes taracua P3 segment gut microbial communities from Petit-Saut dam, French Guiana - Nt197 P3 | ecosystem: Host-associated > Arthropoda: Insects > Digestive system > Gut ... | reverse complement strand
TCCTGTAGTAGCATCCGCATAACCGACATTAATAAAAACACTATCAAACATTTCGGTAAATGTTTTTGGCTCTGTTTGTGTTTGCAGATGTAACCATTACTATTAGTTTGATAACTTGCCGTATAAGTTCTTACAGTAGAAAACATTCCGCATTCACCTAAACAATTGCATATATTTTCATATATTATATTATCAAGTCCTGTTTCTCCACATTCTGCATCTATAATTATACTAATACAAGTCCCAGAATCAACAAAAAATGACTGATTATTGGTACGTGTAATACTACTACTTTTAGTGCCACCATTAGTAAAAGAAAGATTATTAGAACCTATAATAACAGCGGTGCTGTTAGAAATACAACTCATTAATGGTATTGTAATTTGCTTTTGTTTTCTCTTATAATTAAAAGTTAATGTCCCTGTTCCACTACAACGCATATAATCACTCGGTTTAAAAGATACACCTATTAGCGAATTATTAGCATTAGGAAGGGAAAAACCAAAATCGCTTGTTATACCCGAAAGATCAAAATTAGGATTAACGTCACCACGTTTTATAGTTATCTCTTGTCCCTTACTTACTGTTCCACCGCTACCTGGTATTCCAGCATAAGCACTACCACCACACGTTGCATTATTCATACAATCTTTTTGGGTAACAGACGGATTCCCAACAGTATTTATAGAAACACCTTTATTTATAATTCAAAAGGTGCTTCTATAAAAATTAATTTCCCATTGTTTTTCACTGTGTCAGTCCAATTATAAACATTATAGTCAATACAAGCAACACTACATGCTTCAAGTGGCGGTATTTCAGTTTTTGTAATATCAGTTATTAAATGTGTGATTACAGGATTATGCCCAACAAACATAATACATTCTAAAGAATTAGATTGGCTTGCGATAAGTTTTTTGAAATACTGAACTCCTTTTTCGTATAGTCCTATCTCTGTCTCTATTTTTGTAAAATCTATATTAAAAGCATTAGCAAAATATTGTGCTGTAGAAATGGCTCTAACAGCAGGACTGGAAATAATTTTATCTAATTTTGTGATACTATTTTTTATAAGATTAGCCATTTCACTCGCATCACTATTTCCTTGTTTTGAAAGTTTTCGGTAGAAATCCGATGCAATATCTGGTTGCCAACCCGATTTAGCGTGTCTTACTAACAATAACTTTTTCATAAATATCAATATCAAACTATTAATTATAAAAGATTACAAAAATAATGTTTTTTTTACAAATAAAAAAATAAAATGTTTTACTATTGTTAAGAAATATACTTTTAAATTGTTTCACAAACTAACAATCTAAAAGTATATTTCTTACAATACCACTGAAAAATTATATCTGCTTACTTACTTCTGTCAATATATATTTTTCTTGTTCAGTTAAACTTGTATAACCCGATTTAGATATTTTATCTATTATTGCGTCCAACATTTCTTGTGATATTTGTTGACCATCTACATAAATTTCTTTCAAATTATAACTCTTCGGGGCAGAGTAATTACTATTTCTTTTAGGTTCTTCCCAAGTTATAGAATATGGTTTTTGTTTTTCTTTTCTGTTAAAAATATTTCCAACAGAATTTTCTCTATCAGATGCAACTTTATTAGGGTGAATATAACCATAATCATTTCTTTCCAAACCAAATTTACTTGGCAATAATTTAACAATTAGGAAACCCATCAATCCTCCACCGAGGTGAGCAAAATGTGCTATTCCATCATTACTTAACAGTCCACCTATAACAGATATTAAAACCATACCAATACCAATCCATTTCGCTTTCAAAGGAATAAATATAGGAAATACTATTAAACGTTTATCAGGATTTAGCATTATAAACCCAAAAAACAATCCATAAATAGAACCTGAAGCCCCAACGGCAGGATTTATATGACCTAATGTAGAACTCATTATAAGATGTACAACTCCTGCACCTGCTCCACAAATTAGATAAAAAATTAAGAATCTTTTGCTACCCCAAAATTGTTCTAACTCCCTCCCAAACATCCACAGCATAAACATATTAATAAAAATATGCCAAAAGTCGCCGTGCATAAACTGATATGTTATAAGTTGCCAAATATGAAAATCAAAAGTTGCTCCATAACCGACAGGTAATCCATCTATAGGCATAAGAGCAAACCATCGCAGCATCCATGTCTTAAATGACATCATTTCTATAGTTAATCCGCCAAAAAGCATTTCGAGAAAAAATACAGCAGCGTTAATTATTAATAAAGATTTTATTATTTTTGTTAATCTAAACATTATTTAATTCTTTTTTATTTTTGGCAAAATAACTTTTTTTATTAAAATAATTATTGTCTATAATTATTCCCAAAATTTTTCTTATCTTTGTAATTATTAATTTGTTAAAGAAAAATGAAAACTTGAAACGCTAAATTGAAAACTTGAAACGCTAAATTGAAATCTTGAAACGCTAAATTGAAATCTTGAAACGCTAAATTGAAATCTTGAAACGCTAAATTGAAAATCTGAAACGCTAAATTGAAAATCTGAAATGCTAAAATGAAACTTCTGAAAGTATAAATGAAACTATGGTATTAAATACAAAACTTGCAAATGAATTGTTTAGAGCATTCTATATTGAACGATGGAATGAAAAAGTTAGAAATATGTCCTTTATTGAAATGGACAAGCATTCACATAAATTAGTGCTTGTATATTGTATAGGAAAATATGAAGAAAAAAATACTAAAATAGATTGGAGTTGTATATTTAAAGATGCTATTTTTGAACTACTTCGTAGAATTGCTACCTCTGACATTAAATCTCCAATATTCCAAAAAATAAAAACTAACAAAGAAGTATTTAAAAAATTAAATGAATTTGTTTTTAGTAGATATGAAAATATTATAGATGATGAAAATTTCAAAAAAGATTTTTATAATTTTTTGTTTGATGAATCAGATTTCGAAAAAATAAATAGAAATAAATTAGAGTATAGAATAATTGATGCTGCACATATTTATGCAAGTTTTTGGGAATTTAATCTTGTAAAACAATTCAATCCTTTTCCACACCAAAATGAAAAAATTGAACACGAAATTAGAAACAATTTAGATGAATATTCAGATTTAAAAGGTATTGAAAATTTGCTTAACAATCACTCTATTAGTAATTTTATTGATTTATGTGGTCAGTTAAGATTCCAAACTCGTTGGGCACAAACTCCAAGATTACCAAAAACATCTGTTTTAGGTCATAGTATGTTAGTAGCAACAATTACTTATTTAATATCTTGTGACTTGAATGTTTGTGGTAAAAGATTATTTAATAATTTTTTTGGTGGATTGTTTCACGACTTACCCGAAGCAGTAACACGCGATATAATTTCACCTATAAAACGCTCTTCTGAGATTTTAGATAAATTAATATCAGATATAGAGATAGAATTAGCAGAAAAAGAAATAATTCCATACATTGAAAAAGAATGGATAGAAGAAATAAAATACTTTTCGCAAAACGAATTCTTTAATAAAATAATTATAGATGACGAAATAAAAAAAATAGATAGCACCGAAAAAATGAATGAATACAATTATGATAAGTTTAATCCTTTTGATGGCAAAATAATAGAATTTGCTGACAAATATTCTGCATATATGGAAGCAAATAAATCTATTGAAGTAGGAATTACTTCGCCTGATTTAGTTGCAGCCGTAATACATATTAAAGAAAATTACAGCAATACTTTTTTTAATAATTTAGATATGAAACTTTTATTTGAAAAATAGTTTTCATAATATTTTTTAATCTATTGAAACTTTATTAACTTAAAATCGTATAATTGTTAAGAACCTAATTTTTATTAATAATATAAGGTGAAATTACAATGCCTACTACTCGTCTAAAAGAACTTATAGAATATAAAAGTAATTCTATTTATAGATTAAAACAAGACATCGAAATATTAAAAGAAGAAAATGAAAAATACTTCAGTTTACTGGAGGAGTATTGTTCCAAGAGTGAAAAAATAAATCACGACAAGGTAATTTTAAAATCAGAATGGCAAAAAATAAACTATGATTTACAAGTACTTGATGAAAATAAAGACAATTTATATAAAACGTGGAAATCTATAAATGAATATGAAATAATTATAAATAAAAAATTTAGAGAATATAATAATAATAAAAAAAGTAAAGAAGAGTTAGCCAGAGAATGGACAGAGTTAAATATAGAATGGGAACAATTAGATGAAATTTTGCAAAAACATTATAGTTATGAAAAGCAAATTTATAAAGAATTTTATAAGTTAAATAAGTATAATGAAAAATTAGTGATAGAGTTAGAGAGATTTGATAAATCTGTTAAAAAATTAAACAATTTAATAAAAATGACCACAGCAAAATTTATAAAAAATAATAAAAAAATAGAAAAAATTAATAAAGAGATAGAGGAGATTATATTAACATTCCCCCACTCTAAATCTGCAATCATATTTCAGTGATAGAAAAGTTATAGAAAAAAACATTTTATAAAAATAATCTTATTCTTGTGAGCTAATAGTTAAACTAATTTATAATTATTTTAACTATTTTACTATTTTTTTGATACACTGCTTTAACAAGGTAAATACCTATTGCATAGTCATATTTATTAATTACATATTTATCTTTTAATATAATTTCATTGCCACAAATATCAAACAAAGTAATCTCAACATCTTTTTTATAGTTTAACTGATAATTTCCATTAACATTTGAAATTGTTAAAATATCTGATTCAGTTCGGTTTGGCGGTAGTGATGTGTGCAATAATACAACTGCATCTAAATCAAATCCATTAGTAATAATACCGGCGGGTGAATAATATATATGATTGGTTGGCAATTTTGAAGCAAGAAGTGCAGTATCTTTTATCTTAATATAACGAATACTATCCATTCCAATATCAGATAAATCAAAGGCATCACCACCAGATACTTTATAATCAAAACAATTTTCATTTCCATTCGTCCAATTAATACCTGCCAATCCTTCTAATGTTTCGGTATTATATGGAAACTCAACAAAATTAACTCCATCCTTACTTACAGATACTATTGCAGGTTCTACAAATATTTTTGTCTCTTGGTAATTAGAAAAAACATTCTCAAATATTATAAAATCAGGACCTTCCTTATCAATAATGTATCCATCTTTTATGCCAACAATAATTTCACCGCCTAATCCAAGCGATACTATATTTGAATCGTGTGAGGCAGGAACATACTTAGTAGCATAACGAGTAGGCTGACCAAATATATTGTGTGGAAAATATTTTGCATCTCTACCTACTGCACCTGTTCCATTCCCCCATTGATACGAATATACGGTATCTATAAATGTTTGAGCATTTAAAACATTTGATATTAAGAATATTATTAATAAATATATATTTTTCATTTTAATATTTCATTCTAATAAATTATTTCATACCAAAAATAATGTTTTTTTTTGAAAAATAAGTGAAACTACCAAGCCCGAAGAATAAATTAGAATCTTATTTATTATTCTTATACTTTTTGTTCTTTAATTAAAGATAATTGAAAAAAAGATAATACTAATAGAAAAATAAATAAAAAATATGAAATAGCAGAAGCATATCCCATCATATTTGTTTTATCAAATCCATTAACAAATATCATATACACTAACGTTGTTGAAGAATGTAAAGGTCCACCTTTTGTCATTATAAATATTTCTATAAATATTTGGAATGATTTTATTAAATTTATAATTAGCACAAATACAAGGGTAGGTTTCAATAAAGGTATCGTTATTCTGATTAATGTATAAAAAGAACTTGCACCTGTTAGCCGAACAGAATCATATATAGAAGAACTTATTGTTTGTAGTGTTGCAAGTATGATTATCATATAATAACCGCAAGATGACCATATATCCATTAACATTATTGATAATAGCGATGTTTTAGTATCTAAAAGCCAGCCCATAGATGGATACGGCAATGATAAAGATGATAAAATTATATTTATATAGCCATGCTTTGCATATAAGTTTGTAAATATTAATGATAATACTACTAATGAAGTTATTGATGGAATAAAGAATGCTGCCTTGAAGAATTTTTTAAATTTTGTTTTATTGTTATTTAATAAAACTGCTAATACTAATGCAATGCCTGTTGTAATCGGGACAGTACCTAATGTAAAGATACAAGTATTTAATAATGCTTTCCAAAATAATTTATCTGAAAACATCCTTAAATAATTATCAAAACCTATAAAATTACTTTCTTTTGTTAATGAATGGTAATCGTAAAAACTTAAAATCGCTGAATAGATTAATGGATATAACCAAAAGATGATAAATATTAGCATCCAAAGTAATAACATTATAAAAGTATTTTTATTTGATTGTTTCATATTCTGTTTTTAGTAAATAGTAAGTTATTTGAATATTACAAAACTTTATAAAAAAAAACAATAATTTTTCATTATAAACAAGTATATAATTCCCGAAACTTTACACAAAATAGTTAGGTGATTCACTTGTTATATTAACATTATGGGGATGCGATTCTTTTAATCCTGCACCTGTTATACGAACAAATTTAACGTTGGCTTGCATCTCTTCTATTGTTTTGCAACCGCAGTAGCCCATCGCTGAACGCAATCCACCAACAAATTGATAAATAGTATCAGAAACTTTGCCCTTATAAGCAACACGTCCTTCAATTCCTTCGGGAACAAATTTAGATATTTCTGATTCTACGTCTTGGAAATATCTATCCGCTGAACCTTTATTCATAGCACCAAGTGACCCCATACCTCTATATAATTTATAAAATCTGCCTTCGTATATAATTTTTTCACCTGGACTTTCTTCATGACCTGCTAACAAGTTACCAAGCATAACACTATCTGCACCTGCTACGATTGCTTTTGCAATATCACCTGTTTGTTTGATACCACCATCTGCTATTACAGGAATATTATATTTTCTAGCAACTAATCCTACATTAAAGATAGCCGTAAGTTGTGGCATTCCTACTCCAGCAATTATACGAGTTGTGCATATAGAACCAGGACCTATACCAACTTTGATACAATCCGCACCTGCTATTATTAACGCCTCAGCACCTTCACCTGTCGCAACATTACCTGCTACAAGTTGAACTGTAGGATGTTTCTTTTTTATCTCATAAACCATTTCTATTACTTTAAGATTATGACCGTGAGCAGTATCAATAAATATAACATCTACACCTGCATCTAAAAGTTCACTTACACGCAATAATGTATCGTTTGATATTCCAACTGCTGCTCCTACTAATAAACGACCTAAAGCATCCTTTGAAGCATTTGGAAATTCTTTCTTCTTTTGAATATCTTTAAATGTAATAAGACCACAAAGAGTATTATTTTTATCTACAACAGGCAACTTTTCTATTTTAAACTTCATTAATATCTTTTCTGCTTCCTCCAATGTCGTGCCAACAGGAACAGTAATTATATTTTCCTTCGTCATTATTTCTTTAATTTTTATATCAGACGTTATTATCAATCGCATATCTCTATTAGTCACTATTCCAAGCAATTTATTTGACTTATCTATTAAAGGAATACCTGAAATCTTATATTTTTTCATAAGATTTTCGGCAGTTTTTACACTATCATCGGGAGAAAGAGTTATCGGTTTTGTAATCATACCGCTTTCGCTACGCTTAACTATATCAACGGCATCTGCTTGTTCTTTGATATTCATATTCTTATGTATAACACCCATACAACCATCGCGTGCCATTGCCATTGCCATATTTGCATCTGTTATTGTATCCATCGCTGCTGATAAAATAGGAACATTAAGAGTTATTTTGTTAGTTAGTTTTGTTTTCAATACCGCATCGCGTGGCATTATTTCAGAATAATTTGGCACAAGCAATACATCATCATACGTTATACCTTCATCTATTATTTTATTTATCATTTTTTTATATAATTTTAACTAAAAAAACAAAAATAATGTTTTTTTAGTTAAAATTATTATAGAACTTCTAAAATATAACATAATCAATATAGTTGATACAATATTGTGAGCCGATTGAATGACGTGGCAATCTATTTTTTCTATTTAACAAAGAGAAATTTCTAATTAACAAAGAGAAATTTCTAATTAAATATCATTATAATCATTATATATTTTATAAAAAACAAAACTACATATAAAAAAGATAATTAAAAATATTATATTTGTAAAAAAAAAATGTAAAAAATAATTCTATTAGTATAATATGAGTGTATCAATTATTGTTGGTTCCCAATGGGGTGACGAAGGTAAAGGAAAAATTGTAGATTCCCTTTCAGAAAAAGCAGATATTGTTGCTCGCTACCAAGGAGGTGCAAATGCAGGACACACTATTGTTCTAAATGATAAAAAATATATACTACATCTAATTCCTTCTGGTATTTTACATAAAAATATAGAATGTATTATTGGCAATGGTGTAGTTATAGACCCGATAGCATTTAATGAAGAAATAAATATGCTTAACAAAAATGGAATAGATATAACTAATCGCTTATTTATAAGTGAAAATGCTAATATCGTTCTGCCTATTCATAAAGAACTTGATTTAATAAAAGAAAAAAAATCCAATAATTCCATCGGCACAACAGGTCGCGGTATCGGTCCTGCATATACCGATAAAGTTAGTAGGATGGGAATTAGAGTTTATGATATTAAAGATGAAAACAAATTGAGAGAAAAAATATTAACAACAATAAAAAACACTAATATTCCTACAATAAATACTTATAATATAGATAATATTATAGAAAGTTGTAAATGTTTACTTCCTTTCATTAAAGACACTTCCTTTTATATAAATGATGCTATTAATAAAAATAAAAATATAATTCTTGAAGGCGCACAAGGTTCTTTGTTAGATATTGATTATGGCACATATCCTTTTGTTACAAGTTCTAATACTATATCAGGTGGTGCTTGCACAGGTGCTGCCGTTCCTCCTACGAAAGTAAATAATGTGATTGGAATAACAAAAGCATATTGTACTCGTGTAGGCAATGGTCCTTTTCCTACCGAACAAATAAATGAAATAGGCGAAATATTATCTCAACGTGGCTTTGAAGTTGGTGCTACCACAGGAAGAAAACGGCGATGTGGCTGGCTTGATTTAGTTGCTTTAAAATATTCTATAATGATAAATGGTATAACAGAAATTGCCCTTACAAAATTAGATGTATTAGATACTTTTAATGAAATAAAAATAGCAACGCGATATACCACAAAAGGTATTTCAACAGATATATTTTCTGTTAATGATTGTGCTGATGTTATTCCTGAATATACTGCATTAAAAGGTTGGAACGAAAGCATTGTAGGAGTTAATGACTTTAATAAACTCCCTGCTGCAGCAAAAGATTATATAAAATTTATAGAAGATTATATAAAAGTACCTATATCTATCGTGTCCACTGGACCAGATAGAAAAGATACTGTGATAGTGTAGGAATAATAAAAAATAATTTTGAGTATGTATTTTATAAAAATATAAAAACTAACTAAAAAAATGGAAAAAAAGATAATTCTTGCTATTGAAACATCAGGAAAAGTATGTAGTGTTGCATTGGCTATGTTTTGTAATTTGGATGGTATTTTAAAATATGAGTTAATTGCTGAATATAGTATTTATATTGGCAACAAACACGATAGATTTTGTGCTGAGTTATGCAATAGAATTATTAAAGACAATAATTATGATATTTCTCAAATTGATGCTATTGCAGTTTCTATTGGACCAGGATCTTGGACAGGCCTGCGAATTGGTGTATCTATTGCAAAAGGTATTGCATTTGATATTGAAAATATAATTCCTTTAATTGCTGTTCCTACTTTAAGTGCTTTATCTTATAACGCTATACCTTTTGCAAAAATGTTAGATGCAAATATCCTTTCTATTATTTCCTCACATAGTAATTTAGTATATTATCAATTTTTTGATAAGACGGGAAAGCAACTTTTAGAAGCAGAATTAATTAGTTTAGATTTGTTATCTGAAAAATATTCTAATGAAAATATTATTATAACAACTAATTATCTAATAGATATTAACTTTGGAAAGTATTTTCCTAATTTATCTTATATAACAGCAGATACAATAGCACAACTTGCCACAAAAATGTATTTAAATAACGAAATAACTAATTCCATTGATATTCAACCATTATATATACAAGATTTTATAGTAAAATAATTAGTTTAACTACTATTCTAAAATGGAATAAACGGCAAAAGATATTCTGCATCCGTTAAATGTATTATTGCATTATCTTCTACAAGTTCTTTAACAGCACTTTTTACTTCATTAATACTTAATTGATGCTTATACGCAAAATGCCATATATCTATCGGAGCAATATTTATTTCAATAGCAAGTAATTGAGCAATAGTTATTTTTTGTTTATAATTAAACATTTTTTTTGCTACATCTATAATAATTTTTCCTTCTTCACCTATCATTTGGTCCTTATGAAAATAATAATTATCATTATTTACTAAATCACATATAGGAAAACCTCTGCCACTATCATCTAAAATATTTGCTAATAATGCAATGCTAACTATATATAAATCCTCGTCATTATGATTACATTCTTCATTATCGCAAACATTATTCCAAATATCTTTCCAAACTTCTATATCATTAATTTTTAACCACTCAAAAAAAATTATTTCTTTATGAGGAAGTTTTATCATTAGTTTTCCACTATATTTATTAGTAATAAAATCTATTTCCTTATCTGTAAGATTATATAATTCCTCATCTGTAAGATAAACACAATTATTAATTGTATTATGCTTTATAAGTTCTGTAATATGTCGCATATTGTTCTAAAATTATTATCTTTTTACAAAAATAGTTATTTTTTCTTAAATTTATTCGTCATTGTGAATTAAAAAGTATCTTTTGCGAATTAAAAATGCTGATTGACGAATTGAAAACGCTGATTGACGAATTGAAAACGCTGATTGACGAATTAAAAATGCTGATTGACGAATTGAAAACGCTGATTGACGAATTGAAAACGCTGATTGACGAATTAAAAACGCTGATTGACGAATTAAAAATGCTGATTGACGAATTAAAAACGCTGATTGACGAATTAAAAACGCTGATTGACGAATTAAAAACGCTGATTGACGAATTAAAAACGCTGATTGACGAGTT
>Ga0082212_10011474_pt1 | contig 11240 bp, 9 predicted proteins | sample TergutNt197P3_FD_71548 | JGI IMG/M metagenome (GOLD analysis project Ga0082212, IMG submission 71548) | Neocapritermes taracua P3 segment gut microbial communities from Petit-Saut dam, French Guiana - Nt197 P3 | ecosystem: Host-associated > Arthropoda: Insects > Digestive system > Gut ... | reverse complement strand
GTCATGGGCGCGGCCTCGTTCATCATGGCCGAGTACCTGCGCATGGACTACGCCAAGATCATGCTGGCCGCGGCAATTCCCGCAATCCTCTACTATATCTCCCAGTACGCCTACGTCCACATTGAAGCGCAAAAGCTCGGGATGAAACGCATGCCGAGCGAGGAGATCACCCCGGCGCATGTCGTTTTGAGGCGCCAAGGCTACATGATCATTCCGGTCGTCGTCATCGTGTGGCTTCTGCTCAAGGGGCGCACGCCCCTATACGCGGCCTTCTATGGAATCGTAAGCTCGGTCCTCGTCACCGTGGTCGCGAGCTTCTTCCACGGCACCTTCCGGCCTACGATGAAGTCCTACCTGAAGGCGCTCGAACAAGGAGCGCGGCAAAGCGTCAGCGTGGGCGTGGCCTGCGCCGTGGTCGGGATCATCAACGGGATCACGAACATGAGCGGGCTCGGCCTCACCCTGGGCAACGGCATCGTCTCGCTGGCTCACGGGAGCATGTTCTTCACGGCGCTTCTTACCATGATAGTCTCGATCATCCTCGGCATGGGGCTTCCCACGACGGCCTGCTATATCATTACGGCCACCATAGCCGCCCCGGCGCTCATAAAAATGGGCGTCGCTCCGCTGGCGGCGCACATGTTCACCTACTACTTCGCGTGCCTGTCGAACCTGACCCCGCCCGTCGCCATAGCCTCTTACGGCGCGGCGGGACTGTCGGGCCAAAACCCTTCCGAAGTGGGCTGGGCGGGATTCCGCATCGCCCTTGCCGGCTTTATCATCCCCTTTGCCTTCATCTACTCCCCGGCCCTGCTTTTCGTGGACAGCACACTCCCCGAAGTCACATTCGTCACGAGCACGGCTCTGGTCGGAGTCATCGCGGCGGCGGTGGCCCTCCAGGGCTACCTCAAAACGCCGATGAACATCCTGATAAGGCTTTTGCTTTTCGCCGGAGCGTGCTGCCTGATCATCCCGGAAGTGTGGACCGACGCCGTTGGGGCGGTGGTCGTGCTGTGCATTTGGGCCTGGCAAAAATACAGGCCCGCGGCATCCGGGAGCGGCGCATAGAGCCTGCCCTACCCAAAAGCAAGCCCCCGGCGCGAAAGAGCCGGGGGCTTGAGGCATTTCAGGAACGCGAGACTACGCTACAGGCTCACCACATCAAGCCAGTGGCTGACCTTCACGCCTTCAGGCGCTGCGGCGTTGAGCTGCATCACGCAGCCGCCGCAGCCGGTCAGGATATGCCGCACCCCGGGGGGAAAGCCGCCGAGACAGTTCTTCGCCATCGTGCGCGAAAGCGCGGCATTGCTCAGCTGCAAGATGCCTCCCATGCCGCAGCAAGCTTCCAGCCCTTGGTTCTGACCGGGAAACAGCGTTTTCAGCCAGCCAATGTCTTTATCCACCTCCCAGTGGCAGGGTTGATGGTAGCCGTATTCCGCCGGTTTTCCCGCCTGCGGCTCGGGCACAGCCCCCTCAAGCAAGGCGCTGACGGGCGTCAGGCTCTGCCCCCAGATCGTGACTTCGTCGCCTTGCAGCGCCGTATCGCCGTAGCCAGCCAGGGCATGAAAGCAAGACGCGCAGAAGACCGCCACGCGCGGCTTGCCCAGCGCGCGCCAGACGGCGACATTGTGTTCTTCCATCCGTTTTTGGGTATCCGGCCTGCCCGCGTGATGCATGGTAGCGCCGCAGCAGCCGAAGCCGGGCGCGTCCAACAGGGCATAGCCCCAGGAGCGCAGCAGTGCGCAGGCCTTTTCCGTCCATGCGGGGCGCGCGTTCCCGGCCGTGCAGCCCGCAAAAATCGCAACGGACCGCGAAGCATCCACCTGCGCTGCGGGGTCTTTTGCCAGCGTGGCCCAGATTGCTGCATCGCCCTTGTCAGCCAAACCCCTGGCGGTGGCGAGCATGGGCTTGAAAGGCGCCGGCGCGCACCAGTCAGGCACGGCGGCGGCCAGGTGGCCGAGCGAAAGCCAGGCCGGCCCCATGCGCGTGATCCACGCGTCCCATAGTTGCTGCGTCCAATGCGGATACGCCGCCCGCAGGTCCGCCAGCAGGTCCGCGGTGGACAGTTTGCGCGCGCAAACATTCCGGCAACGCCCGCAACAGGCGCACAGGCGCGCGAGTTCCCTCACCTGTTTCCATTCAAGCTCCGCGCCCGTCCGAGGATCGACGAAATCCCCGTCCAGCGGCTCCATGAGCAAACGCTTGGCCTTGGGCGAATATTCCTCGCGCCTGAAGCATCTATACACCGGGCAGACATTCAAGCATTCGCCGCATTGGGTGCAACCCCGTTTCACGATCAGTACCCCTTCATCGGGTTGAGAATCCCCTTGGGGTCAAAGAGCTTCCTGATTCGGCGCATCAGATCGTGCTCATCCCGGCCGAGCTGCAGCCCGGGATTTTTCAGGCAGCCCGCGCCGTGTTCGCCGGAAACGCTGCCGCCGAATTCCAGCACGGCTTCGTCCAGCTCATGGTGGGTCTTGAGGGTGCGCTTGGCGTCGTCGGGGTCCGAAGCGTCATAGTGCAGGTTGGCGTGGATGTTGCCGTCGCCGGCGTGGCCGAAGCCGATAAGGCGCTTGCCGTTCCCGGCGGCGATTTCCTCAAAGCGGCGCACGGCGGCCAGCAGTTTGCCGCGCGGCACAGCCATGTCCCCCCCGATGCGGTCCGGACCGAGCACATAGGAAGCGGCGGACACGCGCCTGCGATACGCCCACAGCGCATCTTCCTCGGCCTTGCCCACGCCTTCCATTTTCCACAGGGCATCATCAAGCTGCCTAGCCAGACGCGCGTTTTCCAGGCCGATGGTCTCAGTGCTGCCGTCAATCTGAAACAGCAACAGGGATTTCACTTCGTCCGGCCAAGGGCATGAGCCGGTTTTGACCAGGATCTCCAGAACGGTTTCATTCATAAATTCCACGGCAGCCGGTAGAATACCTGCGGCGAAGACCTTGGCCATGGAGCCCAGCGCATCATCCAGAGAGGCGTAACCCACCAGCACCGAGGCCGAAGCTTCCGGCTTGGGGATGAGTTTCAAAATCAATTTCGTGACGATGCCGAGCGTACCTTCGGACCCCACAACAAAGCGGGTCACATCAAGCCCGATCACATCCTTCTGGGTGCGACCGCCGAACCGCATCAGCTTGCCGCCGGGCAGCACCACCTCGCAGCCCAGAACATAGTCGCGGGTTACGCCGTATTTGACGGCCCGCAGGCCGCCCGCGCAGGTACATACGTTGCCCCCCAGGGAAGTCGCCCCGGCGCTGGCAGGATCCGGCGGGAACATAAACCCCATCTTCTCGACCGCCGCCTTGAACACCGCGGTATTCACGCCGGGTTCCACTTCCGCGACAAAGTCCGTGGGCGAGATGTCGAGGACCTTGTCCATGCCGAGCATGGACACCACAATGCCGGGCACGGTGGGTACACAGCCGCCGGACAGGCTGGTGCCGCGTCCCCTCGGATGCACCGCTACGCGCCCGGCGTCCGCCCAGCGCATGAATTCCTGCACCTGCTCCGTTGAAGCGGGACGCACCACGGCGAAGATCGTTCCCTTGATGTTGCTGGCGTCGGACGCATAGACGCGCATGGCCGCGGGATCAAAGATAACGCCGTCTTCGCCGAAAAACCGCCTGAGCTCCCGGCGCTGAGGCTCGCTGAGCGCGCTGGCATACTCCATACGTAATCCCCTGAAAAAACTTACTCGTTTATATGTCTGGCGACAGTTTCGCCGAAACGTCCGAGTTCTTTTATGACAGTGATGCCGGCATCCTCCATGGCCGCGATCTTGTCTTCTCCACGGCCTTTGGAACCACTGATGATCGCGCCCGCATGCCCCATGCGCTTGCCCGGAGGCGCCGTCAGCCCCGCGATAAAGCCGAAGACCGGCTTAGGATACCTCGATTCCTTCACGTAGCGGGCGGCCTTTTCCTCGTTGTCGCCGCCGATTTCGCCCAGCATGCATACCGCCTCGGTCTGCGGGTCATCCCTGAACATCCGCAGCAGATCAAGGAACTTCAGGCCGGGTACTGGGTCTCCGCCGATGCCGATACAGGTGCTCTGCCCCAAGCCGTTGGCGGTCAGTTGATGCACGGCTTCATAGGTAAGGGTGCCGGAGCGGCTGATGAGGCCGATGCTCCCCTGCTTGTGAATATACCCCGGCTGGATGCCGATCTTGCACTTGCCGGGACTGATGATGCCGGGGCAATTCGGCCCGATGAGCAACGTGCCGCGCTCGTTCAGATACGCTTTGGCGCGCACCATATCCAGCACGGGGATGTGTTCGGTGATCAGCACCACAAGCTTGATCCCGGCGTCGGCGGCTTCACAGGCGGAGTCCGCGGAAAGCGCAGCGGGAACGAAGATAACGCTGGCATCAGCGCCGGTCGCCGCCACCGCTTCTTTCACGGTATCGAAGACCGGCGCCCCGAGCGTGGTCTGTCCGCCCTTGCCGGGCGTAACGCCGGCAACGACCCTGGTGCCGTATTCCATCATCTTTCCGCCGTGAAAGCTGCCTTCCCTGCCGGTCAGTCCCTGCACGACGACGCGTGTGTTTTCATTGACAAGAATGCTCATGCGCGGCCCTCCTTAGTCTGTTCAGCTATCAAACGAGCCGCCTCAGGCATGGATTCGGCGATGGTGAAGTTCAGCCCGCATTCGTCAAGGATGCGTCGGGCGGCTTCCACATTGGTTCCTTCCATGCGGATGACCACGGGCAGCTTTACATCAAGATTTCTGACGGCCTGGACAACGCCCTCGGCCACGATGTCGCAGCGCAGGATGCCGCCGAAGATATTGATCAGGATGCCGCGCACCCTGGGATCCGAAAGCATGATTTCCAAACCTTGGGTCACCATTTCCACATTGGCGCCGCCGCCGGCGTCCAGAAAGTTGGCTGGTTCCGCCCCGGCCTGCTTGATGGCGTCCATGGTCGCCATGGCAAGGCCCGCGCCGTTGACCATGGTACCCACGTAGCCGCTCAGGCGCACATAGTTCACGCCAAGGGCGGCGGCTCTGTGCTCCAGCGGGTCTTCCTCTTCCGGGTCGGCCAAGGCCGCGATGTCCGGGTGGCGCCGCAAAGCACTTTCGTCAAACGTAATCTTGGCGTCCAAGGCAACGAGGTTGCCTTCCTCCGTCACCGCAAGGGGATTGATTTCCGCCTGGGTGGCGTCCTTTTCGACGCACAGGCGGATCAGGTTCGTGATGAAGGCGACGCCGTGGCTGATCTGCTGCGGGGCCAAACCGCAGCCGAAGAGCAGCTCACGCGCCTGGAAGGGCCAGATGTGATGCGAACCGTCAAGCAGCACGCGGAAGATGCGTTCGGGATGCTTTTCCGCCACTTCCTCGATATCCATACCACCATCGGGCGAGGCCATCACCGTCAGGCATTCAGCCCCGCGATCGAGCACCACGGCCAGGTATACTTCGCGGGCAACCGCCGTGCCCTGCTCCACCCACACAGAATGCACCTTTTTGCCTTCCGGGCCGGTCTGGCGCGTCACAAGCCGCATGCCAAGAATAGCCCCGGCAGCGGCCTCCACTTCCGCAAGCGACTTGCAGACTTTGACGCCGCCGCCCTTGCCCCGGCCCCCGGCGTGGATTTGCGCTTTCACAACCCAAATCGGACCAAGGAGGCTTTCCGCCACCTGCACGGCTTCGCCCACCGTGACGGCATGGCCGCCTTCCGGCACCGGGATGCCATAGGCCTTCAACAGTTGTTTTGCTTGATATTCATGAATATTCATGTTGCCCCCGGATAAAACGGTTATCGCTTGCTGCGCCGCGTGTGCGCCTTGCGCGATTGTATGACAAAGAGGCGATAGCCAAAAAACGCGCTTCGCGTCAAGATGCACGTTTTTTGCAAGTTTATATGATTGTCAGACAAAAAGCCAGAAAAAAATTATAGCCTGATATATAGCCTGGGGCTAGGTGGCGCGCTCTTCCTCCAACAGGGCATGGAACGCGCGCATCGGCAGCGTCAACGGCAAAGCCTGCCGGGTGGCGCTGTTGTACATGTGCATCCGCGCCATTTTGCGTGCTTCTTCCCCGTCCCTGGCGGCAATGGCGTTGTATATGTTGCTGTGTTCGGCCAGCACATCCGCGGCGCGCTGCCTGTCCTGGTTGGAAAGATAGCGGGCGCCCTGCACGCCGTCCAGAATCTTGGATGACAAAAACTTGATGAAGTTGCTCATGTACTCGTTATGGGCAGCCTCAGCCAGCAGGCAGTGAAAGCGGTAATCAGCCACAAGCCCCGAAGTGCCGCCTTCCACCGCCTGCTGCATTTCCAGCAGGCAGGCGCGCATGACCTCAAGCTGTTCCTCTGTGGCGCGCATCGCCGCGAGCGACGCGCATTCACCTTCCAGGAAGAACCGAAATTCACATACGCCAGTGCGTTCTTCCACGGAGGAAATACTCGGCAGATCATAGCTTCCCCTGGCGCCGGGCAGCGCACACACCACCGGGCCGCTACCGCGCTTTGACTGGATGATGCCCTCGAACTTGAGCCGGGCCAAGGCTTCACGCACCACCGTGCGGCTGACATTGAACATGACGGCGAGACTCTGCTCCGAAGGCAACACTTCGCCCAGCCTAAAATCCCCGTCTTCGATCTGGCGCAAAATAATAGACGCCAGTTCTTCCGGGAGGGAAGGACGTTTGGCCAGGCGGTCAAAGACTGCGCCCTTGTTCATATTATCATCCTACATGTTGCTTTTTCAAGCATGCTAGCGCGAAACAGCGGCGCAACGCAAGTGTATTTTGCGGGGAATACCGGACTCGCAGGGAACCCGCGTCTGGCACAAGCCACAGCCATACCCCTTGAAGTTCCAATTTCGTTCCATATACGGCGCGCACACTTCGCGGACATGGCGGCGGCACAGCAGCTTGTCGCGCCCCTCGACGCGCGCGCTGCCCACAGGACAGCGTTTGGCGCATATCCCGCACGAGCCGTCTTGAAAATACAGGCAATATTCCCTGGGCCCCGAATACGGCCGCGCGCTCACGGGAAGCGCATGGCGAATGACCAGCGAACCCACGCGCACGGCCTTCCCGACCGGCGTGATCAGACCGTCGCAAAGACCGAAGGTGCCCAGACCTGCGGCATAGGCCGCATGGCGTTCCGACCAAGCGGAAGCAAAGCTGTAGCGCTCGGACATATGCTCGCCCCATTGCGGCAGCAGTTGGGGGGCCACGGCTTGAACGCCGCTTTGCGTCAGCGCGTCGACCAAAAACATGCGCAACCCCACGTTCACCCTGGGCTCTCCCAGAGTCCGGGATCTGGCCCAGCGTTCGGCAGGGTATGTCGTCTCGCGCCGGTTGTCGCGTCTTGTGGCCGCTGTTTGCGGCAGTATCCAGACGAAGACGGAAAGCTCGGCCGCATCGCACCCACCCGGAAAGGCGTGCTGAAAGGCTTGCAGGGGCGTCCAATGAAACGGACCGATATATTCCTCCTGGTAGCGCTGCCAGAGGGGATCGTCCCCAGCGGCCACGCCCAGGAGCGGGGTATCGAAAAAGGGCTCAGGCGCGGACAGTCCCATGTCGTTGGCGGGAGATCGCATGAATTCCCCAGTTCTTTCCCGCAAAAAACTGAAGAGGTCATAAGCTTTCCGTGACATACTCTTTTCCCCTAAGATACAACGCTATGCGCAATCCCGCAAAAGCTCGTCCGCGCAAAGCCGGACAGGTTCCATAGCGCGCACGGGCGTCTGTGAGGCAAGAGCTATGGTATACCCGTCGTTCAGGCTATGCCAGCCGACAAACCAGCGTTCGCCCCGGATCAGATAGTCCCCCGCTTCAAGCGGCAGCAGGGAAAAGCTTTGCGGGCCAAGACGCATGCCAAGGCCTGTGCCCTTCATGACGCTTTCCTTGCCGGTCCAGAGCCTGCAAAAAAATTCCTCCGGCGCATCCGACCGCGCAAAGATCGCATATTCTTCCGCCGTCATGCAATACTTTGCGGCCAAGGGCCGCATGCGCTCACTCCGCTCAATGTCCACGCCGCCGGGACGGTCTCCCACCGCAAGCACCGCATATGCGCCGGCATGCGAAAGGCTGAACTGCGGTCCCTCCCTCGTGAGCAGGGGTTTGCCGTAAGGGCCTTCCACGACCTGCCCGTCTTCGCGCACTCCGAGCAGGCGGCGCATAAGCAGCCCCCCGGCCAGACAGCGCAGCCTGTCCTCTTCCCGCAGATACCGCAACGCCTTGGCCTTGCGGGCAGGCGGCAAAAGCGCAAGCCCCTGCGCCTGCCGGTCGGCAAGCTCCATTATGGTGACAAGATACAGCCGCATACGCGCTTCCATACACTCCGCGTAATGACATTACGGAGGAAAGGTTTTACCCGTCAAGAGCCACATACATTCCGCGCACGGCGCGGCGGCATACTTGTCCTTCAAGCGCGAACCTGCTATTTTCATGAAAAAACGGTTGCCCCTTAGCCCATACACCTTCACCGCCGGAGCGCACAATGATCAGACATTGCGTTTGGTGGACCCTGAAAGATTACGCGGAAGGCAACAGCGCGGAAGACAACGCGCTCATCATGAAGGAAAAACTTGAAAGCCTGCGCGGCCTGCCCAGCCTGAAAGACATGGAAGTCGCCATCAGCTTTCCTCCGACCACAACGGAAGAAGTGCACATTCTCCTGTTGACGACCCATGACGACATCGCGGGTATGCGTACCTACCGCACGGAACCGGAACATCTTGAGGTTGTTGATTTTATTAGAAAGGTGGTTTCAAGCCGCAAATGCATTGACTGGGAAGCGCAACCATAAACAGGGAGATTTCTCGTGAACACCCCCATCAGCAGTCCTGACGCCCCGGCGGCCATCGGCCCGTATTCGCAAGCCATCCGGACCGGCAATTTTCTTTTCATCGCCGGGCAGACCTCGGTTGACCCGGCCACCGGCAAGGTCGTTCCCGGCGGACCGGCGACCGAGGCTGAACAATGCCTGAAAAACATCCGGGCTATTCTCTTGGCCGCCGGGATGGACATGCAACATGTGGTGAAAGTGACCGTTTTTCTTACGGACATGGCCCATTTTGCGTCTGTCAACGAAGTATACGCCAAAGCCTTTTCAGCTCCCTTCCCCGCGCGCGCTTGCGTGGCGGTCAGGGCGCTGCCCCTTGGATGCCTGGTGGAAATCGAGGCTGTCGCCGCGCAATAGCACGGCTTGCCGGAGATTATGATGCCGGCCCGCAATGTATTATTCCATCGCTATCCTCAGCCCTCCGTATTCCAGCTTGCAGTACGCGGGTCCGGACTATCTGCCTGAAACGGCGTGGCAGGCTGGACTGCGCGTGGCCGTGCCGCTGGGCAAGGGTCTGCGCGCGGGCATAGTGCTGGAAAAAAACGCCGTCCAGCGGGATCTGCCTGAAGGCGTCACTATAAAAGCGCTGTGCTGGCCGCTGGAGACACGGCCCCTGTTCGACGCCGGATACATGGAAATGATCCGCCAGCTCGCCCTGCGCCATGGCGTCACGCCTGGCTGCATCCTGGGACATGCGCTGCCCCGGGGACTGCGCAATGCGGCGGCGCGCCTGCGCCATTTCAGCGGGGGCAAGGCCCGTCTTTTTTCCCTGCGCTCCCTTGCCGCCATGCCGCTCGAAGAGCTTGCCCTCCTTGGTCCGGCTTGGACGCGCGGCGAAATGGAACTCCTTCCGGCCCGCGCCGACGCGGCCCTCGGTGAATGCTGCCGCCTTGCGGCGGACCCGCCCTGGCCGGTGCGCCCAGCCGCGCACCGCCAGATCGCCCTGTTGGACTACCTGCTGGAACACGGGGGCGCAAACCGCCGCGCCCTGCTCAAGACTCTGGGTCGGGGCAGCGCTCCGGCCCTACAAAGCCTTGTCCGGCAACAGATCGTCCATATCGGGCCGGACACCCCGGATGTCGGCGAACGCGAAGAAGAACTGCTGCCTCCGCCGCCCCTGCCCTTTGAACTGTCCGGAGAACAAAAGAACGCCTTGGCAACGCTGCGCGAGGCTTTGAACAGCCGTCAGCCCGGCAGCCATCTGCTCTTTGGCGTCACCGGCAGCGGCAAGACGGCCGTGTACCTGGAACTGGCCCGCACATGCCTGTCGCAAGGCAAATCCGCTCTGCTCTTGGCCCCGGAAGTAGCGCTGGCCTTGAAACTGCTGCGCGACGCGCGCCTTGCCCTCCCCGGCGCGCCGTTCACGCTCTTCCACGGCTACCAAAGCGCCGTACGCCGTGAAGAGACCTTCCGCGAGCTCGGCTCCGGCACTGGCCCGCGCCTTGTCATCGGCACGCGTTCCGCCCTGTTTCTGCCCATTCCGGACTTGCGCCTGATTGTCCTTGATGAGGAGCACGATAGCGCCTTCAAGCAAGATGAGGGCTTTTCCTACCAGGCCAAGGAACTAGCCTGGTTCCGCGCGGAACGGGACGGGGGACTGCTGGTGCTCGGCTCCGCCACCCCGGATATCAAGAGTTTTCACGCCGCCGGATGCGGCGCACTGCGCCTGTCTCGCCTTGAACGGCGAGTGGGCGGCGGCAGCCTGCCGCGCACCCGCCTGGTGGACATCCGCGGCCTTGGCGCCACGGACTCGCTCCTGGCCCCACAGAGCTTAGAGGCGCTCAGGCTGACCGTGACGCGCGGGGAGCAGGCCGTGGTGCTGCTCAACCGACGCGGCTACGCCCCACAGATGTACTGCTTGAACTGCAATACTGTGCCCCGCTGCCCGCACTGCGCCATCAGCCTCAGCTACCACAAGGGGCGCGAACGACTGCTCTGCCATTATTGCGGCCACAGCGTCCCTTTTCCGCAACCCTGCGCCGCTTGCAAGGCCCTGCACTATCTGCCCATGGGCGAAGGCGCCGAGCGCCTGGCGGAACACCTGTCCACTCTGCTCGCCCCGGCGAAACTTCTGCGCCTTGACCGCGACAGCACCCGCCGCCCCGGCCGCATGGAAGAAATCCTCACGGCTTTTGCCCGCCGGGAGGCGCAGATCCTTGTAGGCACGCAAATGCTCTCCAAGGGGCACCATTTTCCCCAAGTCACACTGGCCCTCGTCGCGGACGGCGATCTCGGCCTCAACCTGCCCGACTACCGCGCGACGGAACGCACCTTCCAGCTTCTGGTACAGTCCGCCGGCAGAGCGGGCAGAGGCGGACAGGCCGGTGAAGTGCTCATCCAGACCCGCGATTGCTCCCATTACTGCTGGGATTTTGTGCAGCGCGGCGACTACGAGGGTTTCTACAGGGCGGAAATCGCCCGCCGCGAACAGCGCCGCTACCCG
>Ga0082212_10011473_pt1 | contig 11240 bp, 8 predicted proteins | sample TergutNt197P3_FD_71548 | JGI IMG/M metagenome (GOLD analysis project Ga0082212, IMG submission 71548) | Neocapritermes taracua P3 segment gut microbial communities from Petit-Saut dam, French Guiana - Nt197 P3 | ecosystem: Host-associated > Arthropoda: Insects > Digestive system > Gut ... | reverse complement strand
GAAATAGAGAAAATGAAATTCGAAAAAGAAAATACGGATTCAAGAGCGAGGATTATATTTAAAAAATCTATATTTTCACTGCTTATATTCGTTTTTGAAGCTTTTATCCCGCTGCTTACGGGATTTGAAATGATTGTATCTATGTTTTTAAATTATTTTATAATTAATTGCATGTGGCTGTTCGGATTCAAAGATGCGGCGGAAAAAGCAGGCAGCAGTTTGGTTACCGCAGCAATCGGAGGCGCGGTATTTGTAGTTTTACTGCATTTATTTTATCATGTTTTAACCGACGGGATATTTAATACAGGATTATTAATAGAAATGAACGCTGAAATTTATGCCGTGTTTCTGTTTTTCACGATAACCGATATATTTAAAGATAATATTATGTCTGTTTCAAGATATATGTTTTTAGCGGCGTCGTGTTTTTATTCTTTTGTTCTGATTGTTTATTTCGCGGTAAAATTTTTGAAAAAGATTCATATAAAATACAAGAAATTATGATAATATATATTTAATTAATTAAATGTTAATAATGTTAATGAAATGAAAGGTTTGAGAAACTTATATGAAAAAAGTTGTAATTATTTTGATTTGTTTATCTCTCCTGATATGTCCCGCCGTTCTGTCTTCATGCGGGGACAAAGCGGACCAAAATTCAAGCGGCGGCGACAAAAATAACGCGCAGACTAATGATAACGCCGGACAAAACGATAACGCCGGCGATTCAACGCCCGAAGAAGAAGTCAGGATTTTTCCCGATATTCCCGAGGATTTAAATTTCGGCGGATATAAATTCAGGGCATTTTACAGCAGCGTTGACGAAGCCGGAGTCTGGGGACTGCGCGATATTGTCCCGTTAGAAGAAGACGAAGGCGAAGTAATAAACGACGCGGTTATCGCGAGAAATATATATTTAGAAGAAAAGTATAATTTTGAAATCGCCGGAATCCCTACGACTTCTTCGTCTATGACTACTGCGTCAATGCGAAAAGTTATACAGTCCGGGTCAGACGATTACGACGTTCTGTTTGTGCGTCAGAATCAAACTGGAGGGCTTATTACTAACGGCTGCCTCGTGGATTTGAATACCGTTCCGTATCTCGATTTAGATAAGCCGTGGTGGGATAAATCAATTATAGACCAGCTTTCTGTGGGCAGGAAATCGTTTGCCGCTTCGGGCGATATTATCTCGACAAACAGCAACGCTCTCAGGGTTTTTCTTTTTAATAAACAAATGGTCGCCGATTTGGGACTTGAGATGCCATACGCTCTTGTCAGGGAAAACAAATGGACTCTCGATGCTTTTTATAATATGTGCAAGGACGTTTCGAAAGATGTGAACGGCGACGGGGTTATGGACGAAAAAGACCAGTACGGCTATCTTGCCCAATCGGGAGTAACGATTAATATGTTTTATGCGGCAGGGCTTCATGCCGTGGAGAAAAACGGCGAAGGCATACCGTCGCTTGTTGCGGGAAACGAAAAAATGTATCAGGTTTTATCAAAAATAAACGAGATTTTATCCGCAAAAGACGCGGTAATGCTTGACCAGTATTATGTAGGCTTGGATACGCGCGGGCAGGAATATGTTCTGATGGGTACGTTTGAAGCGGGGAGGGGATTGTTTTTCTCCGAGGTTCTTCAGCTTGCCGAAAGAATGAGAGGCACGGACACGGTGTTCGGAATACTGCCTCCTCCCAAAGCCGACGAAAACCAAGCTGAATATATGAGCTTTGCGGACAGTTGGTGCATGAATCTTATGCTTGTTCCGACAACAAACGATAATCTTGAGCGCACGGGTCAGATTCTTGAAGCGATGTGCGCCGAATCAAAATACGGCCTGCGTCCGGCATACTACGAAAAAACTTTAAAAGGCAAATACTCGCGCGACGACGATTCGGAAGAAATGCTCGATATAATAATAAAAAATAAAGTAGTTTCGCTCGACGAGATGTTCGAGTGGGGAATGCACTCCGCAATTCAGGATACTCTTTATAAAAGAACAGGGGATTTTACGTCCATGTTTGAGAAAAATCGAGATAAATCCCGGAAAAAGCTTGAAAAGACAATCGACACGATAGAAAATCTGGATTAATCTTTTTTCGTGTTTTTCCAGATATTAATTTTGCCCTCGTCGTTTAAATTCTTGAGCATTAAAATTGTTACGGGAAACAAAAATATCCCAGCCACCCCGAGAATATTATAGCCTACAAACATAGCTATAAGCGTAACTACAGGATAAAGCCCAATGCTTGACCCTACGATTTTCGGCTCGATGATATTTCTTATTATCATAACGACCGCGTATAAAATCAAAAGCGCGAAGCCTGTAAAATAATCTTTCTGGATTACAGCGATTATTCCCCACGGAATTAAGACGGTCCCCGTTCCCAAAACTGGTATAATATCAATCAAAGCGACTAATAAAGCGATAAGAAAAGCGTATTTTACGCCGATAATCAGAAATCCGACGGTCAATTCGGAATAGACGATTAAAAAGATAGTAAAATACGCTTTTATATATTTATATATTGCCTCGAGAAACCTTGATTTTATCTCGATTATGATATTTCTGATTTTAACGGGTATCTGAATCGCTATTGATTTATTTATATTTTTATAATCGAGGGCTATATAAAAAGTCGAAACTATAGTTATGAGAGTATAAACTAAAATTTTAGGTATAGTAGTTATTAATTTCGTGATAAACGCCGGAATCTGAGCTATTATATCCGCGCTGAACTGCGAGAACATATTGCCTGTTTCTTCGATTATACTGTCTTTGAGCTGCTCTATTATATCGCTGCCGCTGAAAACAGGTATATTATTAAAAGATTTTTCAATCCAGACGAAAAAACTGTTTATATTATCCGAGAATTTTTTTGTAATATCGGCAAGAGAAAAGTTTTTGGATAAAAACGTAAGCTCATAGATAATTCTGTCAATAGCGAAAAATATGCCCGTTACAAGAGCCGCGAATAAAATTAATAAAAAAAGTATAGTAGCTAATTTTCGCGGCAGTTTTAATTTTGCGTTTAAAAACTTAACTGCGGGCTGAATCATAAGCGATATAAACCACGCTATTATAAACGGCAGAAACCAGAAAATCAGATAATTAAAAAACACGAAAAGACCCGCAACTGTCAGTCCCGCGATTAAAATAAATCTCGCGATTTTTAATATTTTATTTTTAACCCCGTCATTGCGTCCTATATTCATTAAAACCGTTTCTCCGGAACTTTAGATTTTAAATATATTCTTGACACAATATACGGCGGTAATTCTTATAATATTCTTAATTCAGAAAATTTTTCTTCTGATTCATTTTCCGGAAATTCTCCTGCATAGCTGCCGTCGGACATATCCCACATCATATTCTCCGTATTTTTTAATAAAGCGTCCATTACATCCGCAGCGACCGCGCTTGCAGTCGGACGCTGTCCCGCTCCGCGTCCGTAGAACATCACGTCGCCGACCGCGTTTCCCGTGACTACTATGCCGTTGAACACATCGTCGATATTATACAGCGGCGAAGAACGGGGAACAAGCATAGGCGCGACTATTGCGTAAAGAGAACCGTCAATTTCCTGAGATTTGGCAATAAGTTTTATTTTAAAGCCGAGTTTTTCGGCGTTTTTTATATCTTCGAGAGTTATATCGCGTATTCCCTCCGTATGTACTTTATCGGGCGGCAACTGCCTGCCGAAAGCGAGCGAAGACAATATGCAAATCTTACGGCACGAATCTTTCCCGTCAATATCGTCCGACGGGTCCGCTTCGGCAAAGCCGTTTTCCTGCGCCATTTTTAAAGCAACGCCGAAATCAAGATTTTCGTTTGCCATTTTCGTGAGAATAAAATTAGTAGTGCCGTTTAAAATAGCCGTGATTTTATTTATTTTATTCGCGGCAAGGCAGTTATGTATAGGGCGTATTATGGGGATTCCTCCGCCTACGCTTGCTTCGAAGAAATAACGCGCATTTGTTTCAGCCGCGATTTTAAGCAATTCAGCTCCGTGAGCGGCGACAAGCTCTTTATTTGAAGTTACGACGCTTATGCCTTTCTCAAGCGCGGCTTTCGTGCATGTGTACGCAAATCCCGCTCCTCCCATTGTTTCAACGATTAAAGAAATATCCGGGTCGTTTAATATAATATTAAAATCTTTGACCTGCCTGTCTGAAAACTTATGATTTTTTATATCGACTTTATCCAGAATATATTTTATATTTACGGGAGCGCCCATTTTTTGCGAAATGACGCTTTCGTTTTCAATAAAAACGTCGGCCGTTCCCGAACCTATAAGGCCGAATCCGAGTATTGCAATATTTAACATAATTTTTATATCTCCTGAAATTTGCGCCAAATAAATTTGGCGATATAATTATAATTATAGCACAATATATTAAAGATATATACATAAAAATATGATAGAATATAGAAAATTTATAAATTTTTGAGGAATTATGTTTTATGAAAAGCAAAAAAATTCTTGTATTGATTCTGGTTTCCGCAATTTTATATATTTGCAGTTGTCAGAATAACGAAATAAAAATATTCGGATTAGACGAAATCCCCGAAAAATATATAAGCTTTGCGGTTTACGGAATAGACGGCGAAGAAATTATTACAGACGCCTTTATAAATTTTAATTATAAAAAAAATATATCAGTCGCGGACTTATCAAGAGATATATGCAGGGAATCAGGAATCCCGCTCGTATTTTCCAACACGGTTATGGGAACTTACGTTCAAGGGATTAACAGCTTATTCGAGTTTGACAACGGAGCGGGGAGCGGCTGGATTTATTCAGTAAACGGCGAATATCAGGGAGCGGGCTGCGGCGCGTATATTTTAAGTGACGGCGATTGTGTAGAATGGCGTTATACTCTCGATTTCGGAAAAGATATAGGAGCGTTTGTATTAGATGAATAAAGAAAATTTAAAAGCGTGCGTAGTAACTTTCGGCTGTCAGCAGAACGAATCGGATTCTGAAAAAATCAAAGGCATGCTTGAAGTTATGGGCTATGAAATAGTCGATACTGATTCGCTTGATTTGTGCGGCGTAATAATCGTGAACACATGCGCGGTCCGCGAACACGCCGAGCTTAAAGCGTTTTCGCGTACAGGTCAGCTAAAGCATTACAAGAGCAAAAATAAAAATTTGCTGATTGGATTATGCGGCTGCATGGTCGAGCAAGAGCATATTCTTGAATATATAAGAAAAAGCCTATCTTTTGTCGATTTTGTTTTCGGTACGCGCTCGATTCACAAATTCCCCGAAATATTTCACGAAGTTTTGACAAATAAAATTAAAATTTTGAAAAAAGAAGAAATAACGGAAGATATAATAGACGAAACGCTGCCCATTCGCAGGGACAGTTTTTTTAAAGCGTGGGTATCTGTCATGTACGGCTGCAATAATTTTTGCTCGTACTGCGTCGTTCCGCATGTAAGAGGCAGGGAGAGAAGCAGAAGCAAAGACAAAATTCTTGAAGAAATACAAGGGCTTGCGTCGTCGGGTTATAAAGATATAACTTTGCTCGGTCAAAACGTAAATTCTTACAAAGACCCTGTAAATCCGGAGTATAAATTTACGGATTTATTGAGCGATATAGTAAAAATCGACGGCGATTACTGGGTAAGATTTATAACGTCGCATCCGAAAGATATGCCCGACGAGCTTATAAAACTCATGGGAGCAAACGAAAAACTCGCGAACCATCTGCATTTGCCTGTTCAGGCGGGAAGCAACAGGATATTAAAGCTTATGAACAGGAAATATACGCGTGAAAATTATCTTGAGTTAATAAAAAAACTCAGAGCAAACGTAAAAAATATAGCGTTAACAACAGATATAATCGTCGGATTCCCGGGCGAAAGCGAAGAAGAATTTAACGAAACGCTTGAATTGATAGAGAAAGTTAAGTTTGATAATATATTCCCGTTTATATATTCAAAGCGCGAAAATACTCCTGCGGCAAAAATGGAGGATAATGTTTCGCATAAACAAAAAACAGACAGATTCGCGGAACTTGTAAAACTGCAAAAAGAAATTTCGTCGCAAAAAAACAAAGCATACGTGGGTAAAACAGTCAAAGTGATTGCCGAAAGCGAATATAAAAGCGAACCGGGACATTTAGCGGGAAGAACGTCAACGCATAAGCTTGTGATATTTAAAGGGACTGCGGATTTAATCGGCAGGTTTGTAAACGTGAAGATAAACGAGGGCAAACTGCATGGATTATATGGAGAGATTGAAAAAGATTGGATTTTGTGATATAATATATATTGTCAGGGAATGGAGATAAAATAATAATGAATCTTGAAATAAAATATTCAAAGCACATTGACTTGATATTTCATGTGCTGGCTTATTTAAAAGTAAACAATGCCTCTGACTGTTATAGTGAAGAATATATCGGCAAAATCGCAAAAACAAAATCAAATCTTGAATACAATATTATTCCGGATATGAATTTACTGCGCGATTATTACAACGATAATTTTGACCGTTTGGTTATGATAAATTTTTTGCCTTTTTACAGTAACAGTTTTGAGGAAATGAAAGATATTTTAATAAATAATCAAAGATTTACACATAATGACAAGCAGTATTTTATTGAGCCGTTTATAAAAATTCTTGATAACGAAAGTATTTTCTATTTTAAATACTGGGACAGTTTGCATGAAAACAATAAATCATCGCATAAATTTACAGAACAGAGCTTAAAAAACGAACTCGAAAAATATTGTTGCGTTTTTGATTATTACAATAAATCCGCATTGGCTTTCCTGTCGTATAGCATAACGCGCAACGGACGCGGGTTTAATGGGATTGATGGTCGTTTTTCCGCGCTTGTGCCGTATCCGGAAAACCATAATTCTATAAAATCCGCGTTCTTTATGATGCTGCATGAATATACTCATCAGTTTACGGACGATTTATTAAAGACAAATATAAATATGCGTGACGATTCCCATAATGTTTCTGAAAAAATCGTGATAGTGGCGGATTATTATTTAATAAAAGATATAGATAAAACCGCCGTTTCAGAATATTTTGAATGGCTTAAACAGTTTATGTTTAATATAAATGAAAATTTTGAAATGACTGAGGAAGAATTTTTATCTGTTTTTTCTGTCGATGATAAAATAAATGAAGAATTAAAATTTTTAATAAATAAAATACAAGAGGTGTAAAATAAATGCCGAAAACCCCTATGATGCAGCAGTATGCCGAAATAAAAGAAAAATATTCGGATTATATATTATTTTATAGATTAGGCGATTTCTACGAGCTTTTTTACGAAGACGCGAAAATCAGTTCAAGAGAGCTTGATTTAACGCTCACCGGAAAAGACTGCGGCGAAGAAGAACGCGCCCCTATGTGCGGTATGCCGTATCACAGCTCTGATAATTATATACAAAGGCTTGTCGAAAAAGGCTATAAAGTCGCAATCTGCGAACAAATGGAAGACCCCGCTCTTGCTAAAGGGCTTGTAAAACGCGACGTGGTGCGGATTATAACCCCCGGAACTATTATTGAATCGGGATTTTTAAACGAATCCAAAAATAATTATCTTTGCAGTATATGCGTTGAAGAAAAAACGTGCGGCGTTTCTTTCTTGGATATAACGTCGGGGATTATAAACGCGACTTTCTTTACAGGTCCTGATTATTTAGATAAACTCTTGAATGAAATAGGTATTTTTTCACCGTCTGAAGCATTATTAAACTTAGATAAATCAAAATTCCCCAGAATCACTAAGTTTTTAACTGATAAACTAAACGCGGTAATAAATGACAACGAAGAAAAAAGATTTGATTTGGATACGGCGAAAAAAAATATAGAGGAACGGTTTAACGATAATCCAGAGCTTCGCGCAAGCATGGATATTTCGTCTGCGTCTGAAATTTTACTGCGCTCGATAGGCGCGATTCTCGATTATTTATATGATACGCAGAAAAGCGAAATTTTGAACGTCACGGAAATGAACGTGTACGACAAGTCGCTTTACATGGAAATAGATTTGAACACGCGCAGAAATCTTGAGCTTGCAGAAACTATGATAAATAAAGACAAGAAAGGCTCGCTTTTGTGGGTGATAGATAAAACGAGAACGTCAAAAGGCGCAAGAACTTTGAAACAATGGCTTGAACAGCCTCTTTTAAACTGCCGCGCAATCCAGAAACGGCAAAAAGCCGTCGGCGAACTCATAGAGAAAGTCATAGAACGCGGGAAAATAAAACAAAGCCTGTCAGAAATACAGGATATTGACAGAATAGTTGCAAAAGTAGTATATAAAACGGCTAACGCCAAAGATTTAAAAAGATTAGCGGCGAGCATAAAAAACATACCGGATATAAAAGAGCAAATCAAGTTTTTCGGAAGCGAATTGATTTTAGAATTAAACGCGAACACTGACACGCTTGCAGATATATTTAATATAATAGACAAAGCGATAACAGACGAACCTCCGGCGAGTACAAAAGACGGCGGTTTTATAAAAAAAGGCTTTAACGCAGAAGTTGACCATTTCAGAGCTATAATATCAGATAATAAAAGCTGGCTCGAAAAAATTGAAAATTCAGAAAGAGACAGCACCGGAATAAAAACTTTAAAGATAGGATACAACAAAGTTTTCGGATATTATATAGAAGTTACGAAAGCTAATGTTTCGCAAGTTCCCGAAAAATATATAAGAAAACAAACGCTTTCAAACTGCGAAAGATACGTTACGCAGGAATTGCAGGAAATGGAGTCTGCTATTCTAAGCGCGAACGAAAAATTAGTCGTGATTGAAAACGATATTTTTGAGGACATAACAAAAATAATAGCGTCAAATATACATAGGTTTCAAAAGACAAGTTATGCTATATCATGTATCGACGCATTATATTCTCTTGCGGAAACAGCCGAAAAAAATAATTATATCTGCCCTGAGGTTGATTATTCTGACGTTTTACAGATAAAAGACGGCAGGCATCCGGTAGTTGAACTTATGCAAACCGGCAATTATTATGTGCCGAATGACGTTTATCTTGACAACGACAAAAACAGATTATATATAATAACCGGACCGAATATGGCGGGGAAGTCTACATATATGCGTCAGGTCGCGATAATAACGCTGCTCGCGCAAATCGGCTCTTATATCCCCGCGTCCGAAGCCCGAATCGGGCTTGTCGATAAAATTTTTACAAGGGTAGGAGCGGCTGATGATTTAGCAGCGGGGCAGTCTACGTTTATGCTTGAGATGAGCGAAGTCGCGTATATTTTAAAAAACGCGACGAAAAAAAGTTTAATCGTATATGACGAAATCGGCAGGGGAACTTCGACATTTGACGGAATGAGCATGGCGCGGGCAGTTCTGGAATATACGGCGAGCAAGAAACTCGGCGCGAAAACTTTATTCGCGACGCATTATCACGAGCTGACAGAAATCGAAAACGAAATCGACGGGGTAATAAATTATAACATAGCCGCAAAGAAAAAAGACGATGATATAATATTTTTGCGTAAAATAATAAAAGGCGCGGCGGACGACAGTTACGGCATAGAAGTCGCAAAGCTCGCGGGAGTTCCAAATGAAATCGTCAAGAGGGCAAAAGAAGTTTTAACGGGACTTGAGGAGGGCAGGGGAGCATCTGTCAGAAGAATTGAAAAAGCTGTTGAACAGGACGAACTTGAAAATATTTCATTTGATGATATAAGCAAAAACGAAATCTATGATAAATTAAAGCGCATAAATATAAACGTGTTATCTCCAATGGAAGCGTTTAATGTTTTGTATGAGCTGATAAAATTGTCGGAGAAATAGTTGACAAGGAACATAAAAAGGAGTATAATATATCGGGATTAAAATAAGGAGTTGAAACTTATGAAATATGTATTTCCGGCAATATTCGAGCCTGATAAAGAAGCAGGAGGTTATTGCGTATATTTTCCTGATATTGAGGGTTGTTATACGCAAGGCAATGACTTCAATGAAGCGATGTATATGGCTGAAGATGTGTTATGTTTTGTGTTATACGATAGAGAAAAAGACGGCGAGGAAATACCGCAACCAAGCAAAACAAGCGATATTAAAGCGAAACCTGACGACATCGTAAATTTAGTTGCTTGCGACACTCAGTTTTACAAAAATTATTTTGAGGGTAAATCTGTCAAAATAAACGCGACTATTCCGTTATGGCTAAAAGAAGAGGGCGAAAAAAAGAACGTTAATTTTTCGCAGATTTTACAAAAAGGGGTCAAGGAATATTTACGGCTGCAATAAAAAGAGGGCGGATTAGCTCCTCTTTTTAAAATGTTTTGTAGGTTTAAAATTTTATGATTAATTTACTTGATATTCACATAGCGAATTTAATAGCCGCAGGGGAAGTCGTGGACAGACCGTCGTCGGCTTTAAAAGAACTCGTCGAGAATTCGATTGACGCAAACGCAAATATTATAACAATCGAAATAAAAGGCGGCGGAATATCATATATGCGAGTGACGGACAACGGCGACGGAATGAACGCGGAAGATTTGGGTCGCTCTGTTCTTCGTCACGCTACAAGCAAAATAAAAGACGAAAATGATTTGGCGAAAATAAAAACCCTCGGATTCAGAGGCGAAGCTCTCGCGGCTATTTCCAGCGTTTCGGATTTAAAAATATTTTCTAAAATCAAAGACAGTCCAAACGGATATATGCTGGAATCGTCAAGCGGACAGAACACAGAAATTTCAGAAGCAGGGTGCGCCGACGGCACAACTGTAATAATCGAGAGATTATTTTCAAAGTTACCGGCAAGGCAAAAGTTTTTGAAACGCGATATAACAGAGGGAATGTACTGCAAATGGATTACGGAAAAAATAGCGTTGTCAAACCCGTCGGTATCTTTTAAATTTATCAGCGACGGAAAACAAAAAATATTCACGCCCGGAAACGGGAATTATAAAGATACTGTATATTCTGTGTTCGGCGACGAAATAGCTGAAACTTTAATCCCTGTCGGGGATTTTGACGAAAATATTAACGATGATGAAGATATAAAAGTCTACGGATTTGTTTCAAGAATTGAAAACGGACAAAAAACAAGAGTAAACGAAAATTTTTTCGTAAATGGCAGGTATGTGTACTCAAAAACTATTATGTCTGCGCTTGAGGAAGCGTATAAGTCAATATCTGAAACAGGGAGGTTTCCGGTTTGCTCGTTATATATAAAAGTTGACGAATCGAGAGTCGATATAAAC